>JGI25382J37095_10000377_pt1 | contig 10751 bp, 8 predicted proteins | sample GraSoi013_1_40cm_3_FD_37095 | JGI IMG/M metagenome (IMG submission 37095)
CCCGCCGTTGCCCCCGGTGATGATCGCGACCTTTCCCTTCAGATCGAACACGAAAATTTTTCCTCCGGCAGCCTCAGTGTAACTCCTACATGGTCACGCGTCCGTTTGAACCTTTTTCAACATACATCTGATCTCGACGCAAGATCTTTCGCGGAGTTCNAGCACTCGGGCATGCCCGCCGCGCCGGAGCCCCACTGAGCCGGCCGGGAGGGAGNTCCCTTCTCAGGCGGCGGGCANTGTGAGCCTGACTTCGGCGCCGCCGTCGGCGGGCGCGTGAAACTCGACCGTGCCGCCGTGCAGCCGCGCGACGCGCTCCACGGTCAGCAGCCCCACGGCGGGCCGGCCCGTCGTCTTCGACAGCGACAGGCGAATCAGCGCTCGCGAGTTCGTGGTAGGCAGTCCCGTGCCCCAGTCGCGGACGACCAGGGTCACTCGTCCCGGCTGGGCGGCACTGGCGCTCAAGTGCGGCGCCCGCCGCCCTCCACCCGCCGCTTCCGTCGCGGCCAGCGCGTTGCGCACGAGGTGGGCGACCGCGAGGCCGAGCAGCCGCGCGTCACCCCGCACGTCCGGCCAGGCGCCGTCGGCGAGCGTGACTGCCCCCAGGCCCTCGGCCTCGAGCGCGCGCCGAACGAGCAATCCCAAGTTTATCGGAGCCACGTCGCGGCGCTCCACAGCGAGAACGTCGAAGGCGGCCGGGAGCAGAGCGGCCAGGCGGGCCATTTCAGCTCGGACCGTCTCGAGCCTCTGCAGTGCCTCCGGGTCTCCCNGAGGCGTCCGCTTGAGGACCTCGAGGTGCATCGCCATGGCGTTGAGCGGTCCGCGGAGGTCGTGCAGGAGCCGGTCGAGATCCTGCGGCAGCGACGCCATCAAGTGATGCGGGCCGATTTCACCGCCTGGATGCCGTATTTGGCCAGCTTGTTGTAGAGGGTCTTGAGGCTGATGCCGAGNAGCGCCGCGGCGCGCCGCTTGTCCTGGTTCGTCTCCTGGAGCGCTCTCAGGATCAGCTCGCGCTCCATCTCGCGGATCGGCACCACGGAGCCCGTGGTCGCCGGCCGCGGCGGCTCGATGGTCCGCAGCACGTTGTCCGGCAGGTGCTCCGGCTCGATGNCGCCCGTGCCACAGAGGACGACGGCGCGCTGGATGACGTTGCGCAACTCGCGNACGTTCCCCGGCCAGGCGTGCCGGTCCAGGACCTTCTCCACCTCGGNGGTCAGGCCCCGCACCTGCCGGTTATCCTGGCGGTTGAACTCCTCGATGAACGTCCGCCCCAGCAGCGGGATGTCCTCCTTGCGCTCGCGCAGGGCGGGCAGGCGGATCGTGAAGACATTGAGGCGGTAGAAGAGGTCATCGCGGAGCTGGCCCTGGGCGATGGCCTCGCTGGGGACGCGGTTGGTGGCCGTGATCACCCGCACGTCGACCTGGATCTCCACCTTGCCGCCCACGCGCCGGAAGCTGCCCTCCTGCAGCACGCGGAGCAGCTTGGCCTGGGTGGAGTTGTCCATCTCCGCGATCTCGTCCAGGAAGAGGGTGCCGCCGTCGGCGAGCTCGAAGCAGCCGAGGCGCCGTTCGGTGGCGCCGGTGAACGCTCCGCGCTCGTGGCCGAACAGCTCGCTCTCGATGAGTGTCTCCGGGATCGCNGCGCAGTTGATGGCGACGAACGGCTTGTTGCGNCGGTTCGAGAGGTCGTGGATGGTTCGCGCCACCAGCTCCTTGCCGGTCCCGCTCTCGCCATAGACGAGGACCGGCGCGGTGCTCGTGGCCGCCAGCTCGATCCAGCGATAGACCTCGTGCATGTCCTTCGACTGTCCGACGAGCTGGCCGAAGCTGCCCTTCTGGCGGAGCTGGTGCCGGAGGAAGTTCACCTCGCGGGACAGCGATTCCTGCTCGATCGACTTCTCCAGCAACACCTGCAATCGGGTGGCGTCGACGGGCTTCGTCAGGTAGTCGAACGCCCCGTGCCGCATCGCCTCGACCGCGCTCTCCACCGTGCCGTGACCCGTCACCAGCAGCACGATGGGCGGGCGCCCNGTCTCCTTCAGCTTCTGGAGCAGGGTGAGCCCGTCCATCTCCGGCAGCACCAGGTCGGTGAGGACGACGGCCGGATGTTGCGTCTCGATGAGATTCAGCGCTTCCTCGCCNGACGAGGCCGTCTCCACCTCGTAGCCCCACTGCCCCACGAGGCGCGCGAGGCCCTCGCGCTCGGCCGGCTCGTCGTCGACNACGAGGACCTTGCCGCTNCTGNTCTGATCGCGTCGCGTTGGACTCACGCTTTCCTCGACTATGCCCCTCGAATCCCGAAATGATCTCAAGACGATCGTGCGGCACGGGGGGGCCCTCCCCGCCCCCGTGCCGCACGACGCGCGACCGCGGACGCGTCACCCTAGCGCTTCTGCACCTGCAGGTTGTTCACCACGCTCTTGACGCCCTTCGCCTGCCGGGCCAGCTGCTCGGCTCGGGTCTTCTGCTCCGCGGTCTCGACAGTGCCGTTAAGGTAAACAGTGCCGTTGTTGGTGTCAACGTCTACGCGCGTTAGATTCGAGGCCTTGTCGGCCACCAGCTTCGACTTCACCGACGCCGTGATGCTGGCGTCGTCGATGGTCTGCCCGGCCGACTTACCGGTCGCCGCCCGACAGCCGCTCAGGATCGAGACGACCGCCAGGACCACAGCCAATGCCTTGAGCGCCCTTCCCGTTGCCATCTGTCGTTCTCTGCCAGTCGTCGAATGATAGCCCCTCAGGCCGTGCGCTGAAACCGACCTGGACCGCACGGGCGCCGGCCCCGAGCACGCGGAGGATCGGCGTCCGGGAGAGCAGGGCGCCGGCCAGCAGGCCGCCTCCCACGAGCAGACCGGGGATCCACCACTGCGGCGGCGCCCGACGCNGGAGCGCGTCCAGCCGCTGCGCGATCGCGTCGCGCGTCACCGCAATCTCAGCCTGGATCTCAGCTGTGCTTCGAGCCATCGGAGGTTCTCCACGAGCGAGGCCGGCGTGCGGCGCGGCCAGCCCAGTGATCGGAGCCGCTGTACGTTCCAACCGAGCGTCGCCGCGGCCAGGAGGAACACGCCGCCGCCGGCGATGACCAGGTGCTCCCAGCGCGCGTCGAAGAGCGGCGCCAGGGCGGCGGCGAGCAGCAGGACGAGCGAGGCGATCAGCGCGACCGCCGCGGACACCGCGAGCGTGGCCGCCGTCACGGCGGCGGTGAAGAGCTCGCGGGTCTCGGCCAAGCCGAGCTCCAGTTCGAGCTGGACGAGGCGCTTCAGCGACGCCAGGATGCCGTCGGCGTCGGTCGTCTCGGGAACGCGGAGCGGGTGAAGGGCGCCCATCGTTGGAAAAAGGAAAGCAATTTGACTGCCACGCGGAGTTAGCCGAAGTCGTGGGACGGCACGGGGTGGCTGAGGCCAGGCAGGGTCTCCACCCGGACGGCGCGGACCGAGATCACCTCATCCTGCTTTTGTAAAATTCCCTCTACGAGTAAAAACGGCGCAGCCACCAGCGCGAGCCGCCGCCGGGCGAACAGTTGCGGCGTGACGACGACGTTGGCGATCCCCGTTTCGTCTTCCAGGCTCAGGAACACGAACCCTTTGGCGGTGCCGGGGCGCTGACGCACGATGACGCTGCCAGCCACCCGCACCCACTGGCCGTCGGGAGGCCCGGCGAGATCCCGCGCGCGGACGACGCCCCGGCGCGCCAGCTCTCGGCGGCGCAACGCCAAGGGATGCGGTCCCAGTGTCACCCCCGTTCCCGCGTAGTCCGCGGCCAGTCGCTCGGCAGCGTTCATCTCGCGCAGCGGATGCGGCGCGGAGCCACTGCGCGCCTCGGACGGATCATCCCCGAAGCGAGCCGGGCTCGCGGACTCCGCCCCGACCAACAGCTCGGGGAGCGCGGGCGCGGCGATCACCCAGAGATTCGCCCGTCGCGTGCCGCCGAGCGCGTTGAGGGCTCCGATGGCGGCGAGGGCCACCAGCTCGTCCTGCTCGAGTCCCGCCCGCCGCGCGAGGTCGTGAGGCGAGCTGAAGGGCCGCAGTGCACGCGCCGCCACGATCGCGCGCCCGGCGCTCTCGCGCAGCCCCTTGACGTAGCGCAACCCCAACCGCACCGCCACGCCCGCGCCATCCGCCACCGCCTCGCTCCCGCCCACCGCCCGCGACGCATCCCGACCGACGTGCCGATGCGATGACTCGTGCGGGTCCGGGGCGGGGGACGTTCCGAGCGAAGTAGGGTTTCCTGAGCGAGGAATGTCCCCCACCCCGGAGCCCGCGAGATTCTCCGTCGTGCACAGCCAGTCGGAGCGCGTGACGTCGATGGGCAGGATGCGCAGGCCGTGGCGCTGCGCGTCCTTGACGATCGTCGCCGCGTGGTAGAAGCCCATCGGCTGGTTGTTGAGGAGCGCCGCGTAGAAGGCGGCGGGGTGACGCGCCTTCAAGTAGGCGCTGGCGTAGGCCAGCAGCGCGAAGCTGGAAGCGTGCGACTCGGGAAAGCCATACAGGGCGAACGAGGTGATGGCGTGGACGATCTGCTCGGCGGCCTCACCGGTGATCCCCTGCCGGGCCATCCCGGCCCGGAGCTTGACCTCCACCTCCTTCATCCGCTGCTCGCTCCGCTTGAAGCCGAANGCGCGGCGGAGCTCCTCGGCCTCGGTACCGGTGAAGCCGGCGGCGACCATCGCCATACGCAAGAGCTGCTCCTGGAACAGCGGCACGCCGAGCGTGCGCTCGAGAATCGGCTCCAGGCTCGGATGCGGATACGCGATCGGCTCGCGTCCCCGCCGCCGGCGGATGTACGGATGCACCATGTCGCCCACGATGGGGCCGGGCCGGATGATCGCCACCTGCACCACCAGGTCGTAGAACCGCTCGGGGTGGATCCGGGGGAGCGTGGCCATCTGGGCGCGGCTCTCCACCTGAAAGACCCCGATGGTGTCGGCGCGCTGGAGCATCCGGTAGATGGAGGGATCCTCGGGCAGATGCGCCAGATCCACGTCGCCGCCTCCTTCGCGCACCAGCTCGATCGCTTCCTGGAGCACGGACATCATCCGCAGGCCGAGCAGGTCGATCTTGATGATGCCGAGGGCCGCGCAGTCGTCCTTGTCCCACTGGATGACGACGCGGCCCGGCATGGTGGCGGGCTCAAGGGGGACGATGTCGTCGAGCCGACCCGCCGCGATCACCATGCCGCCCGAGTGCTGGCCCAGGTGGCGCGGTAGATCCTGGATGCGCGTCCAGAGCGCCGCGAACATGCGGATGCGCGGGTGACGGGGATCGCAGCCCGCCTCGGCGAGATGCCTCGTCAGCAGATCGTCCGGGTCCTGGTAGCCCCAGCTCGGAGCCAGGCAGGCCAGGCGGTCCTGCATGTCGGCCGGCAGCCCCAGCGCCTTGCCCACCTCGCGCGCGGCGCTCCGCCCCCGGTACGTGATCACGTTGGCGGTCATGCCGGCGCCCAGGCGTCCGTAGCGCTGGTAGACGTACTGGATGATCGCCTCCCGCCGTTCGCCGCTCGGCAGGTCCAGATCGATGTCGGGCCACTCGCCACGTGCCTCGCTGAGGAAACGCTCGAAGAGCAGGTCCATCTTGATGGGATCGACCGCCGTGATGCCGAGCGCATAGCAGACGGCGCTGTTGGCGGCCGAGCCCCGGCCCTGCACGAGGATGTTGTTCGCGCGGCAGAACTCGACGATATCCCACACGATCAGGAAGTAGCCGGCGAGATCCAACCGGCCGATGATGCTGAGCTCGTGGGCGACCTGCCGCCGCGCCCGCGCGGCCAGCGGCCCCGTGCCGTACCGCTGCCTCACGCCGGCCGCCACCAGCTCCTCGAAGTGTCGGTGCGGCGACTGGCCGGGCGGCCGCGGGTAATCGGGGAAACGGTAGCCGAGGTCCTTCAGCGTGAAGCCGAGCCGCAGCGCCAGCTCGCCCGTCGCGTGGAGCGCCTCGGGAAGGTCGCGGAACACGCGCGCCATCTCGGTCTCGGCGCGCAGCCCGCGCTCGCCGTTCACCGCCAGCTGGCGGCCGGCGTGATCGAGATCGGTCTTTTCCCGGATGCACGTGAACACGTCGGCGACGGCCCCGCCGCCCGGCCGCGCGTAGAGCGGCTGGTTCGTGGCGACGAGGGGTACGCGCGCCGCCCGGGCCAGCCCCACCAGCCCTTCGAGCGTCCGCTCCTCCTCGCGATCGAAATGGCGCTGGACCTCGACGAAGCAGCTCGAGCGCCCGAAGATCCCGACGAGTCGGTCGAGGCACGCGCGGGCGGCCTCCCAATCACCGGCGGCGAGGCGGCGCCCGAGGGGGCCGCGGCAGCCTCCCGTGAGGCACACCAGGCCCTGGGCGTACGGCTCGAGATCGCCGAGCGCGAGGGCTGCCTCGCCCTTGGGGGCCCCGAGCTTCATCCGCGTGATGAGGCGACAGAGGTTCTGGTAGCCCTCCCGGTCCTCGACGAGGAGCGGCAGGCGCGAGCCGCCGCTGAGCGTCAGCTCACTGCCGACCAGGGGCTTCAGGCCCGCGCGCACCGCCGCGTGGTAAAAGCGCGGGGCGCCATAGAGCCCGTCCCGGTCGANGAGCGCCAGGGTGGGCATGCCCAGGCGCGCCGCTTCGGCCACCAGCGTCTCGGGCTGCTCGGTGCCCTCGAGAAACGAAAACGCCGACTGGGCGTGCAGCTCGACGAACATCGCTCACCGGCGCGGACGGGCCGGAGCGCGGTGGGGGCGGGTGGCGGGCGCTGCGGCCTCCGTTCGCCAGCAGCCTCGTGGCATCTCGCGCGCGGGCGTGGATGGTGTCGAGGCCTGGAATGCGCGCGACGAGTCGCCGTCGACCGCAACGCCAGCCACCGACAGCGATGCCGAACGGGGGCCGCGAGCCGGCCAGGACCCGCCCCCACCGCGCCCCGGCCCGTCCACCTCGGTGACCACGCTCGGCGCCGCACGCTCAGTCGTAGATTCCATCGAGCATCCAGGCGTCGGTCACGTGGTCGTGGGCGAGCCGACAGAGGGTGCCGTCGTGGAGGAGCAGGTCCCACTCATCGCGGGCCCAACCGTGGGCGTCCCACCACTCGCCGGAGACGCGCCAGGGACCAGCGCCGGCGACGACGCGCATAGCGACGTCGCGCCGGCGCACGCGCAGGGGGCGTTGCCCCTCGGTCACGACCTCGACTCGCGGCGCCGGCCGCAATCGCCGCAGCATCAACTGCGAGGGACTCCCGGGGGCGGGGTGGCCGTCCGAGACCCGTGGGGTTCCGTGGTCGAGGATGGCCGCCCCGCCCCCGAGGCCACATCGTTCGCCGTCTGCACCATCATCGGGCGGCGAGAACGGGATCAGCGCCACCGCGTCGGGACGGTGGGAATCGACGAGCTCCGGCGATCCGAAATTGTCGCCTCCGACCAGCTCCGCCAGGCGCGCGACCAGTGCGGCGAGATCGCGCTGCCTCGGCGCGGGCGGCTGCCACAGCCCTCCCTGCCCGGCCTGGCCGAGGACCGCGCGGACGCTCAGGGCCACGCCCGTCACCGACGCCGGGGGCGGATGCGCCGCCAGCTCGAAGCGGATCAGCGTGAGCATCAACGCGACTTCGCACGTCGGCTGCGCGAGCGCGATCGTCCGCTCGTGCCGTGCGCCCGTGGCGAGCTGGAGCTGGACGTCGAGCCTGTCCGCCCAGACGTGAGCGGCCCTGAGCCGGGCGCACAACCGTTCGAGCGTCCGGCCCAGCACGGCCACGAGCGCGCCGAGATCGTCGATCTCCCAGTCCAGGCCTTGCGCTTCCTCCCAGAACGGCGGCGGGAGGTAGGGACGGAACGGATCCGTGTCCCGCCCGAGCGCCAGGTCATGAGCGCGCAGGCCCGCGGGCCCCAGCCGCTCGGCCAACCCCGCGCGCGGCAACGCTGCCAGCTCGCCCAGCGTCGTCACACCCCAGCGCGCCAGCGTCGTTTCGAGCGGGGCGGGCAGATCGAGGACGGCGAGCGGCGCCGCGGCCAGGACCCCGCGCTCACCGCCGGGAGGAACGGCGACGATCCGGGCCGTCGCCTGACGGGCGGCGACCCGCGCGGCCGTGCGACTTCCCGCGATGCCGAGGCACGCCCTCAGGCCGACCGCCCGGGCGTGGCGCACCAGCCGCTCGCCGATGGCCGCCTCGTCGCCGATCAANCGGCCGAGCCCCGCGATGTCGACGTANACGAGCCCGGGCCCCGCGTCTTCGATACGAGGGGAAACGGCGAGCGTCGCCTCCAGGAGCGCGTGCCGGGCNGAGGCCACCTGCTCCTCGGAAAACTCTCGGGTCACGAGGCCGGAACAGCGCGCCCGGGCCTCGGTCTCGGTCAGGCCCGGCGCCACGCCGCGCTCGTGTGCCGCCGCGTTCGCCTCGACGACGCAGGTGGCGGGCGGCATTCCCCGCACGATCGCCAGCGGGCGCTCGACGATCGCGGGCTCGCAGCGCTCGGCGGCCGCCGCGGCGAAGAACGGCACCCACACGCACGCAACTCGCTCCCCGGCGCTCACGCGGTCCACCACCACGTCGCGTCCGGCACTGTGAGCGCGTGGAGTCCGCCGCGGCGACGAACCACCTGGACCGTGGTGCCCATGCGCGCCAGTCGCGTGGGCACGGAAGCGGGACCGGTCCACTCGAGCGCGCGCCGGGTGGTTCGCAGAGCCAGGGAGGCACCGGGGCCGGCGATGCGTCGACCGGCGAGAATCACCAAGGCCGTGCCCGTGCGTCGGGCCGCCAGCCGCAACCGAAACGCCAGCGTGAGGGGCAGGCGCGGCGGCGTTTCGCCGAGATCGAGCCCGACCAACGCGAACCCCGGGCACCGCACGAGCAGATCGGCCGCACGCAGCGCGGCAACCCGACGGCCGCTGCAGCGCACCCACAGCAGACGTCGGAGATCCACGCCGGCCCGCGCGGCCGACGCCGGATCGAACGCCTGATCGGTATCGACGAGCGCGGCGATCGCGCCCCGCCGCGTGGTGTCGCGCAGGCAGAACGTGAGCAGGCTGGTGCGCCCCGACCCCAGGCTTCCCACGATCTCGGTGATCTCGCCGCTCAGGACCACAGCCAATGCTTATCACGTGTTGAGTATCACGCAAGCCCATAGATATTGGGGCGTGGCTCACGAGGAGCCCCAGATACGGTGTGATCGAATCCTCTCCGCGGCTGCCCCGGCACCGCGCGTACATGGCCCCACGCTTGCCCCCCAACTCGTTGTGAACGTTTGAAATCCGACGCGAAGGCACAGCAATGGTCAAGCAGATTGGGTACGGGGTGATCGGTCTGGGAACCATTGCGCGCACCTCTGTCCTCCCCGCGTTCGCTCGAACGGTGCACCCCCGCCATGCCCGTCGTATCCTGTGGAGGAGAGCACGACACCTGTCACATGACGGCCGATCCTCGCCGGCGCGGAAGGCAGATCCCAGGAGCGTGTTCAGTGGAACGGAGAATGCGTATCCAGGTCTGGCTGCGGATCGCGTTCGGCATCGCGGCGGTGGCCGCCGTCGCGACGGGTTGCGTCTCCCGGGTCCATCCCCACGTGTATCTGCCCCCGCTCAAGCTCGGGGAACCATCGTTCTTTCCAACGCTCGAGGCCTACACCGCGTCGCCCATCGTGGGCGGCAACGCAGTCGATCTGCTGCTCAACGGCGACGAGATCTTCCCGGCCCTGGTCCAGGCGATCCGATCGGCGCGCAAGACGATCACGTACGCCCAGTACTACTACGAGGATGGACCGGTGGCGCGCGAGATGGCCGAGGCCGTGGCCGAGCGCTGCCGCGCCGGTGTCGGCGCCAACGTCCTTCTTGACGCCTTCGGCACGCTGAACATGCCCGCCGAGTACGTGGACCTTCTGCAAACCTCCGGCTGTCACGTCGCCTACTTCCGCCCGCTGGGGCCGTTCGGGCTGCGGCGGGCCAACCACCGCAACCACCGGCGGATCCTGGTGGTCGATGGTCGCCTCGGGTTCACCGGCGGCTCGGGCGTCAGCTGGAAGTGGATGGGGGATGGCCGCATCGAGGACCGCTGGCGCGAGACTGACGTGCGGGTGCGGGGTCCGGTGGTCGAGTACCTGCAGGGCGCGTTCGCCGAGAACTGGCTGGAGGCGACCGGAATGGTCCTGGGCGGAGAGGCCTACTTCCCCCGCCCGCTGGAGTCCCTCGGCAGCGTCTACGCGCAGGTCGTGCGCAGCTCACCGGCCGGTGGGAGCTTCGCGATGTACACGACGTTCCTCCTCGCCATCTCATCGGCGCGGAGCTCGATCTTCATCACGAACCCGTACTTCGTGCCCGACGACAGGATGGGCGACGCCCTGCTGGCGGCCGTGCGGCGGGGCGTGCGGGTGGTGGCATTGGTGCCCGGCGCGATCGACCACAACCTCGTCCGGCAGGCCAGCCGGGGAAAGTTCGGCCGTATGCTGCGGGCGGGCATCGAGATCTACGAGTACCGGGCGGCGCTCCTGCACGCCAAGACGATGGTCATCGACTCCGTCTGGTCGACGGTGGGCAGCACGAACCTCGACAACCGGTCCTTTGCGTTCAACGATGAACTGAACCTGGTCGCCTACAGTCCCGCGGTGGCGCGCCGCCTCGAGGAGATTTTTGCCGAGGACCTCGCCCACGCGCGCAAGCTCGAGTATCGGCGCTGGAGCCGGCGTGGCATCATCGATCGCTTTCTCGAGCTGCTGACCGTCCCGATCCGCGATCAGCTCTAGGAGCGCGTCGGAGTACCACCATTCGAGCGCGGGCTCCGCCCGCGCAATCCCCCGGGGAGGTTCGGAGGGGGCCGTGA
>JGI25382J37095_10000380_pt1 | contig 10742 bp, 15 predicted proteins | sample GraSoi013_1_40cm_3_FD_37095 | JGI IMG/M metagenome (IMG submission 37095)
AACGCCCTGCGGGCGACCGCCTTCTTCAAGATCCCGGCGAACCAGGTGTTCGAGGTGGGAGCGCAGGTGGAGCTGTAGCAGCGGCCAAACGGCCCAGGCCCCACTCCGCGACAAAAATACGCAGTCGCTTCGTGGGGCCTGAGCCGTTTGGCGACGGTCGCTTATTCAGCCTGGCCGAACTTCGCGATGTCCTCCGGCAATGCTTCTCGCGTGGTTATTGTGTCCTTCCCTTGTACCATCGCGCGGATTTGCTCCACCACGTCCGGGTTCGCGAGCGTCGTCACGTCGCCCACATCCCGGCGATTCGAGATCGCCGCGAGCACCCGCCGCATGATCTTCCCGGAGCGGGTCTTGGGCATGTCCGGCACGATGTAGACGTGCTTGGGTCGTGCGATCTTGCCAATCACCTCTTCGTTCGCCTTGATCACGCGGTCGATCACGTCCTGGCTCGGCGGCACGCCCGGCTTGACCGCGATGTACACTTCGGGCACCCGTCCCTTTACCTCATCCTGGACGGGGACGACGGCGGCCTCGGCCACTTCCGGGACCGTGAGACAGGCGGACTCGATCTCTTTGGTGCCGAGCCGGTGGCCGGCGACATTGATCACGTCGTCAATACGGCCCAGGATGCGGTAATAGCCATCCGCCGCCTGCACGGCGCCGTCGCCGCACATGAAGGGCCAGTCGCGCCAGTCCTTGCTACGGGGATTCTTGTTGTACTTGGCGAAGTAGGTCTTGACATAGCGGTCGCGGTCGCCCCACAACGTCTGCATGAGGCCCGGCCAGGGATTGCGGATGCAGATGTTGCCCGCCTTGCCGGAACCCTTGGGAATCTCTGCGCCGGTCTCGTCGTAAATGATGGGATGAATCCCCGGCGCGCCGGGACCGCAGCTGCCCGGCTTCATCGCATGAATCGCCGGAACGGTGGTGCCGAGAAAGCCGCCTGTTTCGGTCAGCCACCACGTGTCGGTGATCACGGCCTCGCGTTTGCCGACCTCGTCGTAATACCAGCGCCACGCCTCCGGCTCGATCGGCTCGCCCACCGTCGTCATGGATTTGAAACGGTACTTGTACTTGCGGGGTTCTTGGGGACCGAGCTTCCGCAGCATCCGGATCGCCGTCGGCGCGGTATGGAAGATGTTCACGCCCAGTCGCTCGGCGATGCGCCACGGCCGCCCCGCGTCGGGAAACGTCGGCACGCCTTCGTACAGCACGCTCGTCGCCGCGTTCGCCAGCGGACCGTAGACGATGTAGGAATGCCCGGTGATCCAGCCGATGTCCGCCATGCACCAATAGACGTCTTCCGGATGGATGTCGAGAATCCACCTGGACGTGCCGGTCACGTAGGCCAAATAGCCCGCGATGCTGTGCTGCGCGCCCTTGGGCTTGCCCGTCGTGCCGCTCGAGTACATCAAGAACAGTTGCCCTTCGGACGGCAGGGGAACCGGCTCGACCTTCTGGCCTTTGTACTCCTTGAGCAGGTCGTTCATGAAGAAGTCGCGGCCGGGAATCATCGGCGTTTTGGCGGAATACTTTCCGGGATAACGCTGCCACACGAGCACCTTGTCGACGTCCTGCCCCAGGTCTTTCGCCGTCCGCACTGCGATGTCGGCGTTCGCCTTGTGATCGACGAGCGTGCCATTGCGCCAGTAGCTGTCCATCGTGATCAGCACCCGGCTGCCCGAGTCCTGAATGCGCGAGCCGCACGCCTGACCGCTGAACCCGCCGAAGACTTGCGAGTGGATGATGCCCAGGCGCGCACACGCCAGCATCGTGATCGGCAGCTCCGGGACCATCGGCATGTGAAACGTGACGCGGTCTCCTGCCTTGAGTCCCAAGCCGCGCAGCAGGGCGGCCAGTTCATTTACGCTGGTATACAGCTCCTGGTACTTGATGGTCACATCCCGCTCTGCTTCGGGCTCGGGCACGAAGATGAAGGCTGCTTTGTTCCCGTACTTGGCGAGATGACGGTCACGCAGTTGTACGACGCGTTGATCTTGCCGCCGACGAACCACTTCCAGAACGGCGCGTCGCTGGTATCGAGGACCGTGTGATATGGCTCGAACCAGGTCAGCATATCCGCGTATTCTTTGAAGCAGTCGGGAAACTTGGCGAGGCCGAACTTTTCAAGGATGTGCGTGTCCCGCATGTTCGCTTGTGCCTTGAATTTCTCGGAAGGCTGATAGTGCTCCTCTTCCTTCCAATGCACCGCGATCTGCGCTTCGCTGACCTCGGTTAGCTCCTTCGACGCGACTGTCTTTGCCATGTGATTGGCCTCCTGGCCAGCACTAGTCCACGTTGCAGGTAAGGTATGCCGCTCGACTGAGGCGAGGTCAAGGCGCTGGCCAGGGGCGGGTGTTGCGACCTTGCAATATGCGCCCTGCCGCTCGCTCTGCGGCAACGCGTCACGTGAGGCACCTCACGCCGTCTTTGACAACCGGTTGACGGCCCGCAGGTTAGCTGGGTGGCACTGGAGTCGCACAAGCGGTCGGCCGGCATTCAAGGGAGCCGACTGTGGAGGAGATGATGACGATGTCCACGCGTCCGACCGAAAGGGTGCTTGCCGCTCCAGAGGAGCTGGGGCTCGAGTCGCGCACGGCGTTCCGCCGCGCGGCGGGCGAGCTGCTCGAGCAGCTGTCTGAGGGAGCCGGGCGCTTGGTGATCGACCTTTCGGGGACCCGGCAGGTGGACTCCGCCGGCCTCGGAGCGCTCATGCTGATTCAGCGCAAGGCGGCCGAGCGTCGGCTCAGCGTGAGCCTGCGCGGGGCGAACGAAGAGCTGCGTTTCCTGCTCGTGTTGACCAAGCTCGACGACCTGTTCGAGTTGGAGAGCGGCGCGAGCTGATTATATTGGGCCCCACCTATGGGGTCCCGCACGCCGCGACGTAAGGTCCTGTTCGTCGAGGATGAATCGGCGCTCCGACGCACCTACAAGCGCTTCTTCGCCCCGCGTTACGACCTGGCGTTCGCGGCGAGCGGCACGGAGGCCCGCCGCCAGCTCGAGGAGTTCGAGCCCCAGGTGCTGGTCCTGGACCTGCGCCTGCCGGACACCGACGGCGTCACGTTGCTCCAGGAGATCCGCCGCTCCCGCCCCGCGCTCCCCGTCATCGTCACCACCTCCTACGTCAGCATGGAGCCGCTGATCAACGTGCTGGACCTCGGCCACTCGGGATACCTCGTCAAGCCGTTCGACCTGGAAGACCTGGCCGCCCGCATTGATGCTCTTGGCTGAGGGGTTGCACCACGCGTTCGGGCGGGTCGTGGCGCTCGACGGTGTCTCGTTCAGCCTCGCCCCCGGGCAGACGCTCGCGATCTTCGGGCCCAACGGCGCGGGCAAGACCACCCTCCTCAAAGTGCTCGCCGGACTGATCAACCCGCAGGCCGGGTCGGCCCGGGTGGACGGCGGCCGGCGCGCCATCGGCTGGATCGGCCATCAGTCCCACCTCTACGGGCACCTCACCGTGCGCGAGAACCTGTTATTCTGGGGGTCGCTTTACGGGTTGAGCGCGGCCCGACGCGCCGCGCGCGCCGCCGAGGTGCTCGCCCGGCTCGACATGAGCGACCGCGCCGGCGAGCCGGTGTGGTCGCTGTCGCGCGGCCTGCTGCAGCGGGCCGCGATCGCGAAGGCGCTGTGCACGATCCCGCCGTGCTGCTGCTCGACGAGCCGTTCACCGGGCTCGACCTCGCGGCCGCAGGGCAGCTCCGCGTGCTGCTGGGCGAGCTGCACGACGGCCGCATGATGGTGCTCGCGACGCACAACGTGGATGAGGGTGCGGAGCTCGCCACGGACGTCGCGTTCCAGCGACGCGGGCGGTTCGTGCACTTCGCGCCGCGCGGAACGCGCAGCCCCGCCGAGATCGCCGCAGCCTACCGGCGCGCCATGGCCGATGGCTGAGCTGTTGCGGCAGGCGTGGGCGGTGGCGCGCAAAGACCTGCTGCTCGAGTTCCGCACCCGCACCGCCATCGTCTCGGCCGTCGTGTTCACCGCCCTCGTGCTCACGGTGTTCAACTTCGGGCGGGACCCCACCGCGGTGTCGACCCTCGATCTCGCCCCGACGATTCTCTGGGTGACCTTCACGTTCGCCGCCATGCTGGCGTTGAACCGCGCATTCCAGCTGGAGCTCGAGAATCAGGCGCTCGAGGGCCTGCTCGTCTCGCCCTTGAGTCGCACCAGCCTCTACTGGGGCAAGCTGCTCGCGAATCTGGCATTCGTGGCGGTCGTGGAGAGCGTCGGCCTGCCGCTGTTCGTGCTGTTCTTCAACGTCCCGGTGGGCCGGGTGTTGCTGCCGCTCGTCGCGGTGATCGCGCTGGCCACGGTGGGGTTCGTCGCCGTCGGCACGCTGTTCAGCGCGCTCGTGATCAGGACGCGGTTCGCCGAGCTGCTCCTGGTGGTGCTGCTGCTGCCGTTCCTGGTCCCTCCGCTCATCGGAGCGGTTCAGGTGACCGCGCGTCTGTTCGGCGACCGTCCCTTGAGCGAGGCCGTGGGGTATCTTAAGTTGCTCGCCGCCTACGACATCGTATTCGTGTCGCTCGCGAGCTTCCTGTTCCGTTTCACGGTGGATGAATGAGCCTCCTGCACAGGGGCCGGTGGATCACGCTGCTCGGCCTGGCGCTGCTCGCGGGCGTGTACGTGCGGGCGCTCGCGTTCACCCCGGTCGAGCGGCTGCAAGGACCGGCGCAGAAGATCTATTACCTCCACGTCCCCGCGGCGATCTGGGCCGAGACGGCGATGGTGCTCGTGGGCCTCGGGAGCATCTTCTACCTGTTCTTGAAGGACCGCCGCCTCGACCGCTTTGCCGCGGCGTCCGCGGAGGTGGGCACGGTGTTCGCCGCGATCGTGCTCACCACCGGTCCCATCTGGGGGAAGCCGATCTGGGGGACCTGGTGGACGTGGGACGCGCGGCTCACGTCGACCCTGCTGCTGTTCTTCCTCTATATAGGGTACCTGCTGCTGCGCGGCGCGGTGCGAGACCCCGCCCTCGGCGCCCGCTACGCGGCCGTGCTGGGCATTTGCGGGATGTGCCTGGTGCCCTTCATTCACCTGAGCGTGTACCTGTTCCGTACGCTCCATCCCCAGCCGATCATCCTGAAGCCGAGCGCGCCGTCGCTGCCGGGGAGCATGCTCGCGACCTGGCTGTTCTCGCTCGGCGTGTTCACGCTGCTGTACGTCGGGTTCGTGATCCAGCGGTATGCGCTGTCATTGCTCTGGGAGGAACGGAACGGTGCCTGAGGTCCCACAGAACGCCGGCTACCTCGTGGCGGCCTACATCGTGACGGCCGTCATCCTGCTCGGCTATACCTTCTCCCTCTACCGTCGGTCGAGCAAGGGCTAGCTGCCGGGCTTTTCCACGAACAATTCAGCGCGCGCCTCCGAGAGCCGCTCCTGCCCGCCAGGGACCTGGGTGGCCCAGAGGTGGAGCGCCTCTTCCGCGGCCCGGACGTCGCCCGCCTGGAACAGGGCCTGGGCGTTGAGCCACAGGGCCTCGGCGCCGCCCCCCGCGGCGTGCGCGCGGGCGAAGCGCGCTGCCGCGTCCGCGTACCGGCCGGCGCGGCGGTACAGGTCGCCCGCCGCCAGCGCGGCGTCGGGGCGCTCCTCGAGCGCGAGCGCCTGCTCGTAGGCGACGAGCGCCTCCTGCTGCCGGAACACCATCTGGTACGCCGCGCCGAGCAACAACCACGCATCGGGGTTTTCGGGAAAGCGCTCGACCGCCTCCTGCGCGGCGGCGAGCGCCCCCCAGCGGTCTTCGATGGCCCGCCGCAGCCGCACGAGCGCGGGGTAGGACTCTGCGAACACGGGCGTCAGTGCGCAGCCGATCTCGAGCCACCAGGCCGCGCGCTTGGGGGCGTGGCGCTGGCAGGCGGCCGCCCGGCGCACGGCAAAGCGGGCGAGAGCGGAGCGCAGTGAGCGGAACATTGCTTGATATTACACGTATGTCACAGTCGCCGCGCTCCTCGCGCCCTCCCCTGCTTGGCCGGCGCATCGCGGTGACGCGCGCCCGCGAGCAGGCGGATGAGCTGGTACGGGCGCTCGAGGCGCTCGGCGCCGTCGTCGTCGCGGCGCCCATGATCCGCATCCAGGCGCTCGCCGACCTCGCGCCGCTGCGCGCGGCGCTCGCCCGGCTGCCGAGCTACGCCTGGGTGATTTTCACGAGCCAGAACGCGGTCGCCGTGGTGTGCGATCACCTCCCCGACTGGGGGCTCGCGGCGCGCGACCTCGCGCGGGTGGCCGTCGCTGCCATCGGGCCGGCGACGGCGGCGGCGCTGGAACGATACGGCGTCACGCCGGCCCTCGTGCCGCGCACGTACGTCGCGGAGGCGGTCGTCGAGGCGCTCGCCGAGCGCGGCGAGCTGCGCGGGAAGCACATCCTGCTGCCCCGGGCCCGGGAAGCGCGCGACGTGCTCCCCGATGGTCTGCGGGCGCTCGGCGCGGTGGTCGACGCGCTCCCAGTCTACGAGACCGTCCGCGACGCGGGAGACGGGACCCAGCTCGCGCGCGACGTCGTCGCGGGCGGGATCGACGCGATCACCTTCACGTCCTCCTCGACGGTGCGTCACTTCGTCGACATCGTGGGCCGCGAGGCGGCGACGTCGGGCCGGTTCGCCGCCGCAGCGATCGGGCCGGTCACCGCCGAGGCCGCCCGGGAGCTGGGAATCCAGGTCGCGATCGAAGCGAGAGAGTACACGGTTCCGGGACTGGTGGAGGCGCTGGTGCGATACTTCGGGGAAGAGGGAAGCGGGAAGAGGGACGGGTGACGGCGACCCTGAAGATCGGTACGCGGGGCAGCCGGCTGGCCCTGTGGCAGGCGGAATGGGTGAGGGCCGAGCTGGCGCGCGGCGGCGTGGTGGTCGAGCTCGTGATCGTCAGGACGCGCGGCGACGCCGACGTAGACCGGCCGCTGCACGAGCTCGAGGGGAAGGGGTTCTTCACCAAGGAAATCGAGGAGGCGCTGCTCGCGGGCCGCATCGACGTCGCCGTGCACTCGCTCAAGGACCTGCCGACGCGGCTGCCGGATGGGCTCGCGCTGGGCGCCGTGCCGCCCCGGGCCGATCCGGCCGAAGCGCTGGTGACCCGTCTGGACGGCGTTGTCTCGATCGCCGAGCTCGCGCCCGGCGGCAGGATCGGGACCTCGAGCCTGCGGCGCGTCGCGCAGCTCCGCTACCTCCGTCCCGACCTCGAGATCGTGCCGCTNCGCGGCAATGTGCCGACGCGAGTGCAGAAGGTGAAGGCCGGACGCGACGGNCTCGACGCCGCGCTGCTCGCGCGGGCGGGGCTCGAGCGGCTCGAGCTCGGGGGCGAGATCGCCGCGCGGCTCGATCCGCTGGAGGTGATGCCCGCGCCGGGGCAGGGCGCGCTCGGGCTCGAGGTGCGCTCGGACGACGCCCGGGCGCGCGCCGCGCTCGCGCCGCTCGAGCACCCGCCGAGCGCGCGGCAGGTGGCGGCGGAGCGGAGCCTGCTGGCGGCGCTCGAAGGCGGGTGTCAGGCGCCGGTGGCGGCGTACTGCGGGAGCAGGGAGCAGGGAGCGGGGAGCAGGTTGTTTGGGCGAGTGACGGCGCAGGACGGAACGGTGCAGATCACGGCGTCAGCCGAGATCGACGAGCGCGATCCCGCCGGAGCCGGCGCGGCGGTGGCGGGCTTGCTGCGGGCGCAGGGCGCATCGAAATTGCTCGGCCGATGAGCACCCCCAGCTCCGCCCAGTTCCCGATCCGCCGGATGCGCCGGTTGCGCCGCACCGCGGCGCTGCGCCGCCTCGTGCAGGAGACGCACGTCGTCCCCGCGCANCTCGTGTGGCCCCTGTTCGTGTGCCACGGCGAGGGCGTGCGCCGTGAGGTGCCCGCGCTCCCCGGGGTGTACCAGACCTCGCTGGACGAGCTCGTGAAGGACGCGGAGCTGGCCCACCGCCTTGGGCTCGGCGGGGTCATGCTGTTCGGCCTTCCGGCGGCGAAAGACGCGACCGGCTCCGAGGCGTACGACGAGCAGGGGATCGTGCAGCAGGCGGCGCGCGCGGTGAAGCGGGCGGTGCCGGACCTGCTCGTGGTGGGCGATGTCTGCCTGTGCGAGTACACCGACCACGGCCACTGCGGCGTGATCCAGGACGGCGAGGTGGAGAACGACGCGTCGGTGTACCTGCTCGGCAAGGTGGCGGTGACGCAGGCGCGCGCGGGGGTCGACCTCGTCGCGCCGAGCGACATGATGGACGGCCGCGTCGCGGGCATCCGCAAGGCGCTCGACGCCGCCGGGCTGTCCCGGGTGCCGATCATGTCCTACGCCGCGAAGACGGCGTCGGCGTTCTACGGGCCGTTCCGCGAAGCCGCGGGCTCCACGCCGCAGTTCGGCGACCGGCAGTCCTACCAGATGCAAGGCACCAACGCCGACGAAGCGATGAAGGAGATCCGGCTCGACGCGGACGAGGGCGCGGACATCCTCCTGGTCAAGCCGGCGCTCCCCTGCCTCGACCTGATCCGCCGCGCCAAGGCGGAGTTCGGCTCGCCGCTCGCCGCCTATCAGGTGAGCGGCGAGTACGCGATGATCAAGGCGGCCGCTCAGCGCGGCATGCTGGACGAGACCCGCGCCATGTGGGAGACGCTGTACGCCATCCGGCGCGCGGGCGCCGACATCATCTTGACGTACTTCGCGCCGACGGTCGCCGAATTGCTGTAGGGGCACGGCACTGCCGTGCCCCTACACCGATGCCCTCCCTCACGATCGCGGTAGCAGNACCGCCTTCCAGAGGGCGCCGGCGACCGCGGCGCCCAGCAGCGGACCGATCCAGTAGACGGCGTGCCCGTTCCATTGCCACGCCACGAGCGCCGGCCCGAACGCGCGCGCGGGGTTCATCGCCGCGCCCGTGAGGTTGCCGCCGACCAGCGCGTCCACGAAGATCGCGAGGCCGATTCCGAAGCCCGCGATCTTTGGCGCCTGCGACGAGACGGCCGTCCCGAACACGGCGCTCACCAGGAAGAAGGTGAGGAGCGCCTCGATCCACACNCCCTGCGCGAAGGTCACGTCATTCGCGAGGCGCGGCGTGCCGCCGAGCGCGACGCTCACGGGAATCTTGGGCAGCACGCCCTTGAGGAGCGCCGCGCCGGCGATCGCGCCCAGCAGCTGGGCCACGATGTACTTGCCGGCGAGCAGGCCGTCGATCTTGTTCGCGATCCACAGTCCGACGGTGACGGCAGGATTGATATGGCCGCCGGAGATGCTCATGGTCATCGACACGATGATCGCCATCCCGACGCCGTGCGCCAGGGCCACGCCGAGCGGGCCGATGCTGTTCGCGCCGAGGGTGGACCCGGCGCTGACGAGCGCGACCACGCTCCCCGCGCCGAGAAACACGAAGAGCAGCGTGCCGACGAACTCGGCCGTGAGCGGCCGCAGATCCTTGGACATGGCTGGTGGGCCTCGGGTTGTGGGCGACGGCAATCTAGGGCGCGGGCTAGGCGCGCCGCAACACCAGGGACGCGTTGATCCCGCCGAACCCGAACGAGTTCGACACCACGACCTCGGGCGCCGCGGCCCGCCCCTCGCCCGGGAGGCAATCGAGGTCGCACGCGGGGTCGGGGCGCTCGAGATTGATGGTGGGCGGGAGCCAGCGCCGCTCGATCGCGAGCGCGCAGATGCCCGCCTCAATCGCGCCGCTCGCGCCCAGCGCGTGNCCGTAATACCCCTTGGTGCCGCTCACGNNGAGGCGGTAGGCGTGCTCCGCGAACACCTGCTTGATGGCGGCGGTCTCGGTGGCGTCGTTGAGCGGGGTCGAGGAGCCGTGGGCGTTGATGTAGCCGACGTCGGTCGGGTCGACGTGTCCGTCGGCGAGCGCGAGCCGCATGGCCCGGGCCGCCTGCCGCCCGTCCGGCCGCGGCGCGGTCATGTGGTAGGCGTCGTTCGTGAACCCGTAGCCCACGATCTCGGCATAGATCTTCGCGCCGCGGGCGAGCGCGCGCGCACGCTCCTCGAGCACGAGCACCGCCGCCCCCTCGCCCATCACGAACCCGTCGCGCGCGGCGTCGAACGGCCGCGAGGCGTGCGCGGGGTCGTCGTTGCGGGTGCTCATCGCCCGGATCACACTGAATGCGGCGTAGGTCATCGGCGCGAGCGGGGCCTCGGCACCGCCCGCGAGCATCAGGTCGGCCTGGCCCGCGCGGATCGCGTGGAACGCGTCGCCCACGGCGATCGTGCCGGACGCGCAGCTCATGGCGTTCGTCGAATTGGGGCCGGTGAACCCGAACTCAATGGCGATGTTGCAGCTCGCCGCGCCGGGAAACACCGCCAGGGCGAGCGCCGGGTCGAGCCCGCGCGGCCCGTCGCGGTGGAACCCCGCCACCTGCGACTCGGCGAACGCCACCCCGCCCAGCGCGGAACCCATCATCGCGCCGGCGCGGTCGCCGTCCTCGCGCGCCGGCTCGAGCTCGGCGTCCGCGAGCGCGAACCGCGCGCTCGTCACCGCCAGCTGGGAGAAGCGGTCGAGCCGCTTCGCCCGCTTCGCGTCGAGGTGGTCCTGCGGCCGGAAGTCGGGGATCTCGGCCGCGATGCGGCTCCGGAACGGCGTGGGGTCGAACCGCGTCAGCTCCCGCACGGCCGAGCGGCGGGCCGCGAGCCCGACCCAGAGACCGTCGGCGCCCGTGCCGATCGGCGTCACGGCGCCCACGCCGGTGATCACAACCCTTCGTCCACCGTTCTTCACATTTCGCTCCCCGTTGGTCCGCGGCTGAAGCCGCGCTCATCGCGCTCGACCGCTCGTTTGATCC
>JGI25382J37095_10000381_pt1 | contig 10714 bp, 8 predicted proteins | sample GraSoi013_1_40cm_3_FD_37095 | JGI IMG/M metagenome (IMG submission 37095)
CGCTGAAGACGATGGTCGACGAATTCCGGGCGCGGCGGGACGTCGTCCTCCGAGAGCTCAAGAGAATCGACCGTGTCTCGACGGATCGCCCGAGCGGCGCGTTCTATGTGTTCCCTCGGGTCGACGTCCGTACTGACAGCGCGTCGCTCGCGGAACGGATCCTCAGGGAGGCGAACGTCGCGGTGACCCCGGGGAGCGCGTTCGGCGAAGCCGGGGAGGGCCACCTCCGTCTCTCGTACGCCGCGTCGCGCGAGACGATCGTCGAATGCATCCGCCGAATCGGCGAGGTGCTCAAGAGCATCGGATGAGCCAATCGGCCGGGGCGATCGCGAGCGCCCCTTACGCCTTCGATCCGCGAGACCGCAAGAGTTCCGCGACCGCCGCGTGGCCTGCTTCCCGCGCGTCGTCCGCGGGGGTGTGGCCTCCTTCGCGCACCGCGTTCGGATCCGCCCCGTGATCGAGGAGCATCCGGACGACCTCGAGGTTCCCGTGCTGCGCGGCTTTGTGCAGCGTCGTGGCGTTGCCCTCGCTCCGCGCATTCGCGTCCGCTCCCGCCGCGAGCAGGATCCGCACGGCCTCCGCGCGGTTCCCCGAGACCGCAGCGTCGACGGCCGTGTTCGCAAACCGGCTCGGCAGCTTCAGGTTCACGTCGGCTCCGTGCTCCAGGAGGACCTTGATCGCTTCCGGGTGGCCGAAGAACGCGGCGAGCCCGAGCGGCGTGAAGCCCTCCTCCTTGTTCGGCTCGTTGATCCGAACGGGGGATTGTCCCAGGATCGTCTTGAGCCGCCGCGCGTTCCCGACCGTCGCGGCCTCGTAGAGGTTCAACGCGTCCTCCGGCGTGCGGTCGAGCAACACCTTGACCGCGTCCGCGGCGTCGTAGTACATCGCCGTCAGCACGAGCGTGCCGTTCGGGGTGTGCATCCGGAGGAGCAACGGATGGCGGTCCAGGATCGAGGTCAGCTTCGTCGCATCGTTCTTCTGGACGGCCTTGAGCAGGTCGTCTTCGTCCCCCATCGCCACGCCTCCGGAGCAAAGCCGGTCCCGGGGCTATGAAGATTGTGACGCGTCACGTGACGACTTGCGTCTCTCCGCACGACGGGCACATGACCTCGATCGGGCGGCGGCTCGTTGTGAGGTCGATCGATTTCCCGCACCGCCGGCAGTTGACGGACATCGGCGTGGCGGCGGGCGCGTGCATCGGTCCCTCGGNAGGCGGCGGGGGCGTTCCCCGATGGAGGAATCCGAAGCCGCCGCCGGTCTGCCGCCAGAGCCCGACGACCGCGACGAGCAGCAGGAGGAACAGGAGCCCGAGGACGATCGCATAGACCGGCGCGCCTCCGACGTCCGTGGACCAGAACCCGCCGCCCCCGCTCGTCGCCATCGGGACCGACTGGATCGCGGTGGCGCCCGTGTTCGCCTCGCTCGCGAACACGGCGATGCCGCCTCCGCCGGTGCCGGCCGGGAGGGTCAGGGTGAAATCCGCCGCCGCGACCGTCGTGATGGCGGTCTCGGTCACCGCGCCGATCGTCAGGGTCCAGCGGAACTGGCTCGGCCACGACGCGGGTCCGCGCGCGGTCAGCGCGAGGTGGGCGTGGATCACGTCGCCCGCCACGTACGAAGGCTTGTCGAACGTCACGCCGAGCACGAACCCGCTCGCCTGGGCGATCGTGGCCAGGGCCTGCGTGCTATTCCCGCGGTCCGTCGCCGTCACGCGGAACAGGTAAAAGCGACTCGACGGCTTCGGCGTCGTGAACGAGAAGAACGTGTTGTTGGTGGCCCCGGAGAAGACGACCGTCGCCGCCGAGTCGTCGACTTCGTACGTGTAGGTCGGGCTCGTGATCACGTGGGAAGCCACGCTGTAAAACGCCAAGATCGTGTCGCCCGGATTGTAGTCGCCGCGGTCGAGGCTGAGAGCCATGTAGGCGAGCGCCACCGTCGCGCTCTGCACCGAGCTCCCGACGACGAGGCCTTGCCCATCGTTCACCGTGACGTCGAACCGCAGCGTGCCCGTGTAGGTCAGGGCGATCGGGTACGGGAACGTCGCGGGCCCGTTCGCGGTCTGGTTCAGCACCCGGAACAAGAAGTCGCGGACCCGCCACGTGTACGTATAGTTCGCTGGCGCCGGCGTACGGTACACAGTCGCGGTCGCGCGCGCGGTGTCCCCGCTCAGGTACGACGACTTGTCGAGCACGACGGTCGCCGTCATCGCAGCCGCGGGGTCGATCGGACGCGGCGCCGCCCTCCCGGTCGAGGCGACCGACACGGCGACCGCGAGGAAGGCAATCACAAACGCGAGGCCGAGGGCTTGGGCCCTCCAGCGGTGGGCGAACGACATGCGACGTCCCATCCCGGAGTCCGCAGAAAGGTCCCGCGGACGGCGCCGCATCGTGTCTGACCTACTTAATCGTTTGGTCGGCTGTTTGTCCGACTTCCTCCGGGGGAGGACTGCGTCGGACTGCCGGCGTGGAGGCGCGCGAACAAGTCGTCCGCGCGGGCCCGCCAAGGCGCCGCGTCCGCGCCGCGGCCCTGAGCCTCGTACAGTTGCGCGAGATCCTGGTAGCGGCTGGCGAGCGAATAGGGATTGTCGAGTCGCGCGATGAGCTCGACGGACCCGAGCAGGTTTTGCTCCGCCTTCGCCCAGTCCCCGCGCTTCGCGAAAACGAGGCCGAGGTTCGCTTGGGCGGTCGACACGGCGACCGGATCGCCGATCGTCTGCGCAAGGCGAAGCGCGCGTTCCGCGCTCGTCGCCGCAGCCTCGACCGCCTCGAGGCGCAGGAAATTCTCGACCGCATTCGCGAGGGCGATCGAGGCGAACCGCACGTCCCCGGCCCCCAACGCGATTTCCGCGGACCGCTCGAACGCGACGGCGGCCTGATCGGGGTCGCCTTCCCGGCTCAGGACGATCCCGAGGTTGATCTGAATCGCCGCGTCGTCTCGGGTCCGGTGGCGGGACATCGACGCGGCTTCGGTCAGGCGGGCCTTCGCCCGCGGATAGTCGCCTTGTGCGATCAGCGCGGCGCCGAGGTCGACCAGGGCGCGAATCTTTTCCCGGGAGCCGTCCTCGAGGATCGTCGCCGCACGCTCGAGATGCCCGATGGCGGCGCTCATGTCTCCGAGGCGGCGCTCGACCGCCCCGAGGGCGCGTAGCGCTTCCCCCTCGGCGGTCAGGTCGGACAGCGCTTCAGCTTCTTGGACCGCCTCCCCCAGCATCGTTCGCGAGTCCGCGTACGAGCCGAGCCGGTTCGCGATGCGGCCGAGTCGGATGTGGGCCCGGAGCCGTTCCGAGGGCGCGCCGGCCGCGACGATCCGCTCGAGCACGGCGCGGGCCTCCGTGAACTTGCCCAGGAACATCTCGGCTTCCGCCAGGAGCTCCTCGAGCCGAGGATCTCGCGGCACGCGGAGCAACGCGGCCTCCAGGTCGCCCGCGCGCGCGCTCTCTGCGAATCCCGGGCCGATCTCGATCAGGCGGCTCGCGGCCCCATCCAGGTCGCCCGCCTCGATCCGATGGTGGGTTTCCTCGAGGCCGTCGCCTCGGTCCGCCCAATACGCGGCGGCGTGCGCGTGGGCGGCGCGCTTCTGCGTCTCCGGCATCCGCCGGAGGAAGAACTCCTTGACGAGATCGTGGACGAGGTAGCCTTCGTCGCGGTGGTCCAGGAGCGCCCGCCGACCGAGTCGCCGGAGCTGGGACACGGTGGCGCCGAAAACCTCGGGCGATCGCGCGGGGCGCCGGAAGACCGCGAACGTCCGGAGGAGATTCTCCGCTTCGTCGTCGAGCCCTTCCAGGACCGTCTCGAGCACGTATCGTTCCGTCTCCACCGCTCCGGCGTCGAGCCCGCTCGTCGCGAACATCTCCAGCGCGAGCGGATGGCCGCCGGTCGCCGNGATGACCTGACGCGTTTCCCCCGGAACGAGGGCAGCCCCGCGGGCTGCGAGAAGTGCCCCCGCGGACCCTTCATCGAGGCCATGGAGCCGCACCTCGAGGACCCGTCCCTGTATGAGGTCGGGCCGTTCGAAGAACGTGGGCTGGGTGCGGCTCGCTACGACGATCTTCGCGTCCGGAAGACGTTCGACGAGGGCGCGCAGGATCGCGTCGGCGGGCGGGCAGGCGTGGAGGTCGTCGAGGACGAGGGCGAACCCCGCGAGGTCCTCGCGTAGGACCGCGATGGCTTCCGCCGGGTCGTACGCGGGACGGGTGATCGCCGCCTTCAGCCGACGCCGGCCTTGGCGGGCGAGGAAGTCCGCGAAGGAACTCAGGAGGCCGTGGGCATCGTCGTGGGCGTAGAGCCGCCGGATGAGCGTCGGCCTTCCGGCCTGCGGGAAGACGTGCGCNACGAGCGCGGACTTCCCGATCCCTGCGACGCCGATGACGACCGCGACCGCGTTCGAGTCGGAGGCGAGCCATTCCGTCAGGATGCGGACTTGTTCGGTCCGGCCGAAGAACGGATGGCTGGGGACCGCGGCTCGAGGCTGCGGCGCAGGGCGCGGGAGCTCAACGACCTCCGCCGCGAGGACCCGCTGGACGGCCTCCGCCTCCCGTAACCCGGCGCGCCGGAGCGCCTCGATCGCCTCCGCCCCCGGGACGACCCGTCGTCCGTCGGGGCCCGACAGCTCCAGGGTCCGGGTCCGCGCGTGGTCCCGCATCCGCCGGGAGACCTCCTGTCCTGCCGGGGTGAGTTCGTACACCTTGCGCCGGGAGCGGGCGTTCGTGACGTGGGCCATCCGCTCGCCGACCTTCCCGGTCGACTTCAGGCGCTTCAATTCGAGCGCGACGTGGGCGCGGCTCAGCGCAAGGGCGGCCGCGATCCCATCCTGGGTCATCTCGACGGGGCACTCGTANGCGTCCGCGTGCCGCAGAAATCCGGACAGGTGGACGAGAATCCGCTCTCCCACGGTGACGCTNGGCAAGATCCCTCCGCCCCTCCGGGCCCGGTATCGGACGGACGTTACTTAACGATGCGGTCCGCGGCGTCGATTAGGCGATTCGCGCGATAATTTCCGGGAGAGCCGTGAGGTCGGTCGCTTCCGCGTCCGGAGTTGGGTCCCCCGGTCCGCGGTGGACGCCCGCCCGGTTCACCCATACGGTCCGCATGCCGAGGCGCGATGCGCCCGCGATGTCTGCATGCAGGGAGTCGCCGACGTGGACCACGTCCCGCGGTGCGACCTGNAGGGATTCGAGGGCGGCCTCGAAGATCCGCGGNCGCGGCTTGTACGTCCTCGCGGATTCCGACGTGATNACCGCGTCGAANCGCAAGCCGTTTCGTTTCAGGATGTCGATCAGGAATTCGTGGTCCGCGTTCGANACGACGGCNCGCGGAATTCCGTCCAAGGCGGCGAGGACCGCGGGCACCTCCGCGTAGGCCTTCGCCTGCCGCCACAGTGAGACGAGGTGGTCCACGTACGGTCGTGGGTCGCCCTCGATTCCGTGCTCGCGGAACGCCTTCCCGAGGCTGCCCTCCGTGATTTCTTCCAGGGTGAGGAAGGTTTCCCCCTCCGGCCCGAAGAAGTAACGGTCCCAGGTTGCGAGCAGCGCCTCCGGATCGACCGCGAGTTGGTGGTCATCGCACACGGCGCGCGCGATCCGAATCAGGACGTCCCGGCCCGTGTCGATGAGCGTCCCGAATGCGTCGAACGTGATCGCGCGGACCATGACGTGTTCAAGAGGACCGCTCCGCCCTTATCGCTTTCGGCTCCGGCCGAAGTCGCAAAGGGATTGCAGCGGACAGNCATCGCATGCCGGATCGGCATGCCTGCAGAGTGTTTTCGCATGGGCCACGAGGAGTGCGTGGTACTCCNGGTATCGGGCGAGATCGCGAGGCAAGCGGCGTTCGAAGAAGCGCTGGACCGCGCCGTACTCCGCGGTGTCGAAGAGCCCGATNCTCCCGCCGATCCGGATCGTGTACGCGTCCACGACGAACACGGGATGGCGCCCCGCATAGAGCAAGATTGAGTCCGCGGTCTCGGGTCCAATCCCTTCCTGGGCGAGGAGATCCGCACGCACCACCTCGGTCGGACGGTTGAAGTATGTCGCGAGGTCTCCATCCGATTCCTCGACGAGATGACGGCAGAACGCCTTGAGTCGTGCGGGCTTCGTGCGGTGGAGGCCCGCGATTCGGACGTGTCTTCGGATGACTGCGACGGGCGCGGCCGCGAGCGCGTGCACCTCGAGGAGACCCGCGCCTTTCAGGTTTCGGATTGCGGTTGCCACATTCCGCCACGCGGTCTGCGGCATGAGGAGCGCGCCGACGATCGCCTCGAACGGCGTCTCCGCCGGCCACCAACCCTGCGGACCGTGGTGCGCGAGGAGTCGGTCGAACGTCTCCTGCACGCGGTCCATCACGGGGGCGGCGATGGCGAACTCGCGCATGAGGATTGCCCGATGGTCCCGCCGGTTTTAAGGGCCGCAATCCATCCGGGCGCATGGTCCCCGTCGCAATGGCCTCCTTCGTGGGGGATCTCGACGAGGCGCTGTTCCGTGCACTCAATGCCGCCGGCACGAACGCGGCGATGGACGCCCTCATGGTCGTGATCACGACGCTCGGGGCCGCGTTCATCATCGTGCTCTTCGCGGTTCCTCTGTGGTGGCGGGGATACCGCGAGGCCACGTTCGACTTCCTCCTGCTCCTGGGGATCACGGTCGTCCTCACGGAAGGGATCAAGTTTCTCGTGGGAAGGCCGCGTCCCTGCAACGGCGTCTTGCCGAACGTGCGGACCCTCATCGGATATGGCTGCGACGCGGAGTTCGACCCCTCCTTCCCCAGTGGTCACGCCTCGCGGGCCTTCGCGCTCGCGGCGTTCGTCGGCCTGCGATTCCGGTGGCGGGCGGGGAGCGCGGCATCCGCGTTCGCGGTCCTCGTCGGCCTCAGCCGAATCTACCTCGGGGTCCATTGGCCTTCCGATGTGCTCGCTGGGGCGCTCCTCGGAGTCGGTCTCGCCCTCGCCTTCGAGTTCAGTAGCAAGCGCCTCGAGGGATATCGGCGAATCCGCGCCCGCATCCTTGACCTGATCCCACGCTGGAAGCGCCCCGCCTAAGCTTCCCCGAGGAGACCTTTCGCCTTCGACAGGGCGTCGGCCACGGCCTTGCCGAACGCGGCCGTCTGCTTCTCCGTCAGCGCGACGAAGAACATCTTCCCGGTCACGCCGTGGACCGTGAGGATCCCGCCGTCCGCGACGACCGTGACCCGGTTCGGCGCGTTCCGCTTCATCGTCGCATACATGACTTCGAGGGCGCCGAGGAGCGTTGCCGCCATCGTCGCGAAGTTGTCGACCTGCGCGTCGTCCGGGAGGACCCACGCGACCGGCACGCCCGAGCGGGTGACGATCGCGGACATCTTCGCGCTCGTGCGGGCGTTGAACTCTTGGAGCAATTTCCGCAACGCCTCGGCCGCGACCGGAATCGGACTCCCTCCAGGGTGGCCGGCGATGCGCCCCTCGTTATTTAGCACTTGTTCCCGGAACGATGGCCCGCGCGCGGATCGCGCACAGGGGCGGTCCGGGACGCTTCTCGAGCGCTGTTCCCAAATAACAAATAATCGGGAGGCTTATGGCCTCCTCGGAGGGGAACCGTGCGGGCGTTCCTGCGCATCGCCACGATTACCGTATTTCTTTCACTGATCCTGCTCGCGGGGGACGGGTCCGGCTCCGTGGCCCTGCATCCGGCGGTCCATGTGGAGGCCGCTCCGATTCCGCTGACGGGGTCCGACTGGACGAACATGANCCCGAGCGACGCGCCGTCCGGGTGGCTCAACATGGCGATGGTCTACGACTCCCACGCGGANCGGATGATCGCCTACGGTGGCTACGACGGAAGCGATGACGGAAGCAACGAGACCTGGGCGTACGACTTCGAATCGAATACGTGGACGAACTTGCATCCGGTGCGGCATCCGGATGCCCAACAGGTCTTGCGCGCCGCGTACGACAGCGGATCCCGACGGACGATCCTGTTCGGCGGATGGGTGGGGACTTTTAGCGACGGAACCTACTCGAGCGGGACATGGGGGTACGATCTCTCGTCGAATACGTGGACGAACCTCACCCCCGCCGAACATCCGTCCGCGCGATCGAGACAGGGGATGGCGTACGACGCGCAGTCGGCCCGGACGATCCTCTTCGGCGGTCACACGATCGACAACACATACGATAACGAAACGTGGGCATACGACTCGACCCAGAACCGGTGGACGAACATGACGCCCGCCGTCGCGCCCCCCGGGCGGCGATCGCCAGGCATGGCGTACGATTCGAAGGCGGATCGGATGATCCTGTTCGGCGGCTACGACCCGTACTCGAACCTAAACAACGGAGTGTACAACGACACCTGGGCGTACGACTACGATACGAACGCGTGGACGAACATGAGCCCGCCGGGCGGGCCGGCCGGGCGCTGGGGAATGGGCTTCTCCTACGATTCAGCGATCGATCGATGTATTCTCTTCGGCGGGACTGTAGACGACAATCAGACATGGGCCTACGATTTCACGAACAACACCTGGACCCTCCTGCACCCGCACCACTCTCCTCCCTACCATACGTTCCAAGGGATGGCGTACGATTCGCAGTCCGCGCGGACGATCATGTTCGGCGGCAACAGCAACGACACGTGGGCGCTCGCCGCGGCCCCCGGGCCCCCGTCGGCGCCGGCCGACGTTTCGATCCGGCCCGGCAACGGATACCTCGAGCTTCACTGGCAGGCTCCTCCGGACGATGGCATGTCTCCGATCACCGGCTACCGGATCTACCGCGCGACGGCCCCGGGCGGAGAGTCGCTCTTCGCGGAGCTCGGCGATATCCACTCGTGGACCGACACGGACGTGACGAACGGGCAGACGTACTACTATCGGGTGAGCGCGGTCAACGCGTACGGCGAAGGGCCTCTTTCGCAGGAGGTGTCCGCCGCGCCCGACGGGACGCCTCCCGTGACGAACGCCTCCGTGTCGGGGCGTCTCGGGAACGAGGGCTGGTGGCTGTCCACCGTCACCGTCAAGCTGACGGCCTCGGACGACAACAGCGGCGTGGCGTCGACCTCGTACCGCGTGGACGGCGGCGACTGGCAGACCTACGCCTTGCCGGTGTGGGTCAGCGGCACCGGCAACCACACGGTCGACTTCTACTCCACCGACAACGCGGGGAACGTCGAGGGGTGGCACAGCGTCGGATTCCGCATCGACTCGACGGCCCCGCTGACCACGATCNCCCTCGACGGCGCCGCGGGTGACGACTACTGGTTCCATTCAATCGTGACGGTCGACATCGCCGCAACGGACGCAGGGAGCGGCGTCGACTCGATCCAGTATCGTCTCGACGGCGGCACTTGGGCGACGTATTCCGCACCGTTCGATGTCGGCGAGGGCGAGCACACCGTGGATGCGTACGCGGTCGACGTTGCGGGAACGAGCGGCTGGGTGGTCTCGAGGTCGTTCGGGGTCGACACGACGCCCCCGATCACGATCGCGCAGATCGCGGGGCCGCCGGGAGAGAACGGATGGTACGTCGGGGTCGTGCAGGTGACGCTCGCGGCGACCGACGCGCACGGGACGCCGACGATCTGGGTTCGCGTGGATGGCGGCAGCTGGACGAGGTACACAAGCCCGCTCCTCTTCGATACCGGTGTGCACACGTTCGACTACTACGCCGTTGATGCCTCGGGCCTTCAAGAGGGGGTTCAGACGCAGATGGTCTCGATCGACTCCGCGGCCCCCGCCGCGAGCGCGTCGCTTCCTCCGCCTGCGGCCTCCGGTTGGTATACGTCTCCGATCCCCGTGACGATCACCGCCTCGGACGCCTTGAGTGGCGTTGCCTCCATATTCTATCGGATCGACGGCGGCGCGTGGCAGACCTACACCGGATCCTTCCTGCTCACGCCAGAGGGGGACCACACGCTCGAGTACGTCGCGGTCGATGCGGCCGGGAACCGAGGGTTGACTCAATCGACATTCGTGCGCACCGATACGACCGCACCGGTCGTCTCGGCTCCGCCGGCGCGTCTCGTCACGACGTCCCAGGTGACCCTCTCGTGGACCGGGACCGACGCGGGATCGGGAATCGATCATTACGAGGTCCGCGTGGATGGCGGCACGTTCGAGTCCGTCGGAAACGAGAGATCGGTTTCGTTGCAGCTGGTAGACGGATCGCACACAATCGTGATTCGGGCGATCGATCGGGCGGGGAACGAAGCCTCCACCGTAGTCACCGTCCGAGTCGACACGAGTCCGCTCAGCGCGTCCGGCCCGTACGGCGCTACGCTAGATTACGCCATCATCTTGGCCGTGACCGCCGTCGGGATTGCCGTCGCATTCGTCGTCATTCGAAGACGGAGACGAGCGGTCTAGTCGCGTCGGGACTAGCGGTTTGCCTGCTTCGTCAGCGATGGTAAAGTACGCTGTAGAACCGGTTCTCCTTCGCGGTTCGCTCGAGGCGGCCGAAGATCGCGAGTTGGTACCCGCACTGCTTGCACTTGTTGTCCTTGTCGAGGTACCAGCCGGTGATGTCGAACCCGTACCGCTTGATCGCGATCGCGCCGCAGCCGGGACAATACGTGTTCTCGAGCCGATGGCCCGAGACGTTCCCGATGTAGACGTACTTCAAGCCTTCCTCCTTCGCGACCGCGCAGTGCTTCTCGAGCGTCTCGACCGGCGTCCAGGGGAACTCCATCATCTTGTAGTCCGGGTGGAACCGCAAGAAGTGGATCGGGGTGTCGGGGCCGAGGTTGTCGTAC
>JGI25382J37095_10000387_pt1 | contig 10667 bp, 8 predicted proteins | sample GraSoi013_1_40cm_3_FD_37095 | JGI IMG/M metagenome (IMG submission 37095)
CCGAGGAGCAGCGTCACGAGCGTATAGAAGGAGCCGAGCGACCCGGGCCCGCTCGGCGTCGCCTCGCTGCGCTCGAGCGTGACGCCCCGCCCGCGGGAGGCGGTGGCGCAGAGGCCGTCGCCCGAGTTGTCGTTGGTGAGCACGAGCGCCGGCGCGCCGGCGAAGGGCGAGCCGAAGTAGGCGGCGGCCGCGTGGCAGGTGTGGTGATCGACGAAGCTCACGCGGTCGGCGTCGATCCCGAGGTGCGTCGTGACGGCGGCACGCCGCGCCCCTTCGGGTAGCGGCGCCTTGCCCGGCGCCGGGTCGAGGAGCCCCAGCTTCGCGCCGAGCTTGCGGGCCCGGCCCGTGAGTCCTCGCCGGGGCGCGTCGAGTCGTACGGCGTAGTACTCCCGCGTGTACGCGGCGTCGCGCATCACGCGGTTCATCCAGTCGTACGACGGGATCCGCGTGCCGGCGAGGACGACCCGGTCGATCGCGGAGGGGCTGAGCGCGAGGTCGCGCAGGAGCGCGTCGATCGCCAGGCGCGGGTAGCCGGCGTCGTTCTTCAGCCGCGAGAACCGCTCCTCCGACGCGCAGCCGACGATCGCGCCGTCACGCAGCACGGCCGCCGTCGCGCAGTGCGTTTCACTGATCCCGAGCACGACCATGCCGCCACGATGATAGCAGCAAACGGCGAGCGGACGAGCACCCCGACGCGTTAGTAGTCCGTCTGGGAAGTCATGTTAACGACTGCCGCGCTCGCCGCGCAGCGGGCCGGCGGGCACGTGCGGCAGGGGTCGACGGGATCATTTCGAGGACGGGACACTAGGTCTTGCCGACGACCAGCACGAGGGAGGCGGCCTGGACCAGGAGCGCCAGAGCGCCGGCGGCGGCGAAGGCCGGCGCCACGCCGACGCGCTCGATCAGTCCACCGAGAACGACGAAGAACCCGGCGAAGGAGAACAGTCCGAGGAGGAGGCCCCGAAGCACCTCGACCGCCGGGTTCGGTCCCTCGAGACGGTGGGCGAACACGGTCAGGACGGCGGCGTAGAGAGGAAACGTCGCCAGCAGGCCGGCGAGCCGCGGGCCGAGTGCCTGTGCCAGGCCCGTGAGCCCCAGCACGAGGGCGGTCGTCACCGCCATTCTCGCCGGAATGTCCCAGCGCGGGAGCGGCGCTCCCCCACGGGGCTCTCCCCCTCGCGGCATCAGACGGAANGCCAGGGCGAGCGCCAGGATCACGGCCGGGAACAGCCAGACGAGCGCCAGGGCGACGTGCTGGAGCGCAAGGATCGCCGCGCCGAACGCGAGGCAGCCCGACCCGAGGGCCACAGGCCACTGAGCGCGCGAGGCGAGCCACCCGTAGGCGAGGACGAAGGCGGCCTCGGCGANGGCTCCGGCGAGCGCACCGACGGCCGCGGCGCGTGCGAACGCGGCGCCGTGGTCGAGCGCGAGAAAGAAGACNATGGGGCCGGACGTGAGCGGGAGCCCGACGAACCAGCCGCCCACCCCCTGCCCCCAGCGGCGACCGGCGACGCTGGCCGCTCCGATGAGGGCCGGCGTCAGAACGAGCTTGAGGACCAGACTGTCCAGGGAGGGCTAACCGCGGATGGTCTTCATGACGTCCTCGTTCGCAAAGACGTCCTGTGGCCGTCCGCGGAAGATGATCTCACCGCGGTCGATCGCGTAGAGGCGGTCGGCGACGCGCGTCGCGTTCACGAGGTTGGACTCGGCGATCAGCACGGAGATGCCGAGCGCCTTGATCGCCTTGACCGCCTCGATGAGGCGGGTGACGACCACGGGCGCCAGCCCCTCGAACGGCTCGTCGAGGAGCAGGACCGAGGGCCGGAGCGTCAGCGCGCGACTGATCGCGACCATCTTCTTCTGGCCGCCGGAGAGATGGAGCCCACGCCGCGTCAGGAACTCCCGCACCTCGGGGAAGAGCGAGAAGACGCGCTCGTAGCCGTCCCCCGCGGGCGCCGCGGCGCCCCGCGCAGCGTCCGGCCGGGCGAGCCACGAGGTGATCTGGAAGTTCTCCTCGACGGTCAGGTCGGGGAAGATGCCGGCGTCCTCGGGCGCGTAGCCGATGCCGAGGAGGGCCCGCTCGTGCGCGGGCAGGTGCGTGATGTCCCGGCCCCGGAGCGCGACCTTCCCGACGCGCACCGGGAGGAGCCCCATGATGCTGTCGATCGTCGTCGTCTTCCCCGCGCCGTTTCGGCCGACGAGGCAGACNGCCTCGCCGTCGTCGACGGCGAGCGAGACGCCACGGAGGATCTGCGCCGGCCCGCGGTAGGTGTCGATGCGGTCGAGCTCGAGCATCGTTCCCGGCATGGTCAGGGCGCCCGCGTGGTGCCGATGAGCGTGGTCGTGACGGCCTCGTTACGCCGGATCTCGTCCGGCGTCCCGTCCGCGAGAATCGTCCCCTGGTGCATGGCGACGATCCGGTCGGAGTAGTTGAAGACGACGTCCATGTCGTGCTCGATGATCGCGGCGGAGATGCCCGTGGACCGGACCACGGAGGTGACGGTGTCCATGATCGGCGTCTTCTCCCGCGTGCTCACGCCGCTCGTCGGCTCGTCGAGGAACAGGAGCTTCGGTCGGAGCGCGTACGCGATGGCGACGTCGAGGAGCTTGCGCTCGCCCTGTGAGACTCCGCCCGCGAGCATCCGCGCCTTNNNCTCGAGCCCGAAGAGACGGAGGATCTCGAGCGCCTCGTCCCACACGGCGCGATCGGCGCTCGCGAGCGAGGCGAGCCGCCGCGTCTTGCCCGCGCGCGAGAAGATCGTCAGCGCGACGTTGTCGAGCACGGTCAGCTGGTCGAAGAGGTTCACGAGCTGGAAGCTCCGCGCGATCCCGGCGCGGATGCGCCCGTGCACCGACTCGCGGGTCACGTCCTGGCCCCGAAACAGGATGCGCCCGCTGTCGGGCGGGAAGAGCCCGGAGATCAGGTTGACGAGCGTCGTCTTGCCGGCGCCGTTGGAGCCGATCAGCGCGAGCACCTCCCGCTCCTTGACCGTGAAATCCACGTGGTCCACGGCGTGGGTGTCGCCGAAATACTTGACGAGATTCTTTGTGACCAGCAGGCTCACCTCAGCTCCCCTTCTTCCAGCGCGCGGCGAGCCGGCCCGCGGTGCCGACGATCCCGGTGGGCAGCGAGAGCACGAGCACGACCAGCACGGCCCCGAGGAGGAGCTGCCAGTACACCGTGTAGCCGACCGCGTAGGTCTTGAGGTAGTTGAACACGACCGCGCCGATGATGGGACCCGCGAAGGACCGNAAGCCGCCGAGCACGGTCATGAAGACCATCTCGCCCGAGAAGCTCCAGTGGATGATGTCGGGCGTCGTGAGGCCGTTCAGCGGCACCCAGAGCGCCCCCGCGAGCCCGGTGAACACACCCGAGACCAGNAAGGCCACGAAGCGGTAGCGCCAGATCTGGACGCCGACGAACTCCGCGCGCGTCTCGTTGTCGCGGATCGCCTGGAGCGCCTTGCCGAAGGGCGAGTTGACGATGACCCACATGAGGACGACGCAGGCGAAGAAGATGACGAGCACATAGTAATAGTAGGCGTGCGACATGAAGTCGGTCTTGTCCCCTTTGCCCGTGACGAGCCCCACCAGGAGTGACGGCGTCGGCACGCGGAGGCCGTCGGTGCCNCCCGTGACCCAGAAGAACTTGAACGCGAGCGACCAGAGCACCTGCGAAAGCGCGAGCGTCAGGATACTGAAGAAGATGCGCGTGTACCGGACGCACACCCAGCCAAAGACCGCGGTGACGATCACCGATCCGATGATCGCNCCGAAGAGGAACAGCTCCATCGACCCGACCTTGAGGTACTTGACCATCAGCGCGACGACGTAGGCGCCCACCCCGAAGTACGCGGAGTGGCCGAACGAGAGGAGCCCCGTGTAGCCGAGGAGCAGGTTGAAGCCGAGCGCCGCGATCGCCATGATGAGGCCATAGGTCAACAAAATAGCCGTGTACGGCGGGACGATCCAGGGGACGACGAGCAGGAGGACGGCGATCGGCACGGCCCAGCGCATGACGTTGCGGACCAACGCGCTCTCGTGCGCGATCGCGGACGCGGTCACGGCTCCTGTGCTCATGGCCGCCCGAAGAGTCCGGCTGGCCGGATCAGCAGGACGATCGCCGCGATGAGGTAGAGCACGGCGAGCTCGATCTCGGGGAACCACGTGATGCCAGCCTCGCGGACGACGCCGACGATGAGCGCCCCCACGAGCGCGCCCTCGAGGCTGCCGAGCCCGCCCACCACGACGACGATGAACGCGAGGACGACCGCGTCGATCCCCATACCGAGCACCGCCGACTGGCCGGGGACGATGATGGCGCCGCCGAGCCCCGCCATGAAGCAGCCGAGCGTGAACGCCTCGATGTAGACCCGGTTCACGTTGACGCCGAGGGCGGAGGCCATACGCATGTTCTGCGAGGTCGCCCGCAGGACGACGCCGAACCGAGTCTTATAGATGAACGCCCACAGGAAGGTCGCCGCCACGATCCCCACGCCGATGACGAGGAAGTTGTAGGTCGGGTAGAGCGAGTCACCGAGCGTCAGGCTGCCGAAGTTCTCGAAGACCTCGCTGGCCGAGAGCGGATACGGGCCCCAGACGAAGCGCAGCAGGTCCTCGAGGATCATCAGGAGTCCGAAGGTGACGAGGAGTTGGTACTCTTCGGCGCGCTGGTAGAACGGCCGGAGGAGCGTGGGCTCCAGCGCCGCGCCGAGCACGGCCGCGGCGAGCGCGCCCACGGGCAGGAGCACCAGCAGGAGCGCCGTCGGCGCACCCGCCGCGACGCTCCCGATCGCCCACGCCGTGACGTACGCGCCGAAGGCGTAGAGGTTGCCGTGGGCCATGTTCACGATCCGCATGACGCCGTAGATGAGGCTCAGGCCGCCCGCGATGAGGAAGAGGACCGACGCGTAGAGCAACGCGTTGAGGAGGTGGATGACGAGGACGTCCATTACTCGGCCACGCGGAACGGGATCACCTTCACCTCAGGGTTCACGAGGTTACCGTTGAGAGCCAGCGCCACCAGCACGCGGTACGCGCCGGGCGCGAGCTTCCCCTTGAGATCCACGATCAACCGGCCGCCGTCCCGCTCCTCGGAGCTGCCCGCGGCGAGCACTTCGCCGCCGGCGCCGACGACCGCGTAGCGCGCCACGAGCGTGTCGCGCGATTGCTCGCCGGTCGGCTCGAGGCGGTACGGCTCCCGCACGATCTTATACGAACGCGAGAATTTTGAAACCACTTCTGCGTCGGCCTGGAGCTCGAGCCTCTCGCCCCGACGCTCCGCGCTGGTGACCCACGCGCGGAGCGGCAGGGCATAGCCGTCGAACGAGCCGACGGCGTTCGGATAGGAGAGGTCCCGGAAGACCCCGAGGACGACCCCGTCCGCCGACCATTTCACGAGCTGGTACGGCCCGCTCGACACCAGGAAGTGCCCGCGCGCGTGGTAGAAGCGCCGCAGCGCCGCCCAGCGGAGCCTCGCCTGCTCCACCGTCACCAGCCCACGCAGCGCCTCCGGGATGAACGCCCGGCGCTCGAGGTCGTCCAAGAGCGACGCGAGCGTCTTCTTCACCCCGGCGTCGCGCGCCAGGTCGAGCCATGGCGCCCCACGCCGCCTCGCCTCCGACTCCGAGAAGGCCGCGAGCCGGCGCGTCACCGCCTCGTCCATCAGCGCGATGAGCTGCCAGGGCACGACGCCCCAGGGTGGCGCGATCGCTTGGGCGACGCCGGCCTCGGCCGCGTGCTTCAAGTAGATCTCGACTTGCGGGACCTCGTACACGACCTGCANCTCGCCAAAGTCCTTGATCTCCGCGTCCACCTTCACGACCCGGACNGCGGCGAGCCACTCGCGCAGGACCGCCGTGGCGCGATCGATCTCCGGGTCCCGCGCGCTCCAGCGGTACGCGAAGGCGAACGGGTAGACGATGTCGGCCACCGTCATCTTCGTCCCGTCGTGGAACTTCGACAGCATCACGCGGTAGGTGACCTTCTGCTGCGCGCTCGCGGCGGACGCGGGAGGACGGAGCAGCCCCGTGGCCGGATCAGGGACGAGCGCGTCGCGCGGCACCTCCACGCCGCTTCCCGCGCTCTCGGAAGGCGGCAGCGCGCGCACCCGGTTGGGAACCCAGCCTCCGCCGTACGGCGCCGGGAGGAGGGCCGCGTCGCCGAGCGCCGCCCAGACGAGGCGTCCGGCGTCGTCCCCGAAGCCCGCGATCGGATTCCAGGCCGCCGCCGGCCGGGACGGGACGCCGACGCGGAGCCACCCATTCCAGGGAAAGTCTTTCAGCTTGACGGTCCGGAGGAAGACCGCCGAGCCGAGGCCGGTCTGCGCGTCCCAGCCGATGTTCTCCACGCCCTCCGAGTAGTCGTCGTTGATCGCCTCGCGCTTGACCCGATAGCCGACGGCGACGCGCTCGCAGCCGCGCGTGAGGAGGGAGACCAGGCGGCGCTCGAGGTTGATTCGCTCGGCCGCGCTCGCGAAGCCGCCCCGCTGCAGGCGTGCGAACGCCTCCTCGATCGCGCTACGCCGGCCCGCGTCGGACACGCCACGCGCGTAGACGAGATGAGCCTGGAACCAGCCCGCCTTCCCCCACGGCGGCCCCATCCAGCCGTCGAGCTGCGTCGCCTCCTTCGCCGCGAGGTCACGGAGCTCGACCTCTTCGAGAGCCGCGTCCCACTCGCCGGCGGCCGGCCGCGAGCCCGAGCCGCCGAGGAGCTCCGCGAGCCGGCCCGTGGCGCGGACGCGGAGTGCGACGACACCGCGGGGTGCCTCCCTCGCCTTCGTCTTCGCTGCCTCGACGAGATCCCCGTGGTGGAGGAAGTCCTCGTGGTACGGCGTCACCGGGTACGGCTGGAAGGTGTAGTCACCTCGGGATGGCCCGAGCGCCGGCAGGAGCCGGGCCGCGGCGGCGCAGCGCTGTCCGCTGTCGGCCCACGCCGGGCTTCTTGGGTTGAACGTCAGGAGAACAACGGACCGGAGGGATTCGATCCAGGCCGTGTGCGCGGGCGTGGCAGAGTCGAGCGGCCCGACGTAGGCGTGGAGGGCGTTCTTCCCGAGCAGGCGCGGCGCCGCTGCGGGCGCGACGACCGTGAGCGTTATCTCTTGAGGGTAGAACGACGGATAGAACGGGATCTCGTGCCCCGCCCGCGCTCCGTCCGATGCCAGCACGAAGACCACGCACGCCAGAACGGCGAGACCGCGGCGGGGGGTCAAGGGGTGCACGTGACGAGGGGGTGGGGGCTGCCTCCCGGAACCTGTGTCGTTTTCAGGTTCCGGCGGGGCAGCCCCCGCCCCCTGGTGCCGCGCTAGACTTTGGCGACCGGCCAGGTCTTGTCGATCCAGGTGTACGTCGAGGTCGGCTCCCCCTTGGGCCAGCCCGGAGGCGCCGTGATGTTCCGGATCGGGATCGTGATGATTCGCGCCGGGTCCAGGATCGGGAACGGATACTCCGCCACGTTCTTGCTGAAGCCCGTCACCGCGTCCTTGTAACCCTGGTGGTTGTCGGGCCGGATGTAGACGTAGCCCGCGGGTCCCGCGATCATCTGGCCTTCCAGCATCGCGATGACCGCATCGTCTTCGGGCCAGCCGCCCGTGAGGTGGTTGGCCTTCTCGATGGCGGCCTTGAGGATATACGTCGCCGTGTAGCCGCCCTCGGCCTGGAAGTTCGGGTACTCACTGAAGCGCTTGTGGTACTTCTCGACGAAGCTCTTGTTGTACGGCCAGCGGTCGCCGTCTGGATAGGTGAAGTGGTAGTTCGAGTGCACGCCAGCGATGACGCCCTCCGGGTGGTCCTTGCCGATCGCGTGCGGCGCCACGCCGAAGGCGATCATGCTCGCGAACTTCGCCTTCTGGAACATGCCGTAGCGCAGCGCCTGCTTGTACATCGCGACGTAGTCGCCGCCCCAGACCGAGGAAACGACCAGGTCAGGCTTGGAAGAGATCGCCTTGGTGATGTGGGACGAGAAGTCCGTCGTACCGAGCTTCGGCCAGCCCTCGGAGACCACCTCGGTGTGCGGCAGGAGCTTCTTCATCACGATGCCGAAGTGGTCGAACGCGTTCCGGCCATATGAGTAGTCGGGGTGGATGTGGGCGATCTTCTTGATCTTCGGCCACGTCTGGGCGACGGCAACCGCGCACGTGACGCCGTCAGCCGACTGCATGTTCGTGATCCGGAAGATGTAGTGCGGGTTGGGTACGGCCTTGTCCCAGAGAAAGTCGGTGCAGCCGTCGACGAAGATCGTGAGACACTTCAGNTCCTCGGCGACGGGACCNAGCGCCGGGGTGTTGCCGCTCGAGGTGATTCCACAAAAGAAGTCGATCTTCTCCGACAGCTTCAGCCGGCGGAGCTCCTTGACGTTGGCGTCGGTTCCCGCGGCCTCGTCAGCCTTGAGGATCTCGATCTTTCGCTTGCCGAGGAGGCCGCCCGCGGCGTTGATCTCCTCTGCCGCCAGCAGCTGGCCCTTGTACATGGGCTCGCCGAGCACCGCCGCCGGCCCCGTGAAGAACGTCATGTGGCCGATCTTGTACGGAGTATCCGGAATATTGCCCTTGGGCTTCTCTTGCGCGTGGGCGACCCCGACGGACGGGATGACCGACCCGGCCGATGCGGTCAGTGCCGCGCCGACGCTCACGCCCAGCGTGCTCAAGAANTCTCGCCGATTCACTTCCCCTGCCATGTTGTTCCCTCCATTGGGTTCGCTTCCGTCGGATGGGAGGCTCCCGTGCCCTCGCGGGCTTCGTAGCTCTAACATCCGGTCTGACCAATGTCAAGACGCGCGGCGNATCTGTCCCAGATATAATCAACGTTCGGGTCGATTTGTTCCCGGAAATCACGTGTTGAGACGTGTCGGTGGAGCGGGCGTGATGGCGTGGCGGGGCATCCGCGCCGCGGTGCGCGCCCGTCCCGTCGCCTTCTTCACGATCGCCGGTGCGGTACTCGCGCTCGACCTCACTCTCCCCGCCCTCGTCCTCGCCGTCGCGCGCACGCCGTGGACGTACTTTACCTTCAACCCGTGGCTCAAGAAGCTTCCCGAGTATGTGATCTCCGGCGAGACGCTCGAGAAGAAGCTCGACTTCCTGTCACGGGTCGCGCTCTTCTGGTTCACGGCCGACGGTCCCTACGGCGTTCCCGAGTGGGGCTTCGCCGTCGACACGATGGACGTCCTCCGGTTCGTGGTGATGGCGCTCCTCGTGGGGGTGTACGGCGCCCTCTGGCTCCACGCGCGCCAGCAGGGTCGGGTCTCGGGCTGGCGCGCCTCGGCGTCGAGGAGCGGGGGCGTGGTCGGAGCGTTCGCGAGTGTCCTCGGGCTCTCGACCGGTCCGTGCAGCGTCGTCGGGTGCGGCGCGCCCGTGCTGCCCGTCGTCGGGCTCGTCTTCACGGGTCTCTCGAGCGGGACACTGGCGGTCCTCTCGGTTTCCTCGCGCATCGCCGGGGCGGGCGTGCTGGTTCTGCTCAGCGGTGCCGTCGCCTACCTCGGCTGGCAGGTCGCGCGGGCCCCGCGTCAGAGCTTGTAGAGCGGGACCTTCAGGTCTCTTGCCGCCTGCGCGAGCCGCGCGTCGTAGGTAGCAAGCTCGACGGTTTGGCCCTGGGTTCTCAAGAATTCCATCGAGGCCAGGTGCAGGGCGTCCAGCGTTCGGACCGGCCGCGCGAACGGCTCCAGCGCTCTGGACAGCACGGGAGGCGCCAGCTCCACGAGGGCAACGCGTCCGATCAGCGCGCGCACGGATTCACCGTGCGAGCCGGCCAGCCGCCGCCCATGAATCCGTGTCCATACCTCGTACTCGAGCAGGCGACTCGAGGTCAGTGGCTCACCCCAGAGACGTTGAGGCGGCACGCGATCCTCGGCGAGGAGATGGGCCAGGGCGACGGAGCTGTCGAGATAGATCACCGATCGGCGCGGTCCTGGCCCAGTTCTTTGAGAAGCTGGCGCAGCCTCGTCACTGGCCGGCGCGGGGGAGGCTCGGCACCGGGCATCGCGGGCGGGGTGATCCAGCCGCGGCGCACCGCCTCGGCGAGGCGAGCGTCGGCCAGCAGCGGGCTCCGGCTTTCGCGCGGAGGCCCGAGCTCGGCGACGACGCGGTCGCGGTCTGTGACGAGCACCGTTTCGCCGGTCGCCGCCAGGCGAACGTACTCGCTGAGCCTGTTTTTGAGCACCTTGAGGCCGACGGCTCGCATGGGGCGAAGGTAGCTTCTGGGAGCTACCTTGTCAAGCCAGGGGCGGCGGAGGGGGCCTCGACGGCCCCCTCCGACCGACACGCGTTAGGACTTGCTGAGCGCGGAGATGATCGCGCGGCAGAACGCGGGCAGGTCGTCCGGCCGGCGGGAGGTGATCAGGTTGCCGTCCACGACCACCTCGGCGTCCACCCAGTTGGCGCCCGCCGCGACGAGATCGTCCTTGATCGAGAAGAACGACGTCGCCTTCCGGCCCTTGAGGATCCCGGCCGACACCAGCATCCATCCGGCGTGGCAGATCGCGGCGACCACCTTGCCTTGCTGCGCCGCCTCGCGCACGAGACCGACCATGGGCGCGTGCCGCCGCATCAGGTCGGGGGCGTAGCCGCCCGGCACGACGATCGCATCGAACTCGACCGCCCTCACCTGATCCGCCTGGACGTCCACGGTGACCGGGTAGCCGTGCTTCGAGGTGTACGATTGGGCGCCGCCGGCGCC
>JGI25382J37095_10000388_pt1 | contig 10667 bp, 13 predicted proteins | sample GraSoi013_1_40cm_3_FD_37095 | JGI IMG/M metagenome (IMG submission 37095)
AGCGACCGATACCCGAGGACTGGGCGAGCCGCCGTTAAAACGTCCTCCTATTTGGTCTTGCTCCGGGCGGGGTTTACCTGGCCGGCCGGTCACCCGGCCGCCGGTGGGCTCTTACCCCACCTTTTCACCCTTACCTGACAGCTGCTCTCCGGAGATAGCCGCTGCCGGGCGGTTATTTTCTGTGGCACTTTCCTTCGGGTCGCCCCGACTGGGTGTTACCCAGCGCCCTGCTCTTTGGAGCCCGGACTTTCCTCCAACGCTATTTACTTCGCCGGCGGTCACCCGTCCGCCTCGGCCCGCCAGTAAGTCTACCGACGCAGATTCGAAAGCATGCGTCTGGTCCGCGCCGCGAGAAACCGCCCGTTGGTGATCTGGAACAGGCCGTGGATGAGGTGGCCGACGAAGCCCTTCGCCCGGCGGTCCATCTCGATGGTCAGGACGCTGCCGCCGGCGGGGCGCGGACGCACCTCCATGCGCCATGTTCCCCCCGACTGGGCGGCATTCGCCTCCTCGACCGTGGCGGTGATCACACGTTCATTCCATTCGTACCGCTCGATCGACCAGATGCCGAGGCCGGCCGTTCCTTCCCGCACCCGCGCCCAGGTCTCCCCGCGCTCCAGCACCTGGAATGAGGCCGGCGAGAGGTCCGGCCACAGCTCAGCGCGCTTCGGCCCGAATTCTGTTAACGCTGCCCAGACCACCTTCGGATCCAGGTCGGTTTCGACCGAGTAGGTGACCTTAGCCACCGAACTTCTTCTTCGGTACGTGGGCGTCGATCGCCATGTTGGCAAGGTGGTCAGCACCACGGTTACCTTCCCGTCCGACATGTTTGAACTGAACATCCGGAAACTCGCTCAGAAGGCGCATTACCTCGGCATGCAGTTTCTGCAGCTCAGGCTTCTTGGTCTTGTACTTGCCGGTCACCTGCTCGACGACAAGCTTCGAATCGAGGTAGACCTCTAGGCGATCCGGCCTCCAGTCCTTGACTGCTTTGAGTCCGTCGATCAGCGCGTGGTACTCGGCTTCATTGTTCGTTGCGACTCCAAGCCATCGATGGAGGGTCCGGAGCCGCACGCCCTGGTCGTCTTCGATCACGACGCCAATGCCTGCTGGTCCGGGGTTGCCTCGCGCCGCGCCGTCTGTGCGCAGGCGCAGTGTTTTCAGGACATCACCAGGATGCGGCCGCAGTTCTCGCAGTGGACGATCTGGTCTCCCTTGCGCAACGCCTGCATCCCCGACGACGTCACGGTGACGTGGCAGGCCTGACACTGATTGCGGTCGACCTCGGCCACGGGTGGGTGGACGCGAACGCGGAGATAGGCGTTCTGCGCCCCGGACGGAACCTGTGCCCAGGTCGCCGCGCTGTCAGCCTTGACCGACTCGAGCTCTGACTGCCACGACTCGAGGTCCTTTCGCAATCCGGGCTCGTCAGACGCGGACCTTGTGCGAGTCTCCTGCAGCCGCTCGGCCGCTTCGACCACGGCCTGTTCGGCCAGCTCGCCCTCTTCCATCAGGCGCAGCTCGGCGTCCTCTTCTTCAGCGAAGCGTGCCCTCATGTGCTGCACCTCTTCGTTCATCTGGATCAGCTCGCTTGGGCTGCGGATGCGCCCACTCATGAGCTCTTTCTCGCGCGAGCGCAGCCTCGTGCGGTGATCTTCGCGATCGCGGTCGGACTCGCGCAGCCGTAGCTGTATGGCCTCACGCTCGGCCCGGGCATCGGTCAGTGCCTGTTCGGCGTGCGCCACGCTGGGGTCGGAAGCAAGCAGGGACTCGACCCGCTCGATCTCGTCGCGCAGCTCCCGCTCCCTCTCCACCAGCCGCATGTATGCGAGCAGGAGCTGCGCGGGCTTCATTCGAGCACGACCAGGACCTGGCCCTCCTTGACCACCTCGCCCTCCTTCACCCGCACCTCTTTCACGGTGCCGGCACGCGGCGCGGTAACTGGGATTTCCATCTTCATCGACTCGAGGACCAGGAGCTCGTCCTCCTCCGCCACCTGTGCGCCGGCCTGGGTCTTGACCTTCCAGACGCTCCCGACCAGCTCGGCCTTGACTTCAGTCATTCTTCCGCGCCCCTCACCCTGACCCTCTCCCCTTCAGGGGAGAGGGAAAGAATTTTGCGTGCTTCGTCCACCGTCGCGACGTCCCGGCCGAGATCGTGCACGAGACGTGCGGCTTTCTGGACCAGCTCGCCGTTGCTCTTCGCCATCTTTCCTTCCTCGACGTAAAAGTTGTCCTCCAATCCGACGCGCGCGTTGCCACCCATCGTGATGGCCGCCGCGACCAGTGCCCACTGGTTGAGCCCGATGCCGATGACCTGCCAGTGCGATCCGGGCGGCAGCGTGTCGACCTGGTTGGTCAGGTGACGCGTGGTGCCCGGGATCCCGCCGAGGACGCCCATGATCAGGCTGAACTGGTAAGGCGGCTTCAGCACGTCCATGTCGATCAGAGGGGCGGTGTTCGCGATGTGACCGGTATCAAAGCACTCGAGCTCTGGACGCACGCCCGCGCTGTTCATGGCTTCCAGAAAGAACTGGATGTCCTTGAAGGGGTTCGCGAAAACGTGGTCGTGATAGAAGGCCTTCTTCTTCGCCGAGTAGATGGCGTAGTTCATCGACCCCATGTTCAACGCGCCGATCTCTGGTCGAAGGTCACGGATGTGGGCGATGCGCTGCTCGGGCGGAATGCCGATCGCGCCGGTCGAGAAGTTGACGATCACGTCCGTGCGAGCACGGACCTCGGAGAGGATCTCGGCAAAGGTTTCGACCCGCCACTCCGGGCCGCCCTCCGGATTCCTGGCGTGGATGTGGACGATCGACGCGCCCGCTTCGGCTGCTCGCCTCGCCTCGTCGGCGATCTCCACGGGCGTGTACGGGATCGCCGGGCACTGCTCGCGCGTCGCCAGCACGCCGGTCAGGGCGGCCGTGATGACGACCTGCGTGGTCATACCGGAATGTTTCCGTGCTTGCGCCAGGGGCGGTCGATCTTCTTGTCCCGCGCCTGCTCGATGCCCTTGATGATCACGCGACGCGTCTCCGCGGGATCGATCACATCGTCGATCATCGCCCAGCCCGCGGCGAGATACGGGTTGATCTGAGCGCGGATCGTTTCCACGAGCTGGGCTCGGGTCGCTTCTGGATTGTCCGAGGCCTCGACCTGCTTGTTGAAGATGATGTTGACCGCGCCCTCCGGTCCCATGACGGAGATCTCGGCGAAGGGCCACGCGACGATCATGTCCGGCTGGTAACCCTTGCCGTTCATCACGTAGTAGCCCGCGCCGTAGGCCTTGCGCATGATGATCGTGACCTTCGGCACGGTCGCCTCGCTGGTGGCGTACAGCATCTTCGCGCCATGCCTGATGATGCCTTCCTTCTCGACCTGCGATCCGACCATGAACCCCGGCACGTCCATCAGGTACACCAGCGGCACGTTGAACGCGTCGCACATGCGGATGAACCGGGCGGCCTTGTCGGCGGCGTCGGAGTCGAGCGCNCCGCCTTTCTGCATCGGCTGGTTGGCCACCACCCCGACCGCGTGACCACCGGCTCGCGCGAACCCGATGACGATGTTCTTCGCCCATGTGGGCTTGACCTCGAACCACGACTCGTGGTCGAAGATCGCCCTGACCACCTTGCGCACGTCGTAGGCGGCGCGCGGATTGACGGGAACGATCTTCTCGAGGCCCTCGACCAACCGGTCGCGTGGATCACCCGTCTCGACGAAGGGCGCCGGCTCGGTGTTGCTGGATGGTAGGTACGAGAGGAAACGGCGCACCGTGGCGATGCACTCCGCGTCGTTTGCGAGCTCGTTGTCGCCGACGCCGGATTCGTAGCAGTGGACCTGAGAGCCCCCCATGTCGTGGTCGGTCACGTCCTCTCCCGTCGCCGCCTTGACGAGGCGAGCCCCGCCGAGCGCCATCGAAGACGTGTCCTTGACCATCGGCACGAAGTCGGCCAGGCCCGGGATGTACGCGGTGCCCGCCGCGCACGGCCCGAGCATCGCCGCCACCTGGGGGATGACGCCCGACATCACGACCTGCTCGGCGAACAGCCAGCCGGTGCCGGCNAANGTCGAGCCGGCCGCCTCCTGGATCCGNGCCCCNGCGGAGTCGAGCAACCAGACGATCGGCTTGCGNTAGCGCAGGGCCAGCTCGCGGACGCGCGCGGCTTTGAACTGCTCGCCTACCGCTCCCATCGAGCCTGCCATCACCGTGAAGTCGTACGCGATGACCCAGACCTGACGCCCCTCGATCTCGCCGTGACCTGTCACGACCCCGTCGGCGGGCGTGCCGTCCGGGTCGGCTTCCGCACCGCGCAGCGATTGCTGGCTTGCCAGCAGCCCGAGCTCGACGAATGTGCCCGGGTCGTACAGCAGCTCGAGGCGCTCGCGGACGGTCAGCTTGCCGCGCTGGTGCTGCTTGTCCACCTTCTCCGCGCCACCCATGGCGAGGTTCTTCTTGCGCCTGGCGTGGAGCTCTCCTACGAGTCTGCCGTAATCGTCACCCACGGCCCGAATTCTATTGGCCGACCAGGAGGTCTTCCCGATCGCGCCAGCGGTCGAGGAAGCGGTACATGTTGCGTTTCGAGAGCCGCTCGCGTTCAGTGGGCTCCGTCGATTCCCACAGCCGGTGCTCGTGCCTGACAAGGGGCAGACCGGCCAAGGCGACGGCCCGACCGCCACCCGCGCGCAGCCGGAAGCTGAACTCGACGTCGGCCATGCGGTAGAAACGGAACCTCGTATCGAACCCGCCTGCCGCGAGTGCATCGGCGCGGCGAAAAGCCAGGCAGTAGCCCTCGATCGCGTCGACGTCGGGACCCGGGCTGGAGTCGAATTCTTTGAGCGTGCCTTGGCTGCGCAGCCCGAACGGCCCCGCCACGGCGACGGTAGGGTCGGCGAGGGCATCGAGGAGCGGCGATACGACGTCCCCTTTCAGTTCGACGCCGGGGTCGAAGAGGATCACGTCCTTCCCGGCCGCATCCTCGATGCCCGCATTGACCGCGGCTCCGAAACCGAGCGGTGGGTCGAGCGTGATGACGCGAAGGCGTTCCGCGGCGCGGTTCTTGAGCCAGCCCGCGATTCGCGGGTCACCCGAGTTGTCGACCAGGACTGCTTCGAAGTCAGCCTTGCAATGCGTGAACGCGGAAAGCAGCCAGCGCTCGGCGTCCGGCTGCCAGCCATGGACGACCGCGAGCAGGGTGACGTCGCGCGGCGGAGCTTTCCGGTCCCCGCTGGGCGGGGCCTTGATCGCCTGCAGCTCGCTGCCGTCGGCGCTGTCCAGGACATCCCATCCGCCCGCGCGCAACTGCTCGCGGATCGCATCCGCGGCCTCGAAATCACGGTCTCGCCGGCGCTCGATGCGCTGGTCGAGAAGCTCTTGGGCGGTCTGCCTATCCGTTCTTCTTGGCTTTGACCGCGGCGGTCAGCGCGGGCACGATCTTCAGCGCGTCACCGACGACCCCGAGGTCGGCCATCTTCATGATTGGCGCCTCGGCGTCCTTGTTGATCGCGATGATGATCTTCGACGTCTTCATCCCGACCGTGTGCTGCATCGCGCCCGAGATGCCGACCGCGATGTAGACACCTGGCCGCACCGACTTCCCCGTCTGCCCCACCTGCATCGAGTACGGCACCCAACCGGCGTCGACGACCGCCCGGCTTGCACCGACAGCACCGCCGAGCGCATTCGCCAACTCTTCCAGGAGCGGGAAATTCTGCGGGCCGCCCATGCCACGGCCGCCGCTGATCACGACCCGCGCCTCCTCGAGCTTGACCTTCTCCGAGGCTTCGACCACGCGCTCGGCGATGTGCGCGCGCTTGGAACCGTCGCCAACTTTGACGTCGAGCTGCTTCACCTCGGCCGTGCCTCCCTTCGCGGAGGCCTCGAATGACTTCGGGCGGATCAGCACGATCGCGGGCTTGCCGTTGGCCTTCATCGAGGCGACCTTGGCCCCGCCGAAGTACGGCACCTTGGCCACGAACCCGCCGTCCTTGGCGACCACATCGCCGGCGTTGGAGATGAGACCCGCGCCGAGCCGCGCCGCCAGCCGCCCCGCCACCTCACGCGAGTCCGGCGTGAATCCGAACAGGATGAGGTCCGGCTTCTCCTTCTCGTACAGCGACGCGAGCGCGTCCGTGGCCGGTTCGGCCACGTAGTCGTCAAAAGCGCTGTCCTCGCTGACATGCACGACTTTCGCGCCGTGCTTACCCAGCGTCGTCGCCGCGGTCTTGGCGCCGGCTCCGAGCGCCACCGCGTACACGTCGCCCAGCTCGCGCGCCTTCGCCATCAGCTCGAGGGATGTCGTCGCGACCTTGCCTTCGCTGAGCTCCGCGTAGACCAGGATGCTGGGCATCTAGAGGACCTTCGCAGCGGCGAGGACCTGGACGATCTTCTCGACCGCGGAGCCGTCGTCTTCGATCACTTCGCCCGCCTTGCGAGCCTCAGCCTCGACCACGCCCTCGATCGTCTCCGCGGGCTGTCCCTTCTCCACGCCCAGCTCGCTTGCGGCGACCTGTTTGATNTCCTTGGACCGGGCCGCCATGATGCCTTTCAGCGACGCGTAGCGCGGCTCTGCGATGGCGGCGGTGACGGTGATGAGCGCGGGCGTCGACGCCTGGACGATCTGGTAACCGTCGGCAGTCTGACGGTGCACCTTCACGGTCGATCCATCGACCTCGACCTTCTTGGCGAACGTCAGCTGCGGGAAGCCGAGCAGCTCCGCGAGCATTGGCGGCACCATGCCGGTGCTGCCGTCATACGACTCGGTGGCGCAGATCACCAGGTCGGGCTCCTCCTGCTTGATCGCCGCCGCGAGCACGCGGGCGGTGAGGAGCGCGTCTGCCCCGGCGAGGGAGGCGTCGGAGATGAGCACCCCGCGGTCGGCTCCCATCGAAAGACCCTTGCGGATCGCGTCTTTGGCGCGCTCCGGACCCATCGAGACGAGGATCACCTCGCCTCCGTGCGCCTCCTTCAGCTGGAGGCCTTCTTCGATGCCGCACTCGTCGCCCGGATCGAGGACGACCTCCTTCTCGCGGGAAATGGTGTTGTCCGCCTCGAGGGTGAGGTTCGAGTTGGGATCTGGGACTTGCTTTACCGTGACGACGATCTTCAAGGCGTGTGGGTCAATTATCGCTGCGCCGAAAGAGCGACACGGAACCGCTCGAGGTCGGCGGGAGTGTTCAGGTTTTCGAACTGCGCCGGATCGAGGCCTTCCAACCACGTCACGTCCATGGACTCGACCACCTCGTGCGCCACGTAGTTGCCGGCGTCGAGCGCGCCCACGATCGTCGGCAGCGCCGTTTTGCGATAGGCGCCGCAGACAGGCTCGAACAATCCGTCGTGCCGAGGGATGGCCGCGTCGCAGCTGCGCGCGGCGGCAACCGCAACCTCCGCTACCGACGATGTGACGTAGGGCATATCGCAGGCGACGGCGAACAGCACCTCNTGGCGCGCTGCCAGCAGGCCCGCCTCGAGACCGGCAAGCGGTCCCGCCGCCCGCTTACGGTCGAAGACCACGCGGTACGGCACCAGCTGCTCCATCTGTTCCGGCTCGCCGAAAGAGACCACCACCTCCGAGAACGCTGGAGCGAGCCGTTCCACCACGTAGCGCAGGAGCACGGTCTCCCCCACCTCGATCCACGGCTTGGGCCGGCCCATACGCCGGCTTTCCCCGCCCGCGAGCACGAGCAGCGTGGCTTCCATCACGATAAGTGTCCCCCGTGAAGGCGATCGATTTTCACGTCCACCTGCCGACACCCGACTGGCTCGACATCTCGATGAAGGGCTATGTGGAGGCCGCGGAGTCGTACTTCCGCTCGAAGGTGGCCCGGAAGACGATCGACGAGCTGGCGCAGGAATACGACGGGCTCGACATNGTGGCCGTGCTTCTCGCGTGGGACGCGGAGACCGCAACGGGCAGGCCCCGCGTACCGAACGACCTGGTCGCCGAGGCGTGCCGCGCCTACCCGAANACCTTCATCGGCTTCGGCAGCGTCGATCCCTTGAAGGGCGACCGCGCGGTGTCTGAGCTGGATCGGATCGCAGAACTTGGATTGAAGGGCGTGAAGCTGCATCCCTCGCTCCAGGCTTTCGCGCCCAACGAGGAGCAGCACTGGCCCCTGTACGAGAAATGCCAGGAGCTCGGACTGATCGTGCTGTTCCACACGGGGACGAGCGGCATCGGAGCCGGTCAGCCCGGCGGGCAGGGCATCCGAATCGACTTTGCGCGGCCGATCTGGCTCGACGCCCCCGCCGCGGCGTTCCCCGACCTCAAGATCATCGCCGCGCATTTCGGCTATCCGTGGCACCTCGAGCTCCTCGCGATGGCCCTGCACAAGACCAACATCTACATCGACATCTCAGGTTGGGCGCCGCGCTACATCCCNACNGAGGTCATGCGCGACATGAAGGGNCGGCTGCANGACCAGTTCGTGTTCGGCAGCGACTATCCCTTCATCCAGCCCCAGCGGTGCCTCGACGAGCTGCANGGCCTGGACATCCCCGCGCCGGTCCTCCAGAAGGTGCTGATCGGCAACGGNAAGCGGCTACTCGGGATTGCCTGACTTGTAAATCAGGACTTGACACGGTGGGGCGGCCCGCGAGATCGTGCAGGGATGGCCGCTCCCGCCGAGTTGCGTCGCAGGCTTCTCCTTGCGGAATCCGATGTCCTGCTCGAAGACGTCGAGATGCTTCGCCTCAACGACCAGAGCGAGGCGTCCCCGCGACTGCGCGAAGCCATCCGCGCCATGCAGATCCGGCTCGGCAGGAGAAATCCGCCATTGCCACCGGCGACGCTGGACGCCGCGCACGACCTTGTCTTCGCTGTGCAGCAGAGATTGATGGCCGCGAATCCCAGGAATCCCCGGCCGACCCGGCATATCGGTCGGCCCACCGGTCAGCCGGTGATCACGTTGATTCGCGAAGACCGGAAATGGAAGGTACTCGCCCTGCCTCCCCCGACCGCCAGCGGCCAGGACGAAGACTGGATCGACCTCGTCGAGTCGACGGTGGAACGCGCGTGGGACCGGTGGTGCTATGCCCAGCAGCACGCGGTGCGGGCGGCCCGCGTGCGAACGAAGCCGCAGCTCGCGCTGGCCGTCGCCCAGGCCGCGTGGAACAACTACTGGCTGCTGCTCCAGGACGCCGAGCGGATCAAGGAACGGCTCAGCGTCGGGCGCGGGCGGCTTGCTGGAGGAACTTTCGCAGCTCCTCGGACCTGATCGGTGCGTCGGACGCGCGGACGCGGGCGGCGAACAGGTGGAGGAACCGGCGGAGCCCGACGTCGTCGAGCATCGTCGCCGCCTCGATGATCTCCGCCGCGGCCTCGTGGTGCGTCGGTTCCAGGACCTTGCTCAGGCTCTCGGCGAAGTCGTCAGGCAGCTCGCGCACGGTCATCTGGTGACAATTACAACGTAGTGCAGCCTGTGGTCATCGGCGACGTGATCTGGGAACCGAGCCCGGAAGTGATCGAGCGAAGCCGCCTCAAGCGGTTCATGGACCGTCACGGCATCGAGACGTTCGACGAGCTGTTGAGGCGGGCGGACGACGACATCGAGTGGTTCTGGGACGCCGCCGTCAAGGATATCGACATCGCTTTCTACCGCGAGTACGACAAGGTCGTCGATCTCTCGCAGGGGAAGCCCTGGGCGAAATGGTGGGTCGGCGCGCGCATGAACATCGTCCAGAGCTGCCTCGACCGCCACCGGGACGGCGCGTTCGGCGACAAGACCGCGATCATCTGGGAGGGCGAGCCTGGCGACGTGCGCACGCTGAGCTACAGCGAGCTCGATCGCCAGGTCTCGCGGCTCGCGGGCGCGCTGCGCAAGCTCGGTGTCAGGCAGGGCGACAGGATTGGGATCTTCATGCCCATGTGCCCCGAGGTCGCCGTGTCCGTGCTCGCCGCGGCGAAGATCGGCGCAGTCATCATCCCGCTGTTTTCGGGATACGGTCCCGAGGCCATCGCAACTCGCTTGCGGGACGGCGAGGCCAAAGTCCTGATCTGCGCCGACGGTTTCTACCGCCGGGGCCAGGTGGTGGCGATGAAGGAGACGGCCGACCGCGCCCTGGTCAGCTGCCCGACGGTGAAGAAGGTCATCGTCCACCGGCGCGTGGTCCGCGAGATCCCATGGACGCATGGCCGCGACCAGGTGTGGGAGGTGCTGCTCGAAGACGAGCCCGATCATGCGCCCACTCAGGAGCTCGACCCTGAGGATCCGCTGATGATCATCTACACGTCGGGCACGACCGGTAAGCCGAAAGGCACGCTGCACGTGCACGGCGGCTTTCCGGTGAAGACGGCGCAGGACATGGCGCACTGCTTCGACATCGGCCCCGACGACGTCGTGTTCTGGTACACGGACATCGGCTGGATGATGGGCCCCTGGCTCATCTTCGGCACCCTCGTGCTCGGCGCGACGATGGTCCTGTACGAAGGCACGCCGGACTATCCCTCGGCCGACCGGCTGTGGCGCATGGTCGACCACCACAAAGCGACGGTGCTCGGTGTGTCGCCGACGCTGGTGCGCGGCCTGATGACTCACGGCGACGAGGTGCCCGCGCACCACGACCTTTCGTCGCTGCGCATCCTCGGAGGCACGGGCGAGCCCTGGAACCCGGAGCCGTTTCACTGGTACTTCAAGCACATCGGGGGCGGGCGCATCCCGGTCATCAAC
>JGI25382J37095_10000391_pt1 | contig 10646 bp, 6 predicted proteins | sample GraSoi013_1_40cm_3_FD_37095 | JGI IMG/M metagenome (IMG submission 37095)
GACAATTGCAAAATTCGACCCTTCGTCTTCATCCCAACGGGAGTAGTAATAGAGAACGATGTCTTTATCGCACCTAACGTCACATTCACCAACGACAAACATCCGAGAGCTCACGGAGAATGGACCCTGCTCAATACAAGAGTCAAGAAGTACGCTTCAATAGGCGCGGGAAGCACAATAAACCCTGGAGTACAGATAGGCGAAAACGCTCTGATAGGAGCAGGCTCGGTCGTCACAAGGAACATACCTGACAATGCTATTGCTGTAGGCGTTCCTGCGCGAGTAGTGGGCTCCAGACCCGCGCCCAACGAACCAGATGGCCACTCGCTGAGTCGTAGAGTTAGAACGAGTCGATGAGACGCCTTGCAATAATCCCAGTTTATCGAGAAATCGGTAAGATTGGCGCCGTAATCGAAAGATTCTCTCCCCAGTCTGTGGACGAAATCTGTCTCATCCTAGATGACCCCGATGTAACAATTCTAGGAGAAATCGACGAGTCTCGAAAAAGAACTGAAGTTCCGGTCACTATTATCGAGAACCTTACGAGGAATGGAATAGGCTTCGCGATCAAGGAGGGATACCGATACGCACTCTCTCACAGATTCGACTTAATCGTTGTAATGGCAGGCAATGGTAAGGACGATCCCAGGGAAATCCCTCGATTGACTGAACCCATATCCAAGAACGGATTCGACTATGTACAGGGATCGAGATTCCTTCCTGGAGGGAAAGGCGAGAGGACTCCTTTCTTTAGAAGAATCTTCACGCGCCTGTTCCCTTTTGTTTGGACGTTCCTCACGGGCGTCCGTTGTACCGAAGTCACTAACGGCTTTAGAGCCTATCGAGCCGCGATACTTGAGGATCCTCGAATCAACATCTGGCAGGACTGGCTGAACGGATACGAGCTGGAATACTACCTCCACTACAAGGTCCTGACGCTAGGCTACAGATTCACCGAGCGACCAGTGTCCAAAGTTTATTCGTACGCGAAGAGAGAGTCATACTCTCACATATCCCCNTTGAAAGACTGGCAGCAAATAGTGGGGCCGATAGTCCTACTTCGNCTCGGAGCCAGACACTAAAATTGACCCTAGTATCTCAATATCGACCCATAGTAGTCGAAGCCGCAAATGTCTCCGACTCAGAGATATTGAGAGATTACGCGGAATTCTGGAAGATACCATATCGGGCAAAAACTGAGCCAGACGAAAAGCATACCGTCGTTACAACTGGTCATGGGATAGCACAGGCGAGAAGTGCTCCAGTCATCGTCTCGCCCGCTGGGAGAGAGGGGGCTGAGAAGATTGCCCGAGACCATGGACTTTCGTTGAACTCGAGGCGCGCGTTGATCCGTCTCCCTGCCGGACGTGACGTACAAGTCTCGCTGAGAACGGAAGTCCATGAATTTTCCGGACCTAATCTCGATCCTGTCCTACGATCCGGAGACATCTCGATCTTTTCGAAAATCCGTGGAACAGAGATCTATCTCTTGGCCATAGACCTTGTGGGCGAGTATGTTAGAAGGGTCATCGGAGGATTCGAAGACAAACCGAGCAGGAGATTCTGGCTGGCAACCAAGCTGCCCTTCTCGTACCAGTCAATACCGCGATTCGTTCGGGACCGATCTTTCCGATCCTCCAAAGGAGCAGACGAAATCACCGAGGACAAGTTGGGCCCTGTCGAATGCCTTAGGACAATATTCTTAGCTAGCCTAGTCTTGTCTTCGGGTCCTATTCTTCGCATTGCCTTCTGGAAGAGTGGAAAATCCTACGCCTTAGCCGTGACCCATGATGTTGAGACCAAANCCGGGCTTGAGACGGGAGCTCCAAGGCTTCTTGCTGTAGAACGAAATCTGGGAATCCAGTCCACTTGGAATGTTCCAAGCTCCCGCTATCCGCTNCCGGCCGGATCTCTGGACATNCTAACAGAGACGGGAGAAGTCGGTGCACATGANACGATGCATGACGGGAGACTCATATTCTTCGGTTCTGAAGCGAAGGTCCAGCGGCTGAAGGATTGCAAACAGAGATTGGAAAAGTTGACAGGTCGAGAGACTCACGGATTCCGGTCCCCACTTCTACAGCACAACGCAGACTTGGCTTCAGCTACCGCGAAGGCAGGCTACGCGTACGACTCTTCGTGTCCATCTTGGGAAATCCTTTCCCCAACATCGCTCGGCGCTCACGGCGTCGGCACCGTCTTCCCTTTCGAGATCGCTGACACGTTGGAGATTCCTGTCTCGCTTCCCCAAGATCACCAATTGATCAGGGTCGCAGGGCAAGAGCCATCAGCCGCCGTCGACTTGCTCTTGCGCCTCTCCAAGTGGATGCGGGGCTTAGGAGCTCCGTGCGTCCTGCTTGTGCATCCCGAATATGAATTTGGAACCGTAGAATACGAACCCGAGTATCTCCGACTCCTCCAGAGTTTCGTCTCCGACCCTGAGTGTCAGATCATGATGCTCAGTGAGATGGCAGAATGGTGGAGACANAGAGCGTCCGCCCACTGGAACATAATAGAAGGACAAGCTACCGTCTTATCTCCAGACATTGGNGGCCCATCCACGGATCTTCAGGCCGAACTTGTGACCGGCTACGGAGCAAACGGTTTCACCGTGCACACGCTCTGACATANCTCCTTCTCCTACTACGGACCGCTATCGACTGGATCCGAATCACNCAGCTTTCGTCTATTTTGAACTTGTTCAGAGATGTGTGCCCAAGACATTTGCTATCTAGAGCCACTCTCAAACCAAGAACCAACGTCGATAATCATCCCAACCNGTGGGCAAAACATGTTCAATTGCAGATGCGGCAAATATTGGCGAGAGATAGGATNCTCCTTCGGATGAGCAGGCACCGATCATTCCTCGGCCATGCGTTCACCTAGGGAACCCTAAGGTGATTAAGACGGCCTATGATAATCTCGCTCAAAAACCCGGCTCTCCACCGAAAACGCGGCAATCCATGTTTCTGAATCATAGATTGTCCAGCCTTGCAACCCCCAGATATCCACGTCATACCGGAGACTTCGAAAGGGTGAATATCTCCGATCAAGGCAATCGTTAATTACTCTTCTCTNTTGATTGTGGTTCGTCGAGCGATGGGGANNAAGGTTGTCTTCAATCCCGCCAACCACTGGGAGTCGCAGAGACGGGTGCGGAGGAGCGTATTCCTGACCCTGCCTCTGGACTCTGATGAGGGTTCGCCGAGAGTGGTGGCCACGGGCGCTTCGAAATCCAATCTTTTTTTCAGTAGAATGTTTGGCGCCAGTGCGGAACCGAGATTTGGCCTTACGCCGAAAGGGCAGTCTACGTTCTAACGACCTGCGCACCCTGTCCGAACAGTTCCTTCATAGAAGTGAGGTTAGAACGATATGAGCATTGAGGATCTCGTGGTCGCAGGCGGACGAGCATTCTAGCATGTCAGCACACGCTACTGTCCACTTGAAGATCGGCTCAAGAACTGGGATCGGTTTGGCTTGGTTCAAAGATGCCTTTGTGAATCTTCAGGCAATACTAGTTCTTGCCGGGGAACTCGCTCACAACATAGAGTCTGGTTCTCTGCTAAGACCCCGAACGAATCCCTTGCTGATCGCGTAGGGAAACCGAACCGACACAATGAGGAGAGGAACAAAATGAGCGTAGACCACAGTCTGAAAAAAATAGGACTACCATTACTACTCATGGTACTCTCAATTATGAGCGGTACCCTTCTGATATTGCCGAGGCCCGTCTCGGCTGCTCCGACGGGATCCAATTTCGACCATGTCGTTATGATAGCAATGGAGAACCAGAATTACGCTGATGTAATAGGTAGCGGGCTTGGAAGCATGAGTGCACCGTTCATAACGAGTCTATTGCCGTTTGGCTCAACTGTACCCCTCTATCATGGCTATGGCGCAAATGGGCGGTCAATAAGCGGCTGTTCGGCAGGTTGTTACACGGCTCTAATTTCAGGTTCTGACCAGGGCATTTCTGACGGATATTCGTGCTGTATCAACTCTCCGACTCTGATGGGCAGTCTACAATCTGCTGGACTGACTTGGCAAGCCTATTGCGAGGCTGGTTGTCCGAGAGGTAATGACCACTTTCCCTTCACGGGCTTTACTGGTACTTCTAGCAGTCCAAACATCTTCACTTCAAGCTCAGTCTCAACAAGTAACTACATATCTGCGGCAAACTCGGCTAACCCACCGAGCTTCCTCTGGTATACCCCGACAGACAATCACAACATGCACGATAACTCGATCTCCACTGGAGACTCNTATCTCAAGACTTTCCTTGTAGGATCAGGCACAGTAGCCAGTCCATCTTCAGGTTCTCTATTGGCGAGCAATGTATTCAAGCCCGGAATGAGAACCCTGCTCATCCTATGGTGGGACGAATATGACCCGGCTCCAATCTTATTCTATGGCACAGGAGTAAAGACGGCATATATTTCACCAAGCAACAGTTATGATGAGTTTTCTATCCTCCGACTGCTCGAGGACAATTGGGCGCTGTCGACGCTAACATCGAATGATGCGGCAGCGACCGGGCTCACGGGAGATATCATGGGAGCGACCACTCTTCCTCCTCTATCCGCGAGCTTCGCTTACCTACCCTCGACCCCCACTGTAGGTACAGCTGTAACGTTCACCGCGGCCGCTACGGGCGGGGTTCCACCATACACCTACTCTTGGAGCGGAGCAGCGGCGGGATCTGGGTCGACGGTTACGGCTACATTCACTACGACGGGATCCTACAATGCAACACTGACTGTACGGGATAGTGCCGCAAACGTGTTTACGACAAGCCAGATTTTCACGGTTAGTGCCATCATAAGCGCTAATACGTTTGACTGTACCAACTGGACCTGTGGTAACTTTCTCTCTCCAAGCACTTTGTCAGTTGCCTCCAATGGGACTGCTGAGATACGTCATAGTAACCCCAGTGTCTGCGACTGGACTAGTAGTTACTATGATAGTCTGATCAGAGGTACTCCGCCTCCGGCACAAGGCCCGTCCCAAGGGACTGCCCTACCATCAAACATAACATCGGTATCGGTATCGATAGACTTCCTAAGCAGAAGCCTTGGCGCTACGTGCAGCGGGCCGTCCGGTCCTGGGCCGCATTACAATCTATTCATGTCTCTTTACTTCAAGCTCGCTTCTACGGTGTCTGCTTGCGGAACCTATTCTGGGAGTAGTTGGCTTGACAGTCAAGTTCGAGTGCAGGACACCGGAGGTGTTGACGCGCCTGTTGGCACAACCACAACATATGGTGGAGGAAGCGACCCTGGCGTGGGTGCTTGCGGATATAGCATAGCTACACTACAACTGGCTCCAGGTGGAAAGGGTACACTTACTGCAAGTGTGGCAGCTCAATGTGCTAATGCAGAAACCGCTTGGGGCATTCCTCTCAGCAATACATGCACGTTAGTGGGTATAGAGATAGGCTCAGAGGGTTACGACTTTAGCATCATCAACACAAACTGGTACAACATCACTCTGACCATTGGCACATCCGGAACCTCATTCACTATCTCAGCCACTTCACCTAGCGGAGTCAACGTAGGCCAGTCAGTCATTTCAACAATTACAATTACGGCATTGAACGGCTTCGCAGGAATAGTCACTCTCGCTGACACTGTTCCTTCAGGTCTGACCTGTGGCTCATTTAGTCCAAGCAGCGTTAGTGGTTCAGGCACCGCCACAGTCTCATGCACCGCAGCCAACACTGGCAGCTACACACTAACTATCATCGGAACAAGCGGATCACTCAGCCATTCCGCAACCACAACCTTCAACTTCCGCGACTTTACAGTTAGCGCCTCTTCGCCTGCGGCTGTCTCCACAGGCTCGTCCGGAACATCTACCATCACCCTGAACCCGCTCAACGGCTTCTCAGGAACGATCGCGATCTCGGACGCGATCCCCTCCGGACTAATCTGTGGCTCCGTGACACCGACCAGCGTCACCGGCTCTGGAACAGCGACTCTGTCCTGCAGCTCGAACAGCCAGGGCGTCTACTCCGTAACCATCACTGCTACTAGTGGCTCGTTAACTCACCAGGCTACCGCCGCCTTCTCATTCGGTACTCCCCCCAACTTTGCAGTGAGCGCGACTTCGCCGTCCGCGGCGAACGTTGGCTCGTCCGCAAAGTCTACGATTACTATAACCCTGATTCACGGGTTGACAGGCACGGTCACCCTGACAATCAGCGCGCCATCTGGGCTGAACTGCGGTGCCATATCATCAACTAGCTTCGCAGCGAACGGTACCGCAACAGTCTCGTGCTCATCCTCGTCCGCGTCAACTTATACGTTGACAGTCACTGGCATGAGCGGCAGCTTGACCCATACGGCGACCGCGACATTCACCTTCCAAGACTTTAGCCTATCAGCAAACCCCTCGAGCCTCTCCATTAATACTGGAGGACAAGGAACTTCCACTATCAGCCTGAACCTTCTCAACGGATTTGGGTCAATTGTGGCGTTGAGCGTCTCCAGTCCGACAGGTGTAACTGGCGCACTCAGCACAGCGACTATCAGTGGATCTGGAACATCAACATTGACAATTAGCCCGACAACCGTAGGGTCCTACACAGTTGTCGTGACAGGAACTAGCGGGTCCTTGACAAGAACCAGATCCCTGACCATCAGTGTTGGGACTCAGGTTTCGCCGATCCTGACCGCTCCATCCACAGAGACTGTTGTTCAGACCTCAACAGTTACCTTCGCAGTGACAGCGACGGACTCTTCTGTCCCGACATCCAGTTTAACTCTCTCTGCCAACCAGTTACCGTTAGATTCAAGTTTCGCAACCATACAAGGGACGTCACCGGTCTCCGGCACGTTCACGTGGACCCCCACCACGGCGGATGCGCCGGGAACGTACGCTGTGAGCTTCATCGTCACTAACGGCGTCTCATCGGCCCAAACCTATGTGATTATTACTCTCGTCTCGGCAAATGTTCTTCCAATCATCACGGTGCCTGGTCGCCTTAACGCGACCGCGGGGACAAACCTTCACTTCACCGTATCTGCAACCGACCCTACTGGCACGGGAGGAGCAGTCATACTTTCTGCTACGGGGCTGGCGCCGAACATGGCCTTTGATCCGGCTAGCGGAGTCTTCTCGTTCACGCCCAGCTCAAGCCAAGCGGGCGGAATATTCACGGTCAACTTTACTGCGACCGACAGCAACGACCCCTCTCGGGCGAGAACGCAGTCCGTACCCATTCATGTCATGAATAGTTCTGCCCAACCTTCGGGTGGAGGACTCTGCCTCAGCTGCCTGCTACCTAGAAGCATGACTACAAGTGCTTGGCTACTTGCAATAGGCGCGTTGGTGGGCATGATATCAGCGATCGCCATCCTGCATCTAAGAGCCTCCGCAGAAATTGCAACTGCGAAGAGAAGGCTCATGTCGATGAATACTCAGAACCAAATTAGCCAAACATACAACTATCGAGATCGGCGAAGGGTGGCGGCCCAAGGTAGCCGAAGAACCATTCAGGACGAATAGTCCCGAAGAATAGGCATGGCGGCCTCTCGTTCTGCGTCAGCATTCATTAAGCACCTCGTATCTTCGGCTTCTCCTCGGCGTCCGAAACTCGCAATAGAAACGCGCTGCGTTATCTACAAAGAATTCTACGCCCCCCAAAAATCCAGCGCGAAGCTTTTGATAAAGAGACCGCCGGAAACATGATTTCACGACGCTTTCATCTTCACGGATTCAAATAGCTTTTCCAGGCTTGCCGAAAATCAGCAGCTCTGAACCTCGATGAGAAACCTGCCGGTCAAGACCGATGGAAGACACTATTCATCCACGATACTCGACCAGATAATCGACGAGATCAAGAAAAGAGGTGACCCGAAGGCTCTCGCAGGGATGGCGCGCTTTGGAATGCAGACAAGCAAGGCTTTCGGGGTCTCAATTCCGCAACTCCGAGATCTCGCACGAAAGATCGGCAAGAACCATTACTTGGCCGAACAATTGTGGCGGACCGGGATACACGAGGCTCGAATTCTGGCCGGCATGACCGACGACCCCGCAAGAGTAACCGAGGATCAAATGGAGAAATGGGCAGCCGACTTCGACTCGTGGGATATCGTGGATGGTTCATGTGGAAATCTCTTTGACAAGACTGAATTTGCAGTCGGAAAGGCGCATGAATGGTCCAAGAGAAGGGAAGAGTACGTCAAGAGAGCGGGCTTTGTCCTTATGGCCGAGCTCGCGGTTCACGACAAGAAGGCAGGAGACAAAACATTTCTGGATTTCCTTCCGCTCATAGTCCGAGAAGCCACAGATGAACGCAACTTCGTCAAGAAGGCGGTGAACTGGGCGCTAAGACAGATCGGTAAACGAAATGCAGCCCTAAATGCGGCTGCGCTCAAAATCTGCGCAGAGATCGTTGATTCTGGTTCCAAGTCGGGGAAGTGGATTGCTGCTGATGCTCTTCGTGAACTCACGAGCCCTCGCGTCAAAAAGAAGTTTGCGAACATGAAGCCCCTGGGGTCCGAGGGATGAGTTCATTCGACGCCAAGATTGTCAGAGTTGGCGAATCTTGTCATAGAAATCCATCAAGTTGCGAGCCGCAGGCTCCTCCTTGTTCAAAGCAAAGATCTTCATTCCCTGCTCATATCTCTCGAACATCAATACTCGACACTTGACTAGTGGTTCCGCGATCCGCGCAACAGTCGACGGGGACACATCCAACACCCGCGCGAGACCGGCCTGGTTGAAGACTTTGTCCCGATTCTGCAGCAAGTGTTCTACGAGTCTGACCTGAGCTTTGGATTGGAACAGGTCTAACAGTTTCATCAAGCAGGCCTCTCAGGAATATGATACGAGGGTTCCGATGTCTCGGCCTCGCAGAGCACTCGTTATGTTCGACGGGTCCTCCATTGAGACGAACCTCGTCGGAATCCTCGCCCTCTGCATAATCTTCAACGCAAGAGGATCCAACAATTCATACTTGCCAGCATAGACATCTCCAGCCATCGCCCAGCTCAGCAGCTTGTCTATGCTGATCGTCCTCAACATTTTCGCCTTCGGATCCTTCTTCGGATCCGCAGTGTACACTCCCTGAACATCTGTGGCGTTTACAAGAAAATCCGCGTGGGTTATCTCAGCCGCTAGAGCTGCCACAGCGTTCGTCGACTGTCCAGGCTGAAGACCTCCGATGACCACTACCTTCCCAGGACTCACATAGTGAATCAGCTCCGAGAGCATTGTAGGAATCTTCGTGACAGCAATACTGCCAAGAGCGAGCCTGAACAATTCAGCGTTAGCTCTGGTCACCGTTATCCCGAGCAGGTCGCTTGTCGACTCATCCGCGCCCAGCTTCCTCGCGGTGTCAATGTAGACCCTCGCGTTCTGACCACCACCAGCAACAGTCACCAGTTGATTCCCTTCTCCCGCGAAACTTGAAAGGACCTTTCCCATGCTCCGGAGGGCGTCAACGTCCGGGTCCCGCTTGAACAGTGCGCCGCCTAGCTTTACAACAGCCTTCATCCGTGTCTGAGACCAAGAAGCAAACCAGTTCGGTATATTAGAATGGAGAATGAGCTCGAAGAAGACTGAGATGACCGTCTATGGTAACAAGTCGGTAGATTTGCACATCCCTTGAAACAAGGATTTAATACGATTCTGAGCACTATTGAATATGAGGAATGGTCAAAGTGACGAGTAAGATTTCGGTCGAATCCAGTTCGACGCGCAACGTTTCTCTTTGAACGAATAGCGGCAACTCTGGCCAAGCCCTTAAACACCAATTTTCAAAGGCAGGAGGGCGCTAGATGCCAGGCCCTGACTCCGTTGCACAATTCAAGTTCAAACGAACCCTCGAACAGCTCGCAAAGAAGGAGGGCAGAGGCACGGAGCTCATCAGCCTCTACGTCCCACCGGACCGGAAGATCCATGAAGTTCTAGGACAGCTGCGGGAAGAACTCGGCACTGCTGTCAACATAAAATCGCGTACTACTCGGAATAATGTTCAAGACGGAATCGAACGGACAATGCAACGACTCAAACTCTACAAGGAACCACCCCCAACCGGACTAGTAATCTTCGCAGGAGCAATCCCACAGAACGGCGCGGGCAGCGAGAAAATGGAGACCTACACACTAATCCCGCCGGAACCAATCATCGTAGGCTTCTACAGATGCGATGCCCGGTTCCACGTCGAACCACTACTCGCACTCGTCGCCGACAAAGACACCTACGGAATACTCGTGATTGACGGTACGGAAGCAGTCGTTGCTACTCTGAAGGGACGCAGAGTAGAGATTTTGAAGACTTTCACTTCGGGAACACCGGGCAAGAGCAGGGCCGGTGGACAGTCTGCTCGAAGGTTCGAACGGATTAGAGAACAAGTCATCAACGACTACTACAAACGCGTCGGCCAGCACTTCAACGAGATGATGCTGGAAATTCCAGACTTGAAGGGAATCATCATCGGCGGACCTGGACCCACAAAGTACGTCTTTGAAGAAGGTGAGTATCTGCAGTACACGCTCAAGAAGAAAGTACTCTCACTAATCGACACGAGCTACACTAGTGAAGCGGGAGTGGAGGAGGTTGTCGAGAAGAGCAGCGAGATACTCAAAGGCGTCAGATACGGGGAAGAGAAGCAGGTAGTCCAGAAATTCCTTTACGAGCTA
>JGI25382J37095_10000395_pt1 | contig 10575 bp, 14 predicted proteins | sample GraSoi013_1_40cm_3_FD_37095 | JGI IMG/M metagenome (IMG submission 37095)
TTTGGGGCGTACTTGAAGAGGAGGCGTCTGCTGTCGAAGCTTGGTTTCCACGAGGTTGCGTCCCACGCAGGCGGCACAGAGCCACACCAAATGTTGGATTGGTTCCCAACGAGCACGAAGTGCTCCGGCCCAGATACTTGAAGCGGTCTGGCTCGCTTCGATGAGGTCGACCGGGATCCGTGCCGCCATGTCCAGAACCTTACCGGTATTGCCGCCTCGCCACCAACCGCTCCAGCCAACGGCGATTGCCTCCATGTCGGCGGCCGTCGCGCGCGTCGGCGCTGCTGTAAGCGCCTCGAAGCGCTCGAGGAGCCGTTTTTCGGCGGGTGTGGGGACGTGGGGCAGGCGCAGGCAGAGTGAGCGAAGCGCCGAGACCTTGCGCAGTGTCGTAGCGATGTCGGGAGGCGTCATGGCTCGTCGGGCCCGAGCGCTTCGAGATCAGCACGGTCGAGGGCGGAGTTGCGGAGCCTCTTGAGCGTGCGGAGCCCGTGAATCCCGACGATCTCCAGGGGCCAGCCCTCGACGACCTGCCGATGCCGGTCCGCCAGGAGACTCGCCAGCCCCGCGTCGACTGGCATCAGCAAGTCAAGCGGAAGCAGATCAGCGCCGTCGATCTTGAGGAGCCTCTGGATCTCCATGCGGCCTTCCGCGACGCGCATCGGTCGCCCCGCCGGCCTGAATCCGAGCGGCTCGACGGCGCGCACGGTGCGATCGGAGTCCTCGCGTCGGATCAGCAGATCGATGTCCTCGGTCGCGCGCGGCGTCGTGTAGATGGAAACCGCGAGGCCACCAGCCAGCGCGTAGGCGACGCCGGCAGCGTCGAGCGCCTCGGCGATTCGGCGGAGCTCAACGTACAGGTCGAGCACCGCCGTCCACTTTACCATCGATCGCGTTAGGGGCCGGACCAGACGAACGCGGAGTAGTGGCCATTGCGGCCGGTGTTGTTCCAGGCGAAGCCGTGGTCGCGGTAGGTCATGCGCGTGGCCCGCGCCGCGGCCAGCCGGCTCGAGACCGGGTGCCGGACGTTGTCGATCCAGCTCTCGGTGCCCGGTTGCCGGCCCTCGATGCCCTCGATCTCGACGTCGAGGACATCGCCGATGCGCGCCCAGCGGCGCCGGCCGTCCTTGCCGAACTCGATGGGCGCCGCGCGCGTCGGCAACCGCTTGCCCGCCAGCGTCCAGATGACGCCCGGGATGCCACCGGCGCGGCCGGTGAAGATCTGCTCGAGCGCCCGGCGCTGGTCGTCGCGGGCCCGTTCATCCACGTAAGCCCCGATGGTCCAGTTCCCGTCGCCCATAGGCCCGGGAGTGTAGATTGCGAGCGCCGCGGCTGTGTCACTCAGGTCCACCGCGCCGTGGTTCCCCCGGGCGATCCGGAAGACCAGGGGGACGTCGCAGTGGCCCTCGGTCGGTCGGGCGGCCGCGCCCCCCTTCGCGTTGCGCGGTCCGAGGAGGCACGGGCACAAGACCTCGCAGTTGCAGTTCTCGAGGTACTCGCCCTCGATCCGCCACGCCTCCGGCATCGTCGTCTCCTACCCCCGGCCCAGAGGGGCCGGCTCAGTCAGAGGCCGCGATTGTCGCTGCGCTCCCGCGCGCGTGTCAACGGCCAGCGTCACCGTGTTAGCCTCGTCACGTGACGGGCCTCATCCTCGCCGTGCGCTACCTGACGATCGTGCCGCTGCCGGGGCGCGCGGCGCACGGCGTGGACGCGCTCGGGCGCGCGGCGGGCTGGTTTCCGGTCGTCGGGCTCGGCCTCGGGCTCGTCCTGGTCGGCGTCGAGCGCGTGGCGAGCGTCCTGTTCCCGTCGCTCCTCGCCGCGCTCCTGACGGTGACCGCGTGGAAGGTCCTCACCGGCGGCCTCCACCTCGACGGCCTCGCCGACTGCCTCGATGGGCTCGTGGGCCGAGACGCCGAGCACCGGCTCAGCATCATGCGCGACAGCCGTATCGGCGCCTTTGGCGCGGTCGGGTTGATCCTCTTCCTGCTCCTCGAGATCGCCGCGGTGGCCGAGCTCCCGGCCGGCCTCCGCTGGCGGGCNCTCCTGGTGGTGCCGGCGCTCNCGCGCGCGACACCGCCGCTCNTGGCCCGGTGCTTTCGGGCGGCGAAGGTCGAGGGTCACGGNGCCGCCTTCCGCAGCGGCCTGCGCGCGGGCGCGGNGCCCGTCGCTCTGNTACCGGCCCTGGCCCTCGTCTGGGCCGGGCTCGGCGTCGCCGGGCTCCTCGGCGCCGGCGCGGCCCTCGTGGCCGCCCTCGCGCTCGCGGGCTTCATGACGGCGCGGCTCGGGGGCGTCACCGGGGACGTGCTCGGCGCGGCGATCGAGGTCGCGGAGCTGGCGGGCCTCCTCACGGTGTCGGCGTGGGCGCACGCGCGACCCTGATCTACCTCCTCCGCCACGGCGAAGTCGTGCACGCCGAGACGCGTCGGTTCATCGGCCACCTCGACGTGCCGCTCTCCGAGCGCGGCGAGCGGCAGAGCCGGGTGCAGGCCACGCGGCTCGCCGACGCCGAGCTCACCGCGGTGTTCACGAGCGACCTCGCGCGGGCGCGCCGCACCGCGGAGATCATCGCGGCGCCGCACGGGCTCACGCCGACCGTGATCCCGGCGCTCCGGGAGATGGCGATGGGCCGCTGGGATGGCCGGACCGCCGAGGAGATCCGGGGGAGCGAGCCAGCAGCGTTCGCCGACTGGATGGCCCGCGTTGGCGAGTTCCCGTTCCCGGAGGGCGAAAGCGTGCCCGACCTGCGCGCTCGCGCGTGGCCCGCGTTCGAGGCGATCATCGGGGCGCACGCGGGGGAGTCCGTCGCCATCGTCGCCCACGGCGGCACGAACCGCGCGCTGCTCTGCACCGCGCTGGGGCTCGAGCTTCGCCGGCTCCTGGCGCTCGGTCAGGACTATGGGGCGCTGAGCGTGCTTGCGCGCGTCGCCGCGGGGTGGCGCCTCGTCCGGCTCAACGAGCTGCCGATGCTATAATGCGCGCCTTGCGAGCGATGAAAGGCGTGGAGTGAAGAGCGAGAAGCGGACCGGAGCCGGGTCGCGCCTCGTCGCCCGCGGCCCCCTGGCGTGAAGGCGCGCGCCTAACGGAGCCGGGTCGTGCCTTTGTCAGGCCACCCACGAAGTGTCCCAGTCTCGCGGTCCCCGGGTGGAATGAAGAGCGCCGAGAGGACCGGAGCCGGGTCGCGCCTCGTCTCAGGCCACCCACCAATGGCGCCGACCTCGCGGACCCTTTTACAATGACGCCCGCTCCCGACGGGCTGCTCGCGATGTACGCCGGGATGCTCCGCGTGCGGCTCTTCGAGGAGCGCGTGCGTGCTGAAGTAGGGCCAAGAGAGGGGACCACATGCCACCACATCGAAACGCCTACCGTCCAGTCGTCATGGGGACCCGGGGCGCCGTCGCCTCCGCGCACCCGCTCGCGTCGATGGCGGGGATCCAGATGCTGCTCGCCGGGGGCAACGCGGTCGACGCGGCGGTCGCCGTCGCCGCCACCCTCAACGTCGTCGAGCCGTTCATGTCGGGCGTCGGCGGGATCGGCCTGATGCTGATCTCGCGCGGATCCGAGCGCCACGTCCTCGACTTCATCGGACGCGCACCGCGCGCGGCCGACCCCGCGAGGTGCACCGACGACGAGCTGGCCGGCGGGCCGAAGTCCTGCGCGACCCCGGGGAACCTCGGCGGCTGGCTCGCCGCGCTCGAGCGGTTCGGCTCGATGGACCGGGCGCGCGTGCTCGGGCCGGCGATCGCCCTCGCCGAGCAGGGCGTGCCGCTGACCTGGAAGAACGTGGACTTCTTCGAGGCGGCGCGCGCCACGCTCGGACGCTCGCAGGAGGCCCGGCGCCTCTATCTCGGCAACGGCGGCCCTCGTCCGGGCGCCGTCGTCACCTACAAGGAGCTGGCGGCGACCCTCCGCCAGGTGGCGGAAGGCGGGAGCGACGTCTTCTACCGGGGGCCGATCGCGAAGGCAATCGCCCGCGCGGTGCGCGAGGCGGGCGGCTGGCTCGACGAGGCGGACCTGGCGGCGCTCGCGCCGGAGTGGCGCGAGCCCGCGACGATCGCGTACCGCGAGCACCGCGTATCCTCGGTGCCGCCGCCCTTTTCGGCGTTCCAGATGCTCGAGACGCTGAGCGTCCTCGAGGGGTACGACGTCAAGGCGTGGGGCCACAACTCTGTGGACTACCTCCACCACCTGGTCGAGGCGGTCAAGCTCGCCTCCGCCGACCGCCTCGCCTATGGCTACACGGCCGACGTCCCGATCCGGGGGCTCCTCTCGAAGGCCTACGCAGCGTCGCAGCGCGCGCGTATCGACCCCGTGCGCGCGGGCCGGAGCGAGGGCGAGCGCTGGCGCCGCGAGAAGCTCCCGAATCAGATCCTCGAGGGGCATCCGGCGCAGTTCGTGAACGAGCACACCACGCACTTCGCCTGCGCCGACGCGAGCGCGACCGTCGTCACCGTCACCCAGACGCTCGGCGTGCCGTTCGGCTCGGGCTTCGCCGTGCCGGGCACGGGGATCGTGCTGAACAACATCTTGAAGTGGATGGACCGCGACCCGGAGTCCCCCAACGTCCTGCGCGCGGGGCGCCGGGCGGGAACCATGATGTCGCCGACCCAGGTCTTCCGGGACGGCGCGTTCGTGATGTCGATCGGGACGCCGGGGTCCTACGGCATTCTCCAGACGACGCCCCAGATGCTCCTGAACGTCCTCGAGTTCGGCATGAACGTCCAGGAGGCGATCGAGGCGCCGCGCGTGCGCGTCTACGGAGACCGCCTGGTCGACGCCGAGGCGCGCATCGCCGCCGACACGCGCGCGGCGCTCGGGGGCCGGGGCCACCAGGTCAACGTGATCGACGAGTGGTCCTGGATCGTGGGCGGCGGGCAGGGGATCGTCCGTGACCGCGAGTCGGGCGCCTTGATGGCGGGCGCCGACCCGCGCCGCGACGGCTACGCGCTGGCGATCTGAACGGCTCGCGGGTGCGTCAGACGCGCGGCAGGAGCCACTCGATCAACGCCGGCGCGCCCTGAAGTGATACGACGCGAGCGCTCTGCGCNAGAAGGAACAAGGCCACGACGGCGAGGGCGAGCAGCGCTCCGAGTCTCGCCGTGCGCGGCCAGGGGCGCTGACGCCCGGCGAACCGCTCGAGCGTGATCGCTCGTGACCGTGGGGCGCCGAGCGNGGCCCCNTGGCGATGCGCGTAGGCCCGACGGCGTTCCTCTGCAGTCAGTTGACCCATCGCTGGCCCTCCCTCTGTCTTGCAACGGGAGCGCCAGGTGCCAAGCGTCCTTACATACTGAGAAAATAAAGGCTGGGATGCGGAAGATTCCTCTCAGATTGGCTCGTTTCTCGCCAACCTGACACCGTGGCGGTGCGTAAGCCGCAGCGTAACGCGTAAGCCGGACGGGTGTCTGCAGACAGGGGACCGTCGAGGCCCCGGACGATGTCTTCTCACGCGCGCCGATCGGCGCGGGCGCGGTGGGCGCGATAAGCGGCGAAGATCTTCGCGTTCATCTCCCGACACGCGGCGCGCGCCTGCGCCTGGGCGCCGGGGGTGTCGGCGAGGAGCGTCAGCGCCCTGCGGCCGATCGCCGCGTGGCGGTACTCGTCCGGGAGAATCCGCGTGCGGTAGAGCTCGGCCGTCTCGGGGTCGACGTCCTGCGCGAGCGCGATCAGCGTTTCGAACCCCTCACACGACTGGGTCTCGCCGGCGAACTGGAACATGGCGAGCTTTTCGAGCGTCGGCCGCGCCCGGCAGGCCACGAGCCAGTCGAAGAGCGCCTCCCACTCGGGCAGGGGGCGGTAGGCGTCCGGGTCCTCGCCGAGCTCGATGAGGCGCGTCCTCAGGAGCTGGTAATGGCGCTGCTCGTCGTCGAGCTGACCCGGCAAGAGCTCGCGGATCTCGCGCTCGGGCACGTGGGGGATCCACGCGGCGATCAGCTCGACGGAGCGGAGCTCGTTGTAGACGCCCTGGCGCATCCGGTAGCAGATCTGCTCGCGCCTCACGGCGGGGGGCGCCGCGGGGTCGAGGCGCACGTCGCGGCCGCGCCAGAAGGCCGCGTTCTCCCGGGCGAGGTCGCGCACGAAGTCCCGCGTGTCCGTCACGGCTTCGTGAAGATGATCGCCCCGAAGAAGGACTCGGCCGAGGAGTTTGTGTCGTCGGAGTCGATCGCGACCGAGACGGCGCCGGGGTTCTCCGGCGCCTCGCCGTAGATCTGCTTGTAGTCCTCGACGACCTTCCGCCGCTCGGTCAGCCACTTCCCGAGCTCGGCGGGCCCGGAGCGCACGACGATGTAGGTGACCGTGCTCGTCTTCTCACTCTTCACGACGAGACCCTGGGGGGCCTGCGTGTCCCAGATGTAGCCGATGATCCGGGACCGGAACTCTCGGGGAAAGCGCGGCCACACGACGTAGAGCTGCGCGGCCTGGTCGTCCGTGTGTTTGCTGCGCGCGTCGGCGCCCTTCGGCAGGGTGACGACCTTCCAGCGCCACTCGAGGATCGGCGTCGCCTTGAGGTTGACCTTCACCTCCTTGGTGATCATCGAACTGTCGCCCTCGCTCCGGAGGTGCAGCACGCGGTGGCCGTTGTCCTCTTCGACCGTGAAGTCGTGCTTCGGGAGGCCCCACGACTGGCCGCTGGTCCAGCCGTCGGGNACGCCCTTGGCGCCGAGCNTGAGNTTCGTCCAGTCCTCGACGACGACCACGTCGGCCGCCCACGCCNGGGCGACGAGGAGGAGGGCTGTGGCCAAGCCGAGGGCCCGCGCGGATCTCGTGGAGGNNCCCCAGGTCATGGCAGGCCCTATGATACCGTTTGGGCGTGACGGATTCGCCGGATTCGCTCCGTGTGGACAAGTGGCTCTGGGCCGCGCGCTTCTTCAAGACTCGGAGCCTGGCCGCCGCCGCCTGCGCGGGGGGCAAAGTGGACGTCAACGACGACACGGCGAAGCCGGCCAAGCCGGTGCGGGTGGGCGACCGGCTCCGCATCACGCAGCGCGGAGGCAAACGGCTCGTGAAGGTGCAGGCGCTCGCCGCGACGCGTGGGCCCGCACCGGTGGCCCGCGCGCTGTACGACGACCTGACGCCCGCGGCGGCGCCGCGGGTCCGCCAGGCGCCGCCGCCGTGGCGGGAGCGTGGCTCGGGCCGGCCGACCAAGCGCGAGCGCCGCGAACTTCAGCGTCTGAGGGGGTTCTGAGATGGACAGCGAGACCGGCGTCGCGGACGACGAGCTCCTGATGGCGATCCCGTCCCGCGTCCCGCCGAGGGTGATCGAGGGACCCGGCCTCGCCGTGAGCGACGCCGACAACGAGAAGGGGGCGTGATGCAGCTCATCGGGAAGATGTTCGAGACGTTCCGCACCGCCCGCGACGAGAAGATCCGGCACCTCGAGCGCGTGCCCCTCTTCGAGGATTGCAGCCTGCGCCAGCTTCGCGCCGTCGCCGACATCTCGTCGGTGGTGGAGGTGCCGGAGCGCACCGTCCTCACGCGCGCGGGCGAGCCGGGCGACGAGTTCTTCGTCATCATCGACGGCACGGCCCTCGTCGCCCTCTCGCCCCAGCGGCGGCATCGCATCAATCCCGGCGAGTTCTTCGGCGAGATGAGCCTGCTCGACGGCGAGCCCCGCTCGGCGACGGTGAAGGCCGAGACCGACCTGCGGCTCCTCGTGATCGACCGGACCCACTTCTGGCGCCTCCTCAAGGAGGTGCCCGGGCTCACCGAGAAGATCCTGGTGACGCTCTCGCGGCGGGTCCGACAGCACGAGAACCCTCTCGGCGCCTGACGAACCGGCGGGCGCCTCGACGCCCTCCTAGAAGGTCAGCGTGTCGCCGGGGGGGATCGGAAAGACCTGGACCGTCGTCTGACCGAGCGCCGTCTGGTACTCCTGCGGCGTGCCGCGCAGCACCGGGAACGTCCCGTAGTGGAACGGGATCGCGTACTTGGGCCGGAGCATCTCCTTCGTCGCGTACGCCGCGTCGCGCGGGTCCATGACGAAGTGGCCGCCGATCGGGATCATGACGAGGTCGGGCTTGTAGTACTCCCCGATCAGCTTCATGTCGCCGAAGAGTCCCGTGTCGCCCATGTGGTAGAGCTTGAACCCGTTCTCGAACTCGACGATGAAGCCGCACGGCTCGCCGCCGGGATAGGTCGTGCTCTTCTTCGTGACGGGATCGACGACGGTGACCTCCGACGAGTGCTCCGCACGCACCTGGGTGATCGTGATCTGCGGACCGAGCGGGTTCACGCGCCCGCCCTTGCCGAAGCGAACGCCCTTCTCGGGTGCGACCCAGCCGAGATCGAGCATGGTGGCGACGAGCCCCGCGGGACCGAGCACCGTGGCGCCCGTCCGCGCCGCCAGGTCCTTCACGTCCCCCGTGTGGTCGCCGTGGCCGTGGGTGACGAGGATCACGTCGACCTTGCCGAGCGCGTCGAGGTTCTTGTACTGCGGCGGCGTCTTGGGGTTCCCCGTGAGGAACGGGTCGATGACGATGACCTTGCCGGTCAGCGTCGTGAGCTTGGTCGCGACTGGCCGAGCCAGTGAACCTCCACCTTCGCCGTCTGCGCCCAGGTGGGCTCGGCGGCGAGGGCGTAGGTGAGCGCGCCCGCCGTGAGCTTCAAAAAGTCGCGCCGCTCCAACTCCATGGTCTGCTCCTCCTCGCAGGACGTCCTGAGGCTGCCCGAATCTACCACGAGCCGACCGTTTGCGGTCGCGACGCGATTCTGCTACCGTCACCGCGTAGTTCGCGCCCGGGATGCCCAGAGGGGCCCAGGGAAGGCGGTTGAAAACCGCCGCGACCCCGTCACTGTAATCGGGGACGAAACCCGCGGAGAGCCACTGGCCGCGAGGCCGGGAAGGCGCGGGGAGTAGGACGATCCGAGAGCCAGGAGACCTGCCCGGGCGCGCACCAGCACACCGGTCTTCGAGGGAGGACCCGGAGCATGGCCTCATCGGTCTTCGTCCTCGGGGGCGCGCGCAGCGGGAAGAGCCGCTTCGCCGTCTCCGATCTCGCGCGCTCACGCCGTGTCGCCTTCGTCGCGACAGCGCGCGCCGGCGACGGGGACATGGCACGCCGGATCGCGCGCCACCAGGCCGAGCGTCCTCGCCACTGGAAGACCATCGAGGAACCGTACGATCTCGTCCGGCGCCTCGCCGAGCTCGAGGAAGGGTACGACGCGCTCGTCGTGGACTGCCTGACGCTCTGGGTCTCGAACCGCCTGCTGCGCGGCGACGCCGACGACCCGATCCTCGACGAGGCCGACGCGCTCGCCAAGCTGATCGGCCGCCGCGCGACGTCCTTCGCCGTCGTCTCCAACGAGGTCGGCCAAGGCGTGCACCCCGAGACCGCGATGGGGCTCCGTTTCCGCGACCTCCTCGGAATCGTGAACCAGAAGGTCGCCGCCGCGTGCGACCGCGTCGTGCTGATGGTGGCCGGCGTGCCGCTCACGCTCAAGTCCGTCGCCCCGAGTCCGTCGGGGTCTACGAGGTCCGACGATGCTCGCCAGGCTCCGTAGCGCGATCACGCCCCCGCCGGCCGGGGGACTCGCCGAGGCGCAGCGCCACCTCGACAGCCTGACGAAGCCGCCCGGAAGCCTGGGGCGGCTCGAGGAGATCGCCGCGCGCCTCGCCGCGCTCGCCGGCGGGGCGCCGCGCGTCGAGCGGCCCCACATCTTCACCTTCGCCGCCGACCACGGCGTCGTCGCCGAGGGCGTGAGCGCGTACCCGCAGATCGTGACCGTGCAGATGGTCGAAACCTTCCTGCGTGGGGGCGCCGCGGTGAACGTCCTCGCGCGTCAGGCCGAGGCGCGCGTGATCGTCGCGGACTTCGGCGTGGCGAACCCGATCCCGGGCTCGCCCGGGCTCCACTCCTGCCCGATCGCACCCGGCACCGCCAATCTCGCGCGGGGCCCGGCGATGACGCGCGCACAGGCTCTGCAGGCGCTCGAGACCGGCGCGCGGCTCGCGGAGCAGGCGCTCGACGCGGGCGCCGATCTCCTCGCGACCGGCGAGATGGGGATCGGCAACACCACCGCGGCGAGCGCGATCGCCGCGGCGATCACGGGCGCCGGCCCCGAGCGCGTCACGGGCCGCGGCACCGGCGTGGACGACGCGACCCTCGCCCGTAAGGTGGACGTCGTCCGCCGCGCGCTCGCCGTGAACGTCCCCGACGCGCGTGATGGTCTGGACGTCCTCGCCAAGGTCGGCGGCTTTGAGATCGCCGGGCTCGTCGGCGTGATCCTCGCCGGCGCCGCCCGCCGCGTCCCCGTGGTCCTCGACGGCTTTATCTCTGGCGCCGCCGCGCTCGTCGCGGTGACGCTCGCCCCCGACGCGCGCCACGCGCTCTTCGCCTCGCACCGCTCGGCCGAGCCCGGCCACGCCGTGATGCTCGAGCACCTCGGGCTCACGCCCTACCTCGACCTCGCGCTGCGCCTCGGGGAGGGGACGGGCGCCGCGCTCTTCATCCACCTGGCGCGCGCCGCCGCGCGCATCTGGCGCGAGATGGCGACGTTCAAGTCGGCCGGCGTCAGCCAATCGGAGGGGGCCTCGACGGCCCCCTCCGAGGCCGGGGGAAGCGCCCCCGAGAGGGAGCGAACCCC
>JGI25382J37095_10000398_pt1 | contig 10538 bp, 9 predicted proteins | sample GraSoi013_1_40cm_3_FD_37095 | JGI IMG/M metagenome (IMG submission 37095)
GCCGATCTGTGGGACGTCAACGTCAAGGCGCTCGCCGCGCGCCACCGCCTCGTGCTGTGGGAGCCGCGCGGCCACGCGCGCTCGGACAGTCCCGAGGATCCCGCGCGCTACTCGTTTTCGCGCTGGGCGCTCGATCTCAAGGCGGTGCTCGACCACTTGCGGCTGCGGACGGCGCACGTCGGCGGCCTCTCGCTCGGCGCCGGCATCGCGACGCGCTTCACGCTGGCCTTCCCCGCGCGCGTGCGCTCGCTGCTCGTCACCAACTCCTCGTCGGCGGCGGGGCTGCCGCTGTCGGTGGACAACATCGTCATGCGCGCGCGCTCGATCGAGGTCACGCTGACCCGCGGCATGGACGCCATGGCCGAGTTCGCGATGGCGTCGAACCCCAACGTGGCGGCGCGCCTGGCGCTGGACCCATCCTCCAAGGACGAGTTCTATGCCTACTACCGCCGGCTCACGCCGATCGGCTACGCCAACGCGCTCCGCGCGCTGCTCGCGATGGACCACATCACCGAGCGCCTGTCACAGATCCGCGTACCCGTGCTGCTGATCGGCGGCGATCGCGACCCGTCGCTCGGTCCCATGAAGGTGATGCAGGCGAAGGTCCGTGGCAGCCAGCTGATCGTGCTCTCGCCGGCCAGCCACTTCGCCAACCGGGACCAGCCGCAGGCGTGGAACCGCGCGGCGCTCGAGTTCCTGGCGCGCTGCGACGCCGGCGCGCGCGGACGACACCGCGCGCGCCGGCGCTGAGATCAGGCGAAGCGGAGCGGCAGGTTACTCGCCGTAGACGATGGTGGTGTACTTCGCGTACACGCCGAGGATGCTGAAGGTTTCGTGGTCGACGTGATGGATCCGCGTGATCTTGCCGTTGCGCATGGCCGCGCTGATGCTCGCGTCGCCGGTGGCGTACACGAGGATGCCCCAGGCCTCGGCACGCCCAATCTTGGCACTGCCCGCGGCCGGTCCGACCGCGACCGGACCTCTCTCGTCGAGGACGATGAGAGACGTCACGGGAGCGTGTCCCACGGTGGCGCATCCGGCGAGGAGACTGCCGCACACTGCCGCGAGAGTGAGTCGCTGTGCGAGCTTCTTCATGGCCGTCCTTTCTTGGTTGTGAAGGGCGCGCTTCACTTGACGCGTCGTCCACGTTAACAGGCACCGCACACCGCGACAACGGCAGCCTGCCCCCGTCGACTCCGGGCAGAATGACCGGGTTCTGGCGGCCGCCCGAGGGCGCCATGGTTGTTTCCCGACCCAACCCGTGGGCCGACTCCGCGCGCCAGCAGCTAACCTCACGACATTACGTGGGCGCGTTGCAGCCGCGCGTCTGGCATCCTTGATGCTNTTTCCTCGCGCCGTGGAACATCCCGTGAGACAGGAGCCATGGAGATGACCTATGACGCGTACGGGGCGGGCTCTGGTCATTGGTCCGGTCGTCGTGCTCGCGCTCTGGGTGACGGCGGTCGCCGCGGCCCCGGGCGAGCCGACGCCGGTCGTCGCGGAGCCGATCGCCGCGCGCCCTCCCGCTTCGGCGGAAACCGCTAGGATGCTGACGCTGCCGGCCCTCGCCGACATCGTGGCGCCGGTCGTGCTCGCCGCGCTGTGCGGCGCCACGGTGGCGCTCTTCTCGGCACGGCCGCGCAGGACGGCGCGCGCGCGCAGCGCACGGCGGCGCGGGCGGGGCTGAACGGGCGGGCATCGAGGAGCGCCGCGGGAAACCCGCGGCGCCCCGAGGTGTGAGGGGGTGGGGGCCATTTGCGGTCATTGCGGCCCCCCACTCAGAGGGCGGCCGGTGATCCGGCCGCCCTCGCCGTCTCTGGGCCCCCCGTCTACTTTTTGGCCGCGTCGTACAGCTCGCCGAACAGCACCCAGCGCTCGCCGTCGAACCTGGCGAGCTGCTCCTGCTCGATCGGCGCAAAATCGGTCGCGCTCGTGTTGATCTTGATCCCGGGCAGCAGCAGCGGCAGCTCGAGGTTCTTGAGGCTGGCCGCCTGCTTCATGATGTTCTCGCGGCTGAGGTCGTTGCCGCACTGCTTGAGGACCTGCACCAGCGTCTGGGCCACCGAGTACGCGTACGCGTTCGCCTGGTCGTCGAGCGCGCCCTCGGGGTAGTACTTCTTCATCCACGCGACCCAGTCCAGGTAACCCTTGTCGTTCTTCCACTGCGGGTCGGTGATCTCCTTCATGTACAGCGCGGTGATGAGCCCCTTCGACGCTTCGAGGCCCGCCGGCTTCAGCGTCGTCCCGAGCGAGCTCGACACGTTGTTCAGCAGGTGCAGAGGCTTCCAGCCGATGTCGTGCGCCTTCTTGATGGCCTGCACCGCGAACTTCGGGATCGTGACGTTGAAGAAGACGTTGGCGCCGCTGTTCTTGAGGTTGACGATCTGCGAGTCGATCGTCGGNTCGGTGACCTCGTACGTCTGCTCCATGACGATCATCTTCTTGGCGGCGGCCTCCCCGAGCCCGTCGTGCAGGCCCTTGCGGTANTCCTTGCCGTAGTCGTCGTTCTGGTAGAGGATGCCGATCTTCGCGTCGGGGACGTTCTTCAGGATGTAGTTCGCGTAGATGCGACCCTCGGTCTGGTAGTTGGGCTGCCAGCCCATCGTCCACGGATGATTCTTCGAGTCGTTCCACTTCGTCGCGCCGGTCGCCACGAAGATGTGCGGCACCTTCTGCTGGTTCATGTACTTGTGGATGGCCGTGTTGGTCGGCGTGCCCAGCGTCTGGAACAGCAGCGCGACCTGATCCTGCTCGACGAGCTTGCGCACCATCTCGACGGTCTTGGGCGGGGAATAGGCGTCGTCGTAGGTGACGTAGTTGATCTTGCGCCCGTTGACGCCGCCCTCCTCGTTGACCTTCTTGAAGTAGGCCCCGAGCGCCTTGCCGATCGTGCCATAGGCGGAGGCGGGGCCGCTGTACGGGTTGGTGTTGCCGATCTTGATCTCGGTCGCCGTGACGCCCGGCGTGTCCGCTGCCATCGTCACCGCCGGCGCCAGGGCCAGCGCCGCGAGCAGCGCGCTCAGTATCGTTCTCCTCAGCATGATGTCCTCCTGTGGGGGCTCCCGGCGGCTCGGCCGGATGTGGGGACCAATGTTACTCCGGGCAACGGTCAGGCACGCGTGCCGGTTCCGCGGCGCCCGGCGCGCGCCAGGGCGAGGCGCAGGGCGCCGGCGATGCCCCGCGGCATCANGTACATGAACAGGATCAGGAAGACGCCGTAGATCGCCCACGGCGCCGCCTTCGAAATGTCCTGGGCCCAGTTGGGCACGAACTGGATGAACAGCGCGCCGAAGAGCGCGCCCGAGATGGAGGCGAGGCCGCCGATCACGATACCGACGAGGAGCGTGATCGACAGGAACACGTTGAACGCGTCGGGCGCCACGAAGGCGATGACCAGCGCGCTCAGCCCGCCGGCCACGCCCGTGTAGGCGGCGCTCACGCCGAACGTGAGCGACTTGTAGAGCGCGGTGTTCACGCCCATGGCCTGGGCGGCGATGGGGTTGTCGCGGATGGCCACGATGGCGCGGCCGGTGCGGCCGGCGAGGAGATTGCGCGCCAGCACGAAGAGCGCGACGAGCACGCCGAGCGTGACGAAGTACAGCCACTGGTCGGGCGAGAGCTGGAGGCCCCACGGCGCGTTCGGCTTGGACAGCACGATGCCCTGCGAGCCGCCCGTCCAGTGCTCGAAGTATTTCAGGATCTGGGGAATCGCGAGGGCGAGCGCGAACGTCGCCAGCGCCAGGTAGAGGCCCTCGAGCCGCAGCGCCGGGATGCCGAAGAGAAAGCCCGCCACCAGGCACAGGACGCCGGCCGCGATGATGGTGAGCGGATACGGCACGTCCCAGCGATCGATCATGATCGCCGTCGTGTAGGCGCCGAGCGCGTAGAAGGCGCCGTGGCCGAGCGAAATCTGGCCGTTGTAGCCGGTCAACACGTTCAGGCCGAGCAGCGCGATCGCGTAGACGCCGACCTGCGTGAACTGGAACAGCCGGAAGTTCGAGACGAGGAACGGCAGGACGAGCGCCACCGCCAGCGCCGCCGCCACCCCGACCGCCCGCGCGCGGGGCGTCACACCCGGTGGATGGTGGCGCGGCCGAAGAGACCGCTGGGCTTGAAGACGAGCACGATCAGGATCAGCGCGAGCGCGACCGTCAGCTTCAGCTCGGTGCCGATGAAATGCACGTAGGTGCCGACGAGGTTCTCGATCACCCCCACGATGAGGCCGCCGACGACGGCGCCGCCCGGGCTCGTGAAGCCGCCGAGGGTGGCGGAGGCGAAGGCGTAGATGAGGATGCCGGCCATCATGTTGGGATCGAGGAAGACGATGGGCGCCACCATCATGCCGGCGACGGCGCCGACCATCGCGGCCAGGCCCCAGCCGATGGCCAGCATCCAGCCGACGCGGATGCCGCACAGCCGGCTCGAGACGGGGTTCTGGGCGGCCGCGCGCATGGCGAGGCCGAGCGTCGTGAAGCGGAAGAACGCGTAGAGGAGCGCCAGCACGACGAGGGTGACGCCGATGGCTCCGAGGTCGTGGGCGCCGAACACCACGGTGCCGAGCATGATCGGCTTCGGAGGGAACGGGCTCGGAAAGGGCTTTTGGATATAGGAGTAGATCCAGCCCGCCACGCTGTTGAGGATGACGAGGAGCCCGATACAGACGATCACGATGGTCAGGATCGGCGCGCTCTCGACGGGCCGGATGATCACCCGCTCGAGCAGCACGCCGCCCACGAACGAGATCACCAGCGTTCCGAAGAACGCCCACCAGTACGGGACGCCCGCGTTGATCAGCGTCCACGCGATGTACGTGCTGAACATCGCCATCTCGCCCTGCGCGTAGTTCACGACGTCGGTGGCCTGGTAGATCATCACGAGGGCCAGGGCCACGCTGCCGTAGATGCCGCCCGTGGCCAGCCCCGACACGACCTGCTGGAAGAAGATCTCCATCGTCAGTAGCCGAGATAGGCGCGGCGGATGGCGTCGTTCTGCCGCAGCTCGCTGGCCGGCCCGGACATCACGACGCGGCCGGTCTCCATCAGGTACGCGCGGTCGGCGAGGCCCAGGGCCACCGCGGCGTTCTGCTCGACGAGCAGCACGCTCACGCGCTCCTCCCGGTTGATGGTGCGCACGATGCGAAGGATCTCGCGCACGACGAGCGGCGCCAGCCCCAGCGACGGCTCGTCGAGCAGGAGCAGCCGTGGCCGCAGCATGAGCGCGCGCGCGACGGCCAGCATCTGCTGCTCGCCGCCGGAGAGCGTGCCGCCCGCCTGCTTCTTGCGCTCGGCGAGCACGGGGAAGTAGCCGTACACGCGCTCGAGGTCCTGCGCGACGCTGCCGCCCCCGCGCCGCGCGTAGGCGCCCAGGCGCAGGTTCTCCTCGACGGTGAGGTTCACGAACGTGCCGCGCCCCTCGGGCGCGTGGCCGATGCCGAGCCGCACCAGGTCTTCCGTCGCGCGCCCGTTGATGCGCTGCCCCGCGAAGCGGATCTCGCCCGCCGTGCGGACCATGCCGCACACCGCGCGCAGCGTCGTCGTCTTGCCCGCGCCGTTGGCGCCNAGAATCGTGGTGATGCCGCCCTCCTCGACGGCGAAGTCGATGCCGTGCAGCACCTTCGTCCAGCCATACTGCGCCTGGAGCCCGCGCGCCTCGAGCAGCGCCATCAGCGCGCCTGCACCGGCTCGTCGACGCCGAGATAGGCGCGGATGACCTCGGGGTCACGCTGCACCTGGGCGGGCCGGCCCTCGGCGATCTTGCGTCCGAAGTCGAGAACGACGACGTTGTCGGAGATCTGCATGACGAGCCCCATGTGGTGCTCGACGAGCAGGATGGTGACGCCGCGCCGCTCGCGGATCGTGCGCAGCAGCGCCGCCAGCACGGCGACCTCCTCGTGGTTCAGGCCGCCCGCCGGCTCGTCGACCAGGAGCAGCGCGGGCGCGCCGGCGAGGGCGCGCGCCAGCTCGACGCGCTTGAGCGTGCCGAACGGCAGCCCGGCGGCGGGGTGCGCGGCGACGGCCGTCAGGTCGAGGAACGCGAGCAGCTCGCGCGCGCGCTCGCGGATCTCCGCCTCCTCGCGCCCCACCCACGGCAGGCGCAGCGCGTTGCTGAGGAAGTCGCTGCGCGTGCGACTGTGGACGCCGATCATCACGTTCTGGAGCACGGTGAGCGTCGGGAACAGCGCGAGGTTCTGGAAGGTGCGGCCGATGCCGAGGTCGGCGATGCGGTGCGGCGGCAGCGCCAGCAGCGAGCGGTCGCGGAAGCGGACGTCCCCCCGCTGTGGCGTGTAGAGCCGGCTCAGGCAGTTGAACAGCGTCGTCTTGCCGGCGCCGTTGGGGCCGATGAGCCCGACGACCTGGCCCTCGGCCACGTCGAAGGAGACGCCGTCGAGCGCGACGATGCCCCCGAAGCGGACGGTGAGATCACGGACGGCGAGAATCGGCTGCCGCGACGCGGACACGCCCGCGCTTATACGGGCAGAGCCGGGCCTTGTCAAACGCCGGGGCGGTCGTGCGCCGGCGCTCGCCCTACGTCGACAACCTCAACCTGACTGAACAGCAGCCGGCTGATCCGGTGACATGTCTGCGATCACGGTAGCCCGGATGCGCGCCTCGAGGCGCGCGAGGTCGAGGTCGGCGAACGACCAGGTGACGTCGTTGCGCGGGCCTTCGAAGTAACGATACGCGCCGCCGGCGCGATAGATATGGCCGGAGACCACCCCGTCGACCACGACCTCGACGCGCCAGGCGTCCGGGTTGTCGACTTCGCGGAAGCCGACGATCGCGATCTGCGGGGTCATGCGCACCGCCCGCGGAGCGCTTCGGTGAGAGCGCTCATCAGGATCTCGGGCTCGTCATCCACGCTCAGGCTGCGAGGCCCTGGCTGCAGGGACGTCATCGTGGCTCCCAGGAGGGTTGCGCCGGCCCTGGAGTTGGTCAGGCCTTGGCCGGGAAAGGCTCTGCGATGGGTCCGTGATGCAACAACGGTGCCAAAGCGGGGCGGTCTAACCTAAAAGGGTGAAAAGACACGTCGCGGAGGACCGCGGGTCGTATCGGCGCCCGCGTGGATGTGGACCATTGTCACTCACTCGGCGGGTGCACCGCGGCAAGGAATCGATCAGCGACGTCGCGTCACGAGATCGACCGGACCTCGATCAGCGACACGCTCGGCAACGGGAGAGCGAGCCGAAGGGTCAGCGCCCCGTCGCGGGCCGATTCGGTCCGATCCGGCTCGAGCTGCTGGAGTCCCTGGCGCTCCCTGATCGTGCGCAGCTCCGACTCGGACGGATCTCGTGGGGCGCCGAGGGCCCGCCATGCAGCGTGACTGTTGCTGTGGCTCGCGTCGATGCGGGTGTGGTGCACGCGGACATCGCCGGCGAACGGCAGCCGGGCGATCTGGAGCGTGACGTCGGCCTCACGCGCAGCCGTCGCGTACTGGTCGTCAGCGTGCCTCCACACGAGCACGCTCACGCCGCCGCGGCCATCGGCGGTGGCGAGCGCGTCGACCTCCTCCGACATTCCCCCCTCGGCGTCGTCGAGCCGGTCGAGCGACCACGCGTGGCTCGACTCGACGGCCAGGCGCGCGTCGCCGAGGCGGGCCAGCATCCGGTAGGCGTTCAGCACGGGCTTCTCGACGGCCTCGGCGGTGAAGAGGCTGCGGGTCCCTTCGAAGAAGCGCTCGCCCTCGAAGTAGAAGCTCCACGTCGTCGCCTGATGGACGTGGGCACCGCTGCGGTCGTTGAGATCGAGCAGCTTCTTCATCAGCTTGCACTGGAAGACGGCGAAGTACTCGGTGTTGCGGTACGCGAAGTTGGCGTTGTCGTAGACGCCCCAGTGCGCGGGCACCGACGCGTCGCACTCGTCCACGATGCAGGGAAGATCGCGATACTGCGGGTGCGCGGCCACGGCATCCAGCGCCGCGCGAACCTCGCGCAGCATCTTGAGGCTGGAGGGGGACTGCCGCGTGGGCGCCGGACCGCCGAGCGGACCGTACACCCGCCAGGGTGTGAATCGCGCGCCCTTGGTGTGGAAGGACACGAAGTCCAGCGGGGCTCCGGTCCGGGCGCAGTGAGCGAGGAAGCCGCGGAGGAATTCGTTGCCCCGTCGGCCGGCGCCGAGGTCACCCGTGGTGGCGGGACCGCCGACCGCGGCGTCGGGCAGCGCGGCCTTCACGGCGGCCGCCGTGACGTCGTACAGCGCGTGGAACTGCTCGGGCGTGCCGCGCCAATAATAGATGTCGGGCTCGTTCCACAGCTCCCAGAGCCAGCCGCGCACGTGCTCGGCGCCGTAGCGCGCCACGCAGTGCTCGACCAGCGCGCGCACGAGGCCGCCCCACTTGCCGTAGTCCCTCGGCGGCGTCGCCCAGAGCCCGGCCTCGTAGGGACTCCACTGCGTCGGGCTCGGCTCGAAGGCGAAGCGCTTCTCCGCGTCCTCGGGAACGAGGGCCCGCGGCGTGAACGCGAGCTCCACCAGCGGCCAGTGCCCCGCCTCGACGACCGCGTCGTAGACCTCGTCGGCGATGCTGAAGTCGTAGAAGGGACGGCCGGCCGCGTCCTCGTGATAGACGTTACCGGCTCCCCAGTGCGGCAGCGACCAGCCGATGCCGCTGTTGAAAATGTAGTGCGAGCGGACGTAGTAGGGGCGCTCGGCGAAGGCCCCGATGGTCCGGAGGTGTCGTTTGCCGGCGGGCCTCGACGTCCAGTTGATCTCGTCGAAGCCGAGACTGGTCCAGATGCGGCGCACGGGGCCCCGCGGCGCGCCGCAGTCCACGCGCACGGTCGCCGTGGCGATGCGGGCGCTCATTGACACTGCGCAGATCCTACTGTTAGCGTGTGGCCCCTCACAAGAGCCTCACGCGCGCGTTCCTCTACACTGCTCGAGCGGTGAAAGGACACACCCATGAGCGACCACGATGGAGTGGAGCCGGTCCCGGAGACGTCGAGCCATCANGTCTCACGCCGCGGCGTGCTGCGCGCCGGGCTNGTCGCGCTCACGGCCGCGCAGCTACCCGACGGCCTCGTGTCGCGGGCGCTCGCGCAGGGCGCCAAGCCCGGCGCCAATCTCATCGGCAAGCTGGAGGGCGCCGAAGTCGTCACCGACCCCGCCCGCTACCCCAAGACGTTCAAGGAGGCCCCGCAGCTCGCCGAGCTGGTGAAAGCCGGCAAGCTCCCCCCCGTACAGGAGCGCATCGGCCAGGACCCGCTCGTCGTCAAGCCGCTGCGCGAGATCGGCAAGTACGGCGGGACCTGGCGGCGCGGCTTCACGGGGCCGTTCGACACCTCCAACGGCCATCGCGCCGCCCAGAACGACAAGCTGCTCTTCTTCGACTACACGGGCACGCGGCTCGTNCCCAACATCGCCCGCGGCTGGGAGGTCAGCCCCGACGGCAAGGTCACCACGGTGCACCTGCGCCGCGGCATGAAGTGGAGCGACGGTCATCCGTTCACCGCCGACGACTTCGTCTTCTGGTTCGAGGACGTCTATTCCAACAAGGAGATCGTGCCCACGCCGCTGTCGGTGATGAGCATCAACGGCAAACCGATCGCGGTGAAGAAGGTCGACGCCATCACCGTGCAGTTCGTGGCGCCGGATCCCTACTATGCGCTGCCCACGGTGCTGGCGTCGGTGTGGGGCATCGGCCACCACGCCCGCTTCGGGCGCGACGCGCTGGGCGGCTTCGCGCCGGCCCACTACCTCAAGCAGTTCCTCCCGAAGTACGCCTCGAAGGACGACCTCGCCAAGCGGCTGGCCGAGGCGAAGATGGACACGTGGGTGTTGCTCTTGAAGAACCGCAACGACGCGTGCCGCAACCCCGACCTGCCGGTGGTGACGCCCTGGAAGACCGTCTCGCCGATCAACACGCCGACCTGGATCCTGGAGCGCAACCCCTACAGCGTCTGGGTCGACACCGCCGGCAACCAGCTCCCCTACATCGACCGCATCCGCATGACGCTCGGCGAGAACCTCGAGCTCATCAACCTGCGCGCCATCGCCGGCGAGTACGACTCGCAGGCCCGTCACATCGACATCAGCAAGCTGCCGGTGCTGCTGGAGAACCAGCAGCGGGGCAACTACCGCGTACACCTGGACCCGTCGGATCAGGGCGCCGACGTCGGGCTCTTCTGCAATCAGAGCTACGAGCAGGACGCCGAGATCGCGAAGTGGCTCGGCACGCGCAACTTCCGCATCGCGCTCTCCCACGGCATCGACCGCGCCCAGATCAACGAGGTGTTCGTGCTCGGTCTCGGCCAGACCGGCTCGGCGGCGCCGGGCGAGCGCACGCCATACTTCCCAGGGCCGGAGTATAAGACGCTGCACACCGCGTACGACGTGAAGAAGGCCAACGAGATGCTCGACGCGCTCGGCCTGACGAAGCGGGACAGCGAGGGTTATCGCCTGCGCAACGACGGCGGCGGCCGCCTGCGCCTGGCGCTGACCACCTACCTCGGCTTCCTGGCCTTCACGCGCATCGCGGAGATGCTCGTCGAGCAGTGGAAGCAGATCGGCATCCGCGGCGAGGTGCAGGAGATGGAGCGCGGCCTG
>JGI25382J37095_10000399_pt1 | contig 10536 bp, 10 predicted proteins | sample GraSoi013_1_40cm_3_FD_37095 | JGI IMG/M metagenome (IMG submission 37095)
GAGGCGTAGCCGAGCGCGTGGGCCACCCCGCCGAAGAGGAACGCGCCCGCCGCCTGGCCGACCAGGAACATGGCGCTGAAGACGCCCACCGCGGTCGCCCGGCGCGCGGGCCGCGCGAGGTCGGTCACCAGCGCGGCGAGCCCCGGATAGAGGAAGCCGTGGGCGCCGCCCGAGAGCAGGCCGGCGAGGAAGAGCACGGGCACGACGGGCGTCGTGCTCGTACGCGTGACGAGGATGCCGATGACCGCGAGCAGCGCCGGCGCGCTCGCCTGCAGGAACATCGACGGCACGATGACAGCGCGGCGGCCACGCGTGTCGATGAGCCGCCCGCCGAAGACCCGCACGGCGATGGCGGCGCCCGCGTACGCCGTGTAGAAGAGCGAGAGCGTGGTGACGGCGAGACTCTGGGCGAACGTCGGAAGGAACGCGAAGATCGTGCCGGAGCCCAGACCGAAGAACAGGCTCACCACCATGTGGCGCTGCAGCACGTCCTCCAGCCCGGCGCGCACCCACCCCGGCGCGGGCGCCGTCGCCATCGCCGGACGCGACCCGCCGAGGCGGAGGACGAGCGCCAGCGGCACCGCCCCCAGCAGCGCCGAGATCACGAAGAGCGCCCGGAAGCTCGTCCGGCGGACGACCCACTCGCCGAGCAGCGGAGCCACCGCGGTGGCCACGAAGCCGGAGACGCCGAAGATGCCGAGCGCCCAGCCGCGCTGCGCGGCCGGCACGAGGTCGACGACGTACGAGAACATGGCGACGAAGTACACGGAGAAGCCGATCCCGTGCAGCGCACGCACGAGCGCGAAGACGCCGATCGAGTCGAACGCGATCGGCAGCAGCGAGGCCACGAGCACGAGCCCGGTGCCGCTCACCATGAAGAGCCGGCGCCCCACCGCGTCGACCCACGGGCCCACGAGCGGCTGGCACACGATGCCGACGGCGCTGTAGACGCCCATGACGACGCCGATGGCGACCTCCGTTCCGCCGAGCGCGTGGATGTGCAGCGGCAGCAGGACGTAGCCGTTCAGGCTGAGGCTGAAGAAGAAGTTGGTGAGCGTCGCCCGCACGAAGGCGTTGTGTGCGAGAATCGGCGACGACACGCGCGCGATTATCGCATGACGACCATCGACGCCACGCTGCGCGGCGCCGTCGCCGGCGCCGGCAACGACCTGACCCTCACCCTCGACCCCGCGTTCCAGGGCCTGCCCGACACCGCGCACGGCGGCTCGGTCCTGGCGCTCTTCGATGTCCTTGCCGCGCAATCCGGCCGGCGCACGCTGCGCGGCCACTATCACCGCCGCGTGCCGCTCGGCGTGCCGCTCTCGCTCAGGCTCGCGCGCGAGGCGGACGGGCTCGCCTGCCGTGTGGCCGACGGGGCGGGCGCCGTGCTGGTCGAGGGCGGCGTCGCCGCCGGCGACACGCCGGAGGCCGCGTCGACTGCCGCCCCTGGAGTGGACGCGGTCTCGCTGCCCGTCTCGCGCACGTGCTTCGCGTGCGGCGTCGACAACACGCTCGGCCTCCGCGTGCAGCTGACGTTCGACGCCCGCGCCGTCGGCGGCGCCTGGACTCCGCGCCCCGGGTTCCGCGCCGCCGACGGCCGACTCTGCTCCGCCGCGCTCACGACGCTGCTCGACGAGACCGCGTTCTGGTTGGGCGCACTCGCCACCGGCGAGGCGGGCATGACGACGGAGCTGGCGGTCACCCTCCACGGCGACGCGCCCGCCGGCGGCGCCGTGCTCGTCGGGGGCGAGCGCGCGGCCACGCGGCCGCGCGCCGGCGACGCGCGCTACTGGGAGACGCGCGTGACCGCGCGCGACGAGGCCGGCCGCGCGCTGGCGACCGCGGACATCACCTTCGTCGCCGTGCGCGGCGCCGCGCGCCGGCTCGTCACCGGCTTGCTCGCGATCAATCCGCCCGACGTCGTGCGCCGTGTCTTTCCCGCCTACTGCGCGTGATGCCGCGGCGTGCGCGCCGGCTGGTCCTCGCGGCCCCGGCCTCCCTCCAGGCCTCGTCGCGCTCGATGACGACAAAGCTCGGAGCCGGACGTCGCCCTTGCTAGTCTTGAGAGCGGCGTGATGTGTTCCACGCCGCGCGATTCACCGGGACGGAGGCGACGATGGGCGACGAGCGGCTCGAAGCGGTGCTGAGACGCGTCGAGGATCTGGAGGCCGAGGTGCGGCGCTGGCGCCGCGCGGCCATGGCGCTGATGCTGAGCGCCGTCGCGCTGACCACGCTCGGCGCGGCCGTCCCGCGCGGCCGTGTCGTCGAGGCGCAGAAGTTCGTGCTGAAGGACACGGCGGGGAGAGTCCGCGCGGAGCTCGGCCCCAGCGACAACAACAAGTCGATCGCGCTGCGCTTCAGAGACGAGGCCAGCTTTTCGCGCCTCGTCCTCGGCATCGAGGAGGAGAGCTCGCTGCTCGTGCTGCACGACAAGACGGGACGCCCGCGCGTGGGGCTCGTGACCCTGGCCCAGGGCGCACCCGGGTTCACCTTCTACGACACCACCGGCCGCGCCCGCGTCGAGCTCGGCGTCTCGCGTGACGGCGAGCCGGGCATCGTGGTGCGGGACGCTCGTGGCGGCTCCGCCTGGAAGGCGCCCTGAGGCCGACTACGCCTTGAGGTGCTTGTCGAAGAACGCCAGGCAGCGCTTCCAGGCGTCCTCGGCGGCCGCCTTCCGGTAGACCTGCGGCCGGTCGTCCGAGAAGAACGCGTGCGGCGCCTCCGGATACAGCACGAACTCGACGTGGGGATTCGTCTTCTTCAGCTCGGCCTCGAACGCCTTGACGTCCGCCGACGGGATGCCCTGATCGGCGTCGCCGTACAGCCCGAGCACCGGCGCCTTGATCCTCGACGCGACGGCGAAGGCGTCCAGGCCCGGCGCATCGATGTAGACGCGCTTGACATGGCCGTACCACGGCACCGCCGCCGTGACGTCGGGGTTCTCGGCCGAGAAGTGCAGCGTCAGCGCACCGCCGCCGCAGAAGCCCGTCACGCCGAGCCGATCGGGCCGCGCCCACGCCTGCGACTTGGCAAAATCGGCCGCCGCCCGGACATCGCCGAGGTACTGCTTGCGGCCGATCGACGCCGAGATCTTCGCCAGCTCGGGCTGCGCCTTGCCGAACATGAGCCCTTCCCGATAGAAGAGCTCGGGCGCGATCGCGTAGTAGCCCGCCTGCGCGAAGCGGCGCACGACGTCCTTGTGCTGCTCGGTGAGACCCGTGAAGCCGGAGATCGCCACCACGATCGGGTCACGCCCCTGCCGCTCGGGACGGGCGTCGTAGGCCGGGATCTTCGTGCCGCTCACGCTCAGCTCGATGTCGCGCGCGAGGATACCGCGTGTGTCGGTGGCGATCGCCTGGGCCAGCGAGATGCCCGGCGTGAGCACGCCTCCCACCGTCGTGAACGCTCCGAACTTCATGACTTCCCTTCGGCTCAGCGGATTGACGGCCATGGCTCCTCCCCTGGGCGTCCGACTATACGACATTCTTCGCGGCGAGCGCGGCGAGCTCTTCGCGGCTGAGCCCGAGGCGCCCGCAGTAGATCTCCTCGTTGTCGGCGCCGACCTCGAGCGGCCCGGCATGGCGCACCTCGCCCGGCGTGGCGGACAGCCGCGGCACCACGCCCACCATCTGGAGCAGCCCGCCGAGCGGGCTCGGCAGCTCGAGGATGTTGCCGCGCGCGTGCACCTGCGCGTCGTCGAAGATGTCGCGGACGCTCGCGACACGCGAGCACGGCACCTCGGCGGCGTCCAGCCGCGCCAGCGCCTCCGTCGCGTCCAGGGCCGCCACCCAGCGCGCCACCGCCGCGTCCACCTCGTCACGGCGCGCGAGGCGTGCCGCCATGGTCGGGAACTCCGACACCAGCGCCGGCTGGCTCATGGCCTTCACCGCGAGGCGCTCGAACATGCGGTCGTTGGTGCACGCGATGGCGATCCATCCACGATCGCGCGTCTCGTAGTGGTTGTGGGGCACGACGTACTCCGTGGCCGAGCCGATCCGCTCGCGCACGTAGCCCGTCGCGCCGTAGACGGGGATCAGCTCGTCGAGCATGCGGAGCATCGGCTCGTAGAGGCCGACGTCCACCACCTGCCCCTCGCCCGTGCTCTCGCGGTGACGGAGCGCGATGAGGGCGCCGAGCGCCCCGAAGGCGCCGGCGAGATAGTCGGGGATCGTCGGCGTGCCCGGGCTGACGGGCGGACGGTCCGGATGGCCGGAGAGATAGGAGGCGCCGCTCACGGCGGCGGCGATACGGCCAAAGCCGGGGCGCTCGCGCGCCGGTCCCGTCTGGCCGAACGCCGAGATGCGCACCATCACGAGGCCGCGGTTCACCGCGCGCAGGTCCTCCCAGCCGAGGCCCCAGCGCTCCATCGTGCCCGGGCGAAAGTTTTCGGCGAGCACGTCGGCCGAGGCGGCCAGGCGCTTGAGCAGCGCCTGCCCCTCCCCCGCGCGAAGGTTGCAGGTGATCGACTTCTTGTTGCGCGACTCGACGAGCCACCAGTCCGGCTGCCCGCTCGCCGCGCGCCGGCCGAGACGGCGCAGGTCGTCGCCGACGCCCGGCTGCTCGACCTTGATCACGCTGGCGCCGAACTCGCCGAGCAGCGTGCAGCAGAACGGCGCCGCCACGAACGTGGCGCAGTCCAGCACGACGAGCCCGTCGAGTGCCTGCACTACGCCTGCTTCCGGTCGGCGTCGACCCAGGCCTGCCACTCGTCGGGAAGGTGACCGATCGTGACCTTGCCGCCGTTGCGGACGAGCGGCGTGCGCAGGAGCCGCGGCTCCGTCAGCGCGCGCTCGAGCAGGCGCTGGGGCGAGTCGAGCGCGACGCGCAGCCCCATCGCCTTGTAGGTCGCGCTCTCCTTGTCGACGACGGCGGCCGCCCCGAAGCGGTCGGCGAATCGCTTCAGCTCGCCCTTCGAGGCGGGGCGTTCCTTCAGATCGACGAAGTGCACACCGATGCGGCGCTCGGCGAAGAAGCGCAGCGCCCTGCGCGTGTCCTGGCAGTCGTGGAAGCCGAAGACCTGGACGTTCACGCCGCGCGCGCCTTCTCGGCGGCCGCCTTCAATTCCTCCCAGACGCTCATGGGCACCGGCGGGTGGCCGAGGAGGTTGGTGCGCCCGCTGCGCTCGCCGTGATAGTCCGAGCCGCCGGTGGCGACGAGGCCGTGGGCGCGGCAGAGGTCCTTGTAGTGCGCGGTCTGCGCCGCGGAGTGCTCGGCGTAGATCGCCTCGATCCCCATGAGCCCCGCCTCCACCAGCTCCGGGATGAGCGCGTCTCGATCGGCGAGTCCGGGATGCGCGAAGACCGGCACGCCGTGCGCGCGACGGATGATGCGCACCGCCTCGGCGGGCGTCAGGCGCTTGCGCGGGACGTTGGCGGGGCCGTTGGCGTGCAGGTAGCGGTCGAACGCCTCGCGCACCGACCTCACGTAGCCGCGCTGCACCATCACCTGCGCCACGTGCGGACGGCCCGCCGAGCCTTCCTTCACGATCGCGAACACCTCGGCCGGATCGATGGGCATGCCCAGCTCGGCCAGCCGCGCCGCGATGCGGTGCACGCGCGCGACGCGCTCGACGCGCTGCTCGCGCAAGAAGTCCTGGAACCACCCCGCCTCGTGGTCGACGTAATACCCGAGGACGTGGACCTCGGCGCCGGCGGCGCCGGGCGCGTCGCAGTTGATCTCGAGGCCGGGCACGATCGTCAGCGGCGGATGCTTGGCCGCTTCGTCGAAGGCGTCGCGCAACCCGTCGGTCGAGTCGTGGTCGGTCACGGCGAGCACGCGCACGCCTCGCCGCGCCGCCGCGCTCACCAGCTCTCTGGGCGAGAGCGTCCCGTCCGACGCGGTGGTGTGGGCATGCAGGTCAACGCCGCCGGTCATCCCTGCGACATCAGGTAGCAGAGCATCGTGCGCACGGGCGCGCCGGTGGCGCCCTTGGGGCCGGTCGGCGTGTCCTTCTCGACGAAGGCGGGGCCGGCGATGTCGAGGTGGGCCCACGGCGCGTCGCCCGCGAACTCCTTGAGGAAGAGCCCGGCGGTGATGGCCCCGCCGCCGCGCGGCCCGACGTTGTTGAAGTCGGCGACCTCGCTCTTGAGGTGCTCGCGGTACTCGTCGAAGAGCGGGAGCTGCCACACGCGCTCGCCGGCGCTCTCGGCGGCGGCCAGCAGTCGGTCGGCCAGCCTCTGGTCGTTGGCGAACAGCCCGGAGCACGACGGTCCGAGCGCGACGACGCACGCGCCGGTGAGCGTGGCCATGTCCACGATCTCGTCGGCGCGGACCTTCTCCCGCGCGTAGCAGAGCGCGTCGGCGAGGGTCAGCCGGCCCTCGGCGTCGGTATTGCCGATCTCGACCGTGGTCCCGTTCATCGCGCGCAGCACGTCGCCCGGACGGATCGCGGAGCCCGAGGGCATGTTCTCGGTGGCGGCGATGAGGCCGTGGACTTCCACCGTGGGCGCCAGCCGCGGCAGCGCGCGCATGATCGCCAGCACGGCGGCGCCGCCGGACATGTCGTCCTTCATGCGCAGCATGCCCTCCGCCGGCTTCAGGTCGAGGCCGCCGGAGTCGAACGTGATCCCCTTGCCGATGACGGCCACGCGCCGGCGGCGGCGGCCGGGCGGCGTGTACGAGAGATGGATGAACTTCGGCGGCTGCTCGCTGCCGGCGGCGACGCCGAGGAACAGCCCCATGCCCATCTTCTGGCACTCGGCGCGGTCGAAGACCGTGAGCCCGAGCCCGGCCTCCTTCGCGATCTCGCCGGCGACCTGCGCGAGGTACGTCGGGTGCACGTCGTTGGCCGGGCTGTTCACGAGGTCGCGTGCGAAGCACGTCGCCTCCGCGAACACCTCGCCGGTGCGCGCGCCGTCGGCCACCTCCCGGCGCCCGCGTGCGTCGGGCTCGACGATCGTCAGCGACTCCACGCGCTTGTCGGTCTTCTCGCGCTTGTAGCGGTCGAACGTGTAGGCGCCGAGCAGCGCGCCCTCCGTCGCCGCGTGGGCGCGGGAGCGCGCGGGCAGCCGGTCGCCGAGCACCTCGAGCGCGGCCGACTTCGCGCCGAGATCGCGCGCGCGCCGCAGCCCCGCGGCCGCCGCGTGCCGGATCGTCTCGAGCGTCAGCTCCACGCGCTTGCCCAGCCCGACCACGACCACGCGGCGCGCGGGCATGCGGCCGCCGGTGTGGACGTGCGTGACGTGCGCGGGCTTGCTCGCGAAGCGCTCGGCCTCGAGGACCTCGGAGAGCTGGCCGTCCAGCGCCCGGTCGATGCGCGCGGCGGCGTCACGCAGTCTCTTCTCCTCCGCGTACACGCCGACGACGATCGCGTCCGCCTTGACCGACTCCAGCGGTCCCGCCGCCACGCCGACCTTCACGCGCCACCTCCCGGCGCCAGGGCGACGGCGCGGCGGATCATGTCCATGAGCCCATCGGTCGTCAGCAGGCGGTCCACCTTGTCGATCGGCACCCAGCGCACCTCCGCCGCGTCGTCGCCGGCCGTGATCGTGTCGTCGTCGGTTTCCGGGAAGGCCAGGTAGTCCACGAGCACCCAATGATAGCGGACGCGTCCATCGGCATCGCGCGTCACCCGGTCGAGGACACCGGCGAGCCCCCCGATCCGCACCTTGATGCCGCACTCCTCCTCGACCTCGCGGCGCGCCGCCTCCANCGACGTCTCCCCGAGCTCGACGAGGCCGCCCGGAAGGCTCCAACGCCCCTCGGCCGGCGGCTTGCCNCGCCGGGTGAGCAGGACGCGGCCGCGCGAGAGCACGACGGCGCCGACNCCCACGCGCGGATAGTCCGGATACTCTCGGCTCACTCGGGCTCCTTACGGGCGCGCCGGCGCNGCCAGGAACGTCGCGCGGCCATAGCGCTCGCCGACCAGCGTCTCGACGCGCGCGGTCTCGTCGGCGGAGAGCCCGCCCGGGACGAGCGTCACTCCGTGCTCCGTCTCGAACGCGTCGGTCAGCGCGCGAGTCACCTCGTCGAACGTCGGGCGCCGCCCGATCGCCGTCTCCAGCGTCGTCAGCGTCGCCAGCGGATCGCGCGTGGTCGGAAACAGCGCGCGCAGGCGCGTGGCGTCCACCCCGAGCAGGACGGCGCCGTGCTGGAGGAACGACGTGCCCAGACGGCGCTGGGCGCTGCCGACGAGCTTGCGGCCGCCGGCTTCGATCTCGAACGCGCCCGTGCGCGCGAAGCAGAACGCGGGGTCGGGCCCGAGCCCACGCCCGGTCGGGATCATCTCCGCGCGCGCGCCGAGGGCATTCAACCCGCGGACCAGCGCGCGAGCGATCCAGCGATAGGTCTCGAGGAGATCGCCGCCCACGCCGAGATCGTCCGCGGTCGCCGTCACGCAGTAGGTCAGCTCCCGCTCCGGCCCATCGTGATAGATCGCGCTGCCGCCCGTCGGGCGGCGCACGAGGCCGACGCCGAGCCGCCGGCACGCGGCGACGTCCACGTGCCGGTCGAGCGGCTGGCCGTATCCGACCGACACCGTCGGCGGGTCCCACGCGAAGAAGCGCACGGTGGGCGGCGAGGTGCCCGCGTGGCGGCCGCGCCAGAGCGCCTCGTCGATCGCCATGTTGGTGGCGCCGTCGCACGGCTCGGTGACGACGAGGCGCCACTTTGAAGATGGGGGCCCCGACATGGCCCCCATACCCCCAACGCNCGGGACGCCCCGGGAAACCCGGGGCGCCCCTCGATTGGGCGCCTGGTCGCTTGGGAGCCGCGACATCGCCCCCATACCCCCAACGCNCGGGACGCCGCGGGGAACCCGGGGCGTCCCTCGAGCGGGCGCCAGGTCGCTCGGGGCCCCGACATGGCCCTCATCCCCCGCAACGCGCGGGACGCCTGGGGGAACCCGGGGCGCCCCTCGATCGGGCGCCNGGTCGCTTGGGAGCCGCGACATCGCCCCCATACCCCCAACGCGCGGGGCGCCTCGGGGAACCCGGGGCGTCCCTCGAGGCTGCGTGCCGCCTAACGCGTCGGACTCCACCGGAGGTTCGGCTCGCGCGCGGCGCGCGTTTGGTCCAGGCGCCGCACCGGCGTCGTCACCGGCGCGCTCGTCACGATCGCCGGGTTCTGCTGGGCCTCGCGCGCGATCTGGATCATCGCGTCGCAGAATTGATCGAGCGTCTCCTTCGACTCCGTCTCCGTCGGCTCGATCATCAGCGCCTCTTCCACGATCAGCGGGAAGTAGGTCGAGGGCGCATAGAAGCCGAGGTCGAGCAGCCGCTTGGCGATGTCGGTCGCCGTCACGCCCTGCCTCTTCTGGCGGCGCGCCGACAGCACGCACTCGTGCATGCACGGGCCGGGCACGGAGACGTCGTAGTCCGCCTCGAGCCGCTTCATGATGTAGTTGGCGTTCAGCACGGCGTTGTCCGAGACCGAGCGCAGGCCGTCGGCGCCCATGGTGCGGATGTAGGTGTAGGCGCGAACGAGCATGCCGAAGTTGCCCCAGAACGCCTGGAGCTTGCCGATCGACTTCGGACGCTTGTCGTCGAGCGCGTAGGCGTCGCCGTCCTTGACCACCACCGGCGCCGGCAGGAACGGCTCGAGGTGCGCCTTGACGCCGACGGGACCCGCGCCCGGCCCGCCGCCGCCGTGCGGCGTCGTGAACGTCTTGTGCAGGTTGAAGTGGCAGACGTCGAAGCCGAGGTCGCCGGGTCGCGTGATGCCGAGGATCGCGTTCAGGTTGGCGCCGTCCATGTAGACCTGCACGCCCTTGGCGTGACAGATCTCGGTGATCTCCATGATGCGTGGCTCGAACATGCCGAGCGTGTTCGGCACCGTGATCATGAAGGCGGCGACGTCGGGACCGACCTCGCGCGTGAGCGCGTCGAGGTCGACCTCGCCGTTCGGCAGCGACTTGACCTCGACGACCTCGTAGCCCGCGATCGCCGTCGACGCGGGGTTGGTGCCGTGCGCGGAGTCGGGGATGAGGACCTTCGTCCGCTTCTCGCCGCGCGAGGCGTGATAGGCGCGGATCATCAGCACGCCGGCGAACTCGCCCTGCGCGCCCGCCGCCGGCTGCAGCGAGACGGCGTCCATGCCGGCGATCTCGGCGAGCATCCCGGCGAGGTCGTGCATGAGCCGCAGCGCCCCTTGGGCGTCCTCCGGTCGCGTCAGCGGGTGAAGCCGCGCGAAGCCGGGCACGCGAGCCATGTCCTCGTTGATCTTCGGGTTGTACTTCATCGTGCACGAGCCGAGCGGATAGAAGTGCGTGTCGAGGCCATAGTTCATCCGCGACAGCCGCGAGTAGTGCCGCACGACGTCGAACTCNGAGACTTCCGGCAGCGCCGGNGCCGCGCCGCGCAGGAACTTCCTGGGCAGCAGCTCGGCCAGCGGCTTGCCCGGCACGTCGCTCTCCGGCAGCGAGAAGCCCACGCGCCCCGGAGAGGAGAGCTCGAAGACGAGCTTGTCGTAGGCGCTCATCGTTCTACGTGGGGGGCCCCGAGATGGCCCCCCAGCCTCTTCAAGCGAAGGGGGCTACGCCCCCCTCGGACTCCCCCGGCCAGCGCTCGGACGCGCCCCGGCGCAGCCGTGGCGCGCCTC
>JGI25382J37095_10000401_pt1 | contig 10533 bp, 12 predicted proteins | sample GraSoi013_1_40cm_3_FD_37095 | JGI IMG/M metagenome (IMG submission 37095)
GATTTCCTCAGCTTCTACGCTGGGAAGCTGAACAGCGTCGAAATCAACAGCTCCTTCTACGCACCGCCCAGTGAAGCGATGGTAAAATCCTGGGCAAGCAGAACAGGCGAAAATTTTCGGTTCTCGATCAAATCACCCCGTCACATTACTCACACCCTCAAACTTGGAAAGGGCGCGGCTGAAGCTGCCGATAGACTTGGGAANACACTCGATCTGCTGGGTGGAAAACTTGGACCTGTACTGTTCCAGCTACCGCCGTTTTTCAGACNGGATTTGAAGGTTCTGGAATCCTTCCTCACGCAGACACGAGGAGTGAAGAAGAAAGTGTTCGAGTTCAGGCATGATTCTTGGTTGAACGAATCAACCTATCAGCTGCTCGAGAATCATGATGCGGGATTCTGTATTGCCGAAACCGAGGACATGAAGCCAGTTCTCAGAGTCATCGGCCGCCTTCCGTACTTTAGATTGAGGAAGGATGCCTACACGGCAAAGGACGTGGAGAAGTGGACGGAAAAAATCCGCGAATTAAGCAGAGGCTCAGAGGATGTGTACGTCTATCTGCGTCATGACGAGACAGGCGAAAATGCTTCGTATGCCGTGGGAATAATGCAAAAATTATCGGGCTAATACTGGGCTAGTTTCTCNGTGTTATGCTGTCTTGGCGACGGCCTTCTTGAGTTCTTCATAGTTGGGCTCTTTGCTCGGATCCTCTGTGACCCACTTGTACATCACAACGCCGTTCTGGTCGAGGATGAAGACGCTCCTCTTCGCCACAGTGTAGCCCTTCAAGTTTCCAAAATTCTCATGGAAGACGTTGTACTGATGGACGATGTCTCGGTTGTAGTCGCTGAGAATTGGAAAGTTTAGGCTATTCTTCTCGACGAACGCCTTGTTTGTCCAAGGATCATTCACGTCGATGCCGACAATTTGGGCGTTGAACTTGTTGAATTCTGAGAGGCTGTCTCTCAGCGCGCACATTTCCTTCGTACAGACGCTCGTAAAGGCACCCGGGAAGAATGCGAGCAGTGTTGCGCCTTTCGGTTTCAATAGTTCTGGGAGGCTGCGCGACTTTCTCTCGTAATCTGGAAGTGTGAAGATCGGAGCCTTTTCTCCCTGATTGACCATTCGGAAACTCCTCGTTCTGACGGTCTTCTCGGTGTTTCTAAACCTTACACCGAATGAGTAAACTGTCCAGCTCTCTCAGAAAAGAGAGGGACTGGAACCTAAGAAAAAAAGTTTTGAGAGTTAAATTAGAGTCGGAGCCTGGTCTAGTCCTTGTCGTGCTCTTCCTCGCCCGCGGCGCAGGAAGAGTCATGATCGCCATGATCGTGGATGCTTTGCGGGCCGTGTGTTTTGTCATTGTCGGTGTCTGTGTCGTGGTGTAAGTGAAAGGCCGGGTTGCTTTTGCCCATTGCTTTCGCCAAGGCGATTGTTGTGTCCATCTGTTTCTTGATGACCCCGTAGGCGTTACTGTTGTGTTCGCCGTTCCCCTTGGCTTGGGGGTCTGGGTCGGGGTCGTGAGACTTGGTTTCGCCGCATGTACTGCTACCGCCACCATTGCCTCCACCGTTACCGCCGCCACTGCCCTTATGCGTGGTAATGATGATATTCGAACTGCCCGAGCTGCCAGTGTGACTAGAGTCACCGCCGTAGGTGCCAGTGATTGTAGTCGTGCCTGCTGCGGCACCCGCAAAGTCAGCGGCGCAAGTGCCAGCTGACAACGTGCAGTAAGTAGCTACAGTGCCCACTCCGGGATTCGACGACATGAAACTTACAGTGCCCGTCGGAGTATTCGAGGAAGTTGTGGTATCAGGGACCGTTGCAGTACAGGTGGATTTATCGCCAGAAGCGATCGTGCTGGGACTGCACGTAACACTGGAAGAAGTATAGTCCTTTGCGTGGGTTCCGTTGTTGTCGTTGCTACTGGTCCCCTGAGTTGATGGCGAGTGTAGTAGGAATGGGACGAGAAACGCGCCTATGCCTGCTATGATGAGGGCTGCTGCTCCGAGTTTGCGTCTGCTTGGCATTATCATCTTGTTTTCCTATCTCCCTTTTGTTTTCGGACGCCCCTCACGGTCCCGGCTATATTATTCAACGAGTTGAACACCAAAAAACCTGTCAATCCAAGCTTAGTCAAAGTCGAAATCTTTCAGGCAGTGTTGGTGGGTATCGGAAGTCGATATACTGTCAAAGGATTCGAAGGAACAGGTACAGAATCAGAATGTTCGGGATAGTCACTAGCAGTCCAATCTTTGAAAACTCTAGGGAGCTAAAACCTGAACCTCTAGACTCAGCCGCTTCTAGAATGATGACATTACTCGCCGCCCCAAGCAGACTGAGTCCACCGGCCAGAGTGCTCGCACCGGCTAACGCAACCCAAGCCTTGACATTGCCCCCTGTGAACCCTGCGGCCTGCATCGCCTTGATGTAGACCGCGACGAAGGGCACGTTGCTGAGCAGCTGGCTGAAGACCAGACTGGTCAGAATTATGACAGTGAGAGAGACGACTATGTCTGAGGCATTGAGCGCTGGCAGATAGAGCAGCAGTGATTGAAGAGCGTTCGAATCCCAGAATCCCTGAACCACAATGAAGAGTGACATGAAGAAAATCATGATGCCCCAATCCACAGAAGCGAGAATCTCCCTCCGCCTAGTGCTCAGCAAATAAACGATCGTCGCACCAAGAAGCGAGACTGTCCCAAGGTTGATGTTTCCCTGCAAACCAAATAGTTGAGCAATTCCGACAAGGAAGAATCCTACGACTACGATGCCTGCGGCCCAAGCTGACAGTCTCGCAAGTCTGCCATCCTTGACTGGTGGCAGCGGAATGGTCCCGAAGCTTTCCGCTGATTCTGCAAGGTCCTTTCGATAGTAGAATCTGAGGATCAGAAATGTGACCACGAGTCCTACGATCGTTGGTGGGACCAGAAAATAAAGAAAGTCGAGCATCGGGTTTGGAATACCGCTGGACAGGGCGATGAGCAGGTTCTGGGGATTCCCAACGGGAGTCATCACGCTGCCGATCGTCACTCCGAGCGCGAGCGTTATCAAAAGGACGCTCGGCCTGATCCGCATCTGCTTAGAAAGCCCTAGCATTATTGGGGTTGCTGTGAGTGCCAGGGTGTCGTTGACCAGAAATGCCGAGAGCAGACCCATTCCGAACAGGACCAGTGCCAAGGCTCGCTGTGGTGTCTTGGAGAGCCTGACCATTCTGGCTGTGAGATATTCAAGGAGTCCTGACAGATCCATGGCTGCGACGATCGAGAACATTCCGAGGAGGAAGAATATCACGTCCAGGTTGATGGCGGCGTAGGCGGTCTGGAGAGGGATGGCTCCTGAGAAGATCATCGCCACCGCNCCGGCGAGCATGATGGTCCAGATAGGAATCTTGAACCGGCGGAAGTTTCTGAGAGCGATTAGAACATAGACAGCCACGAAGATGGCTATCGGGAGGTAGTAAAGTGAAGGCATCTCCAGCCAGTCCTACGGATAGCGTAGTCGGTATGTTAGCGCATTAGCAACGGATGCCGTGAACGTCTTCGGGTCTGAACTCGGATCAGAGTTCTTCCAGCATCTTCTTGGACCATAGCAGTGAAGCTTCGGGCTTGTTCAAGATCTTCTTAGGTTTGGGCTTTTTTGGTGCCAGGGCGGCTTTCGTGGCTCCCGGAATGAGCCCCTTGTTGGGGAGGACCGGATGTGGCCCAGCTGGATCCTGTCCCAGGCCCAGGACCCTGCCCTCGGCGTCACGCATCACACCGTTTTCGTAGAAGGCTAGGTGGCGGCCCTCGTAGTCGATGATGTTTCCCTGATCGTCTAGCCAGGCGATGTTGTGCCCGTCGAAGTCGACGATTCTAGTATCCTTCAGAATTCTGTATCGAGCGGCTCCGTTCTCGTCCCAGATAACATCGACCTCTTCCTCCTCGGCCTCTCGTGCGGGTTCGGATTCCATTCTAGTCGGTTACGCTGAAGATGTGTCGAGCTAAGAAGGTTATCTACACTCTTACGAGTCAATGCAGTAGAATTCAACTAAACAAAAAATACCTTTTGCTTAAAATAGCAGGAAGGGAGTAAGATCCTCAATTATGTCGCGGGTTCCGGCGACAACTCATACTTGTCCCGTATGCGGCCACACAGGTCCATGCACCCAGTCCGCCGGCGAAACTGGACAGTTCAGATATCACAACTGTCACGTCTGCGGCTCCACCTGGAAAGAGGCGAAAGTACAGGGTTCAGGGGACAAGGACTCGAAGCCAACCCTTCAGACCGCGTAGCCGCGTCCGATTCTAGTTTCAACCCAGAAATACTAGTGTATGTTCCCTCATCTCGACGGCATTGCCTCGACCCAACCAGCGCTCAAAGAATAATCGTCGCCAGAGAACGAAGAATAAGAAGAGAAGGATAGCGCGCAACAGCAGAAAGCCAAGTAGGCGTCGCCTGCATAGACAATTGTCGAAGACGTTTTTCGGGTAGATTCCCGGATCTGGAACTCTAAACTCGGAATTCGCCCTTTCTACAGCATGCTGGACGTGAACCGGTAGGACTGATGCAACAGTCGGGTTAGGGCTGGATAGTCAGCGTCCTGCCCCAACTTCATCGAAACCCAGCCCTCCCTGTCGTGGGGCTCGGGAGACCGCGAGGCAATACCACGCGACAGAACATTCTCTTTGACATCTTGGGGAAGACGGACATCAATCCTGTCGGGGCGGTGGATGTGAGCGAACGCCTTTCCCCCTACTCGCAGCTCAACGTCGTCTCGGCCGCTGTCATAAGCCTCGACGCCTGGCACAAGCAACATCTCTCCAGTAATGATATCTAGCAGACCCATTGGTTTCAGGCTCGGACTTGGGCTTATTTCGTTTCCGTATTCGCTCTGATTTTCACTTCGAAAGCTTGTGCGGACTAGGAGCACGAGCTCGGTTATCTCAATCCATCAGATTCCGGCGTTTGAGGTTGCTTGGCGAAGGTGAATGTATCTTTTCAGGCGAGGCCAGCCGGTCTTCGCATATTTCAATCGCGTCCGGTCGTTCTTGACCCATCGGAGCATGTGAAAGAAACTTCCCGCTCTCTTCTCGTCTCTATCCGGCAGAGGTTCGTAGCCAAGATTTCTAATCTCGTCAAGATATGCCGTTTCCACATTGTGTTGAGCGTCCCCTGAGATGATCGCGGTCTTGACCTTCTCCTTNCCGAACTTCCGGAAAAGCTCCTCCCGGGTNTCGTCAAACACAAAGCTGCGGCAGATCTCGACCTCCTCCTCGGCNCCTAGTTTCATCTCTTGGAGCAGACGGAGGGTTACCTCAGTGGCTTTTTTGAGGTATAGTTTCTTCAGGAAATACGGGCTTTGGAAATAGTTGACTGGGATGATGTCGTAGTGAAACTCTCCTGTCTCCTTCCTGTGTGCGCCGATGATGGCTCCGAAGAGAAGGTCGCCGACGCCAGCATCATCTACCTGAACAGTCACTTGTAAGACACGCTTCCTCGTTCGAGCTGCACAAGCAATACTTCATTGGTGGACGATAAGGGTATGCTGGCAATCTTGAGACATGGTCCGAGTCAGAATTGTTCTAGGGTCTTCAGACCGGACCCTGTTGCTATCACAACCACGCTATCCTTCGTGTCAATAGTCCCTGTCGCGTATAGCTGAGGTACCGCGGCGAAAGCTGCCGCGCTGGAGGGCTCAACCATCAACCCGTCTCTTTTTCCAATGTTAAGCATCGCTTTGTGAATCTCCCGATCCGACACCTTCAGGGCTAGTCCTTTGGACTCTCGGAGACTCTTGAGTATCCACTTTCCGGCGAGAGGCTTTGGAATCTTCAGTCCCTTTGCAATCGTGTCTGGTGATTTCCATTCTGAGACCTCCATGCTTCCTTTGTTGTAAGCTTCGACCACTGGAGCGCATCCTTTTGGTTGCACTGCGACGACTCGAGGCCTCTTACGTGTCCAGCCGAGTCTCTGGAGAATCTTGAACATCTTCCACATGCCTACGAGCCCAACTCCACCGCCAACGGGATAAACGATGTAGTCTGGGCTTTCCCATCCGAGTTGCTGGCAGATTTCAAGGGCCATTGTACCTTTGCCATCGTGCCGGAACGGCGTCACAAAAGTTGAAGCATTATACTCGCCCGTTCTCTCGGCAACCCTAACCGCTCTGCGTCCCGCATCTGAGATGGTCCCTTCGACCTTGGTGACTCTAGCCCCGAGCTTACTCGAAAGCTCAACCTTGGCGATGTTAGCATCAGTTGGAAGGTATACGTGACATCGGATTCCAGCCATTTGCGAATAGAGCGCAAAGGAGCAGCCCGCGTTTCCTTCCGAGGCCAGCACCAGCTTTCTGACTCTTAGTTGGGAGAGACGCGTGACGGCGAGGGAGGCACCTCTATCCTTGAAGGATCCAGTTGGATTCCTAGTTTCGTCTTTCACCCAGATATTGGGTAAGTGTGGGAATGATCTTACTGTTCTGAGAGGAGTACCTCCTTCGCCGCCTGTCACAGGAATTGTTCCAGCTCTTACTGGCAAAAACATGTGGAACTTCCACATCGATTGAGAGTTGTTCCCGAGCTGCCGTCTTGAGTAATGGGACAGAACGGTTTCATCTAGCACCGTGTCTAGTAGACCCTCGCATTTGGGACATCTGCCTAGAGGCGTTTCGTCGGGGAAGAAACTGTGGCACTCTGTGCATTGTAGACCGACGTAAGACGACTTGGGCGGTTTCAATCGAACTCCCTTGGCGTGGACTAGTCTTCGAGGAATAGGTTTAGGTGGGGTTTATATCGAGATACGAGAATATCGTTTTTCGATATATTGGTGACAGTATGAGCAAGGTCGTTACTGAACGAATGGTGAAGAGCTTCCTCGACCTCTTTGTCCTCGACCTGCTCGACGACAGCCCAAAACATGGTTATGAGATCATGAGAGAATTGAAGACAAAGACCGGCGCTAGGATTGGGGCGGGCACGTTGTATCCGCTGCTCTACGAGCTTGAGGAGCGAAAACTGGTAGCTGGAGAATGGAATTCTCCTAACCGGCGGAGTAGGAGAATATACAAGATTACTGAGCCCGGCGCCAGGTACAAGCGAAACGGGTTCAAGGGCATAGACCTTCTGATCAGGTCTTCCAACTCCGAGTCTAGCTCCTGAGTACGCTCAGGGTCTAGTATCGGCGAGACGGCTAATCTCCCTCGGCTCGCCTATGACAGCTTCACAGAACCTGTCGCCCTTCCCCTGGCACGAGACTTCGATAGACTCGCATCGGATTCCGAAAATTTCTCCTACCGCGCCTGTGAGGATTCCGCGTCCGAAGTGACAGACAGCCGTCTTACCCTTTCGGTTTCGAACTGATACGCCGTTCTTCCATCTTATTCTTGCGAACTTGTTGTTGAAATCGAAATCTACGATCTCTAGTTTTCCCCAGCCATCAAGGGTTCCTAGACTACTCGCTATTCTTTGTATGTCGTTAGGGCTCTTGACGCTGAAACCTGCTTTTTGAGCGAGGTGGATGTATTGGGCGCCTCCTTCTCTTCCGATTTCGTATTGGAAGCTTGTGGCTGTGACTGGTCCGAGGCTCTCTGTCAGCCGGTCTTCGATGGAATGGATGAGTTTGACGGGTATGAGGAGAAATCTTTCACCATACGCGCTTAGTGCCCCTTGTTTTTCATCCATAATGAGTTCCCTTCGAGCGACGGCTTTGCTTTTCTTGTTCTTCTTATTTGACAAGGAGAAGTGTCGACCAGTTATTCAAACGTCCTACTAATAGTCTAGTCGATGATCCAGCCAGAAACGAAATAGGGATCAGTGGACATGATGTTTCTTCCTAGCTGTTCACACTTGCGGTGCTTGTCCCGCTCTGTTCCTTCGAAAAATAGTTTCTGATCCTTGTTATGATCCGGTTCCGTAGAGTGTTCTTGCGCCCCAACAATCTGTTCTCCCAATCGACGATGACTAAGAAATACGCTATCGGAATCAGGAGTGCGATAGAAAGAACAGTCGTGTACAAATCACCACCGAAGGTCTGTGGGATCAGCTGACTTGACTGTCTAGCAACATAGAGGACGGTCAGTATCCAGATGAATTTACCAGTATACAGAGAGAGCAGCGTCTTCGGAAGACTGTAACGAATCATGCCTAAGGGAATGAACGCCGTGTCGACCAGAGGAGACGCCGCGAAAACAACGCCAACTAGAAACGTGCTTCCTCCAAGATATCTCCGGAGAGAGTCAAACCTCTCAGTTCTCCCAATCGCGCGTCTAGCCCCGTATCCCAGCGCATAGCTTGCTAACTTGCCTATGCAGGCCCCCAGAGCCGCTATAGACGCGATCTCTATGATTCCTACTCCTTGGAACCCTGATCCGGGAGTCACGACCAGAAAGACAATGAATAGGAGCGAGGGGGTTGGGACGAATGGTATTACATTCCCAATTATGCCTAAGAAGAAGACTAGGAGGAGAGGATTGCCCGCGAAGAGCCCTGCAACCCATGTAATCCAGTCGTAGAGAAAGAACATGACGCTAGTGACGATTCCTGTCGATAGTGATGTTTGAAAAGCTATCTGAACCCGGCCGATTTGGCAGAACTAGCATGCATAGGCTTCAAAAACCTGGAGCCAGATGGCGCGTTGGACCCGAATGCCTCAGAAGGATGTCTACTCCAAGAAAATAACATCGGAGGAGGAGCAGAAGAATTTCCTCCTCGTATTGAAGGACCGACTCTCATTCTTCCCAGAGGAAGGAGAGACATTCAGGCTCATCCACAACGGCCAGCCTAGAAAGGCAAAGATCGAATCATACCCATGCTCTTGTAGGGGGCCTGACCAGCCCCACTCTCACTACTTTGTCAAGTCAAAGGGTCTGAGAGCTGGCGATCGAGTTACGATTCAACGCGACGTTAAGGGCGGTGGACGGTACTTCTTGCAGGTTCAACATCATCCTCGTAGAACCTAGGTTATTACCAAGTCCCGATCGACTCGCGACCTGGCTGAACCGATGGTTCAAGTCGATCTGCTGGGCGGGATGGGAGAAATCGGCGGAAATAAGTTCCTAGTCGAAGACTCCGACTCTCGAATACTCCTAGACTTCGGAATGAGCCTAGGAGCCAGGGGTCAGTTCTTCTCCGAACCCTTCCTCTCCCCCAGGGACAGACAAGGCCTCGTGACGCTCGGAATATTGCCCGACATTCACGGGCTTTACAGAGACGAGGAGAGTGCTCCCATAGATGCCGTGGTTCTCAGTCACGCCCATATCGACCACTCGATGTGCATCTCTCTGCTTAACCGGAAGATTCCTGTCTATTGCGGCGAGACGACTCTATCGATTCTCAAGACCCTCTCGGAGATGCGTCAGAAGGGTTTCGAAAACGACCTTGAAGGAATAGACTTCAGAACCTTCAGAACTGGCGATAACGTCAGTTTCGGAAAGATCCAGCTGGAACCGATCCATGTGGACCATAGCATTCCTGGATCTTACGCGTTCCTAGTTCACACGTCGAAGGGAACGATCGCTTACAGTGGGGACTTCCGGGCGCACGGACCAAAGTCTAACATGACCAAGGATTTTGTCGACGCGGCTGAACGGTCGGAGCCTGAACTCTTTCTTTGCGAGGGCACAAACCTGGTCAGAGGAGACCTTCGGACAGAGCAAGAAGTGTTTGAGAAGTCGGAACATGTCGTTAGAAAGACGAAGGGAGCGGTGTTGGCCAGTTTCTCTTCCGCGGATATCGACCGGTTGAGGACGTTCCATCAGATTGCCGAGAAAAACGACCGGCTTCTTGTCGTCTCGATGAAGCAAGCATACCTTCTCAGGTCTCTCGCGACCGACAAGCACCTAGAGGTTCCAGACGTCATCGGGGATTCGCATATGGCGGTCTATCAAAGGTCCAAGAAGACCTACTTCCATTGGGAGAAAGATATTCTCAGTGCTGTAACTGTGAAGACCTCGAAGGATATTCGAGAGATGCAGCCGAAGATAATCCTAGCCTCCAGCCCCTATGACATGAACGAAGTCCTCGACATACAACCCGGCCCAGGTGGCGCGTTCATCAATAGTAGTTCTGAGCCGTTCAATGAAGAGATGGAGATGGACCATGAACGGTTCACAAACTGGCTCAACCATTTCGGGCTGCCCATGTACCAGATTCACAGCTCGGGCCACATGATGCCCACAGAGCTGCGAGAGACGATCGCCCAGGTTAAGCCGAAGCGATTGATACCCATCCATACGGAGCAGCCTGAATTATACCGTTTGTTCGTGAAGGATCTTACAATGGTCGAGCTTGGAAGCAAAGGATCGACGGTCGAAGTTTGATACTAGACTTGGGTTGAGTCAAAATGGGTGATGGGGAAAAGCTGGCGATCCTGAAGGATGGGCGAAGACTTGCGATTCGTACCTACAAGCCTTCGGACAAAGAGGGGCTTGTTTCGTTGTATGCGGGTCTTTCGCAGGAGGCTCTCAGGTGGAGTATGCCTCCTTACAATCGGGAGAGAATTGAGCGCATGACTTCTGACTTGGAAAACAGGATAATTGTCTTAGCGTTTGATGGTCAGAAG
>JGI25382J37095_10000406_pt1 | contig 10508 bp, 10 predicted proteins | sample GraSoi013_1_40cm_3_FD_37095 | JGI IMG/M metagenome (IMG submission 37095)
GATTACGAGAAATTTGCGCTGCCGGCGACGCAGCGGGTCATCGAAGCATTGGACGGGCGGCACGTGCCGGTAATCTTGTATTCGAAGGGTTCTCATCACTTGACGGCCGGGATCGAGAAAACACACGCCACCGTTCTCAGTGTGGACTGGCGCATGTCGTTGCGTGAACTTCGGTCAACGCTGGGCCCGGGCGTCGCCCTACAGGGAAACGTGGACCCGGTGATCCTTCTGAGTTCCCCGGAAATGATTCAACGCACCGTGCGGGAAACAATCGCAGAGTTGGGTGGCAGAGGCCATATTTTGAATCTGGGCCACGGGATACTGCCAAACACTCCAGTGGAAAACGCGCACGCCTTCATTGAAGCAGCGCAGACTACGGTCATGCGTGCCGAAAAACCTGCCGTGCCGGCCGATTAGGAGCAGCCGCAGTGAGCGCCCAAAACCTCTCTCCTGACAGGATNCTGAGCGAGCTGCAAGTGAGCGAAGAATTCCTCGCACGGTACGAAAAGCCCGGACCGCGCTATACCAGCTATCCGACCGCACCGGTTTGGGATGAGTCCTATGGGCTGGCCGATCTCGAGCTCGCGCAAGCGGAGGCTGACCGCGCTGGCACGCCCGTCTCCTTGTACATGCACATTCCCTTTTGCGAAAGCCTGTGCCTGTTTTGCGCGTGCAACGTCGTTATCCAGAAGGACAAGACAGTTGCGGTGACCTATTTGGATGTTCTGAAGCGGGAGATCGACCGGGTCAGCCGCAATGTCTCTCGCGCACGACCCATTGTGCAGTTTCACTGGGGCGGCGGTACGCCCACCTACTTGACGCCCGAGCAGATCGAAGATTTGTTTGGCTTCACAAAAGAGCGTTTCCGATTCGCGCCCGATGCTGAGATCGGGGTGGAGATCGATCCACGCGTCACATCTTACGAGCAACTCGCAATCCTGCGGAGGCTGGGCTTCAACCGCCTCAGCATGGGCATTCAGGACTTCAACCAGGAAGTGCAACGCGCCATCCATCGAATTCAGCCCTTTGGCATGACTCGCGACCTCATCGTGCAGGCGCGCGGTCTCAGCTTTGACAGCATCAATGTGGATCTGATCTATGGGCTCCCCTTCCAAACGCCCGAGCGATTTGAAGATACCGTGGACCAGATTGTCAGCCTAGCGCCGGATCGCATCGCTCTCTTCAGCTATGCCCACGTGCCCTGGCTGAAGAAACAGCAGGGCTCGTTTGCGCCACATCTTCCGGAGGGGCCCGAGAAGTTCGCGATTTTCCGAACCGGGGTCGAACGCTTCCTCGCCGCCGGCTACATGTATATCGGCATGGACCACTTTGCAAAGCCGGATGACGAGCTGGCCGTGGCGCAGCGCAATCGCACGCTGCACCGTAATTTTCAGGGCTATACGACGAAAGCCGGGGCTGATCTCTACGGCATGGGCGTGAGCGCGATCAGCTCGATTCAAAACACCTACGCGCAAAATCATCGCGCCGTACCGGCCTATCAGGAGGCCGTGGAGAAGCGCGGGCTTGCCACGATGCGCGGGTACAAGCTTTCTTTTGATGATCGCGTCCGGCGCGCGGTCGTCAGCCGGCTGCTTTGCCACACTGTCATCCCTAAGAACGAAGTGAACACAGAGTTCCGCATAATGTTCGATGAATACTTCGGGGCGGAACTAAAGCGACTCGTTCCCTTTCAGGAAGATGGGCTAGTTCATGTCACCGCCGATGAAATCAGGACTACTTGGCTGGGACGCATCTTCATTCGCAATGTGGCGATGGTCTTCGATACCTACCTGGAAAAGCAGCAACTGAGCGCGAAGCCGCTTTTCTCCAAGACTCTGTGAATCCATCCGCGGAAAGGAAGCTGCCGTGACTGCGGCGATTGACGTCGCGATCGTCGGTGGCGGTATTTCGGGCTTAGTATGTGCGTACGCCCTTCAGCGCGCGGGGAAGAACGTGCTGATTCTGGAGGCGGCCGATCGCCCGGGCGGATTGATTCGGTCCAGCCAGTGTCAGGGTTTCCTCATCGAGCACGGTCCGCAAAGCCTCAGCGGGACGCCGGCGTTGCGCGGACTGTTTCAGGAATTGGCAATCGAAAGCGAAGTTGTCTATGCGGATCCTCGCGCACCGCGTTATGTCGTTGTGAACGGGAAGCTCACGCCCATCCCTCTTAGCCCGCTCGCATTGTTTGCCTCTTCCCTGCTCAGTTGGGGAACAAGAAGGCGCATTCTGCGAGACGCGATCGGGCGAACGCGTCCGCCGGCCGCCGATGAATCGATCGCGCAATTCACCGAGAGAAAATTTTCGGCTGAGCTGCTCGACCGACTCGTGAGCCCTTTCGTTTCCGGCGTCTATGCGGGAGACCCCGAACGGCTCAGCGTGCACAGTGCATTTCCACAGCTGTACGAGGCGGAAAAAACGAAGGGAAGCGTCATCCGCGGAATGATCGCCGCGGCAAGGGCCAAATCGGGGCCGCGCGAGCGGCCGACGCTTCTTAGTTTTCGAGAAGGCAACGAAACACTCGTTCGCGCACTGTCCGCGAAGCTCGGGCCGGCGCTCCGGTGCGCCGCGGAAGTCATCTCCATCCGGCGGATTGGCGGGCGAGGGTTCGCGGTTAAGACGCGAAGCACGTCCGGCGAAGACACACTCGAAACGGAGCAACTCATTCTCGCGACGCCCCCCAATATGTCCGCGCAGCTTCTTACGGAATCAAACTCCGCATTCGAGCGCATTCTGGGTGGCATTGAATTCGCGCCCGTGGCCGTAGTCTCGCTCGGATATGCGCGCGAGAGCGTGGCCCACCAGCTCAACGGCTTTGGATTTCTAGTGCCACGGTCGGCGGGCATGCGTATCCTGGGGACGGTCTGGAACTCGTCTCTCTTTCCGGGGCGCTCGCCCGATAGCCACGTGCTGTTGACGAGCTTTGTGGGGGGGGCGACTGATCCGGGTGCGATCGCGCTCGACGCGAAGACACTCGAGGAACTCGCCCACAAGGAGAACTCTGGAATTCTCGGGGTCCGGAAGCCACCAGTGTTCTCAATTGTCCATCTCTACCAGCGCGCACTGCCACAGTACAATCTGGGCCATGCTGAACGACTCGCTCGGCTCGAGGAACGCCGGGCGGCCTGCCCGGGGCTCTGGTTTTCCGGAAACTATCTTCGCGGGCCGTCGATCGGGGCGTGCGTCGACCAAGCGCTCGCGGTCGCGGCGAGTGTCGCATTAACTCCTCATTTAAATGCTTGAGAATCCCACATGAGAAAAAGCCGAAGCTGGCAAGTACCGTGATTTTCAGGACCCCGACAGACTCGCGTGGCGGCGTGCCTTGGTGGATGTGGGCGGGTTTGGCCGCACTCGTGCTCCTGAGTCTCTATTCCGTCCAGGATACTCGCCGCATCGAAAACGAATTGCGCCTTGCTCAGGAGCAGGCAGCCCTTGTGGCGAGAGAACGCGAAGAAATGCGGCAGAAGGTCGCCCTGGCGCGGCGAGAGCGCAGCATCGTGATGGACCAAGCTTCCGTGCAAATCGCCATTCCCGCTGTCTCGAAGGATGTGCCGGCAATGCGCGCCTATTGGCACGCCCAGCTCGGGATTGTCGTTGCCGGGGCGAACATTCCCGCGCCGCCGAGCAATCGGGCATTGCAGTTGTGGCTCATCCCCAGAGCGGCTGGCAGCAAACCACTGAGCGCGGGACTGCTCGAGCAGAGACCCGGCGGATCCTGCGTGGGGCTTGTCCCAGAACCACAGATAACAATGTCGGACACAAAGGCGCTGGCGATCACTGAGGAGCCCGCTGGCGGCAGCGCACAGCCGACAAGTTCGCCGCGCTGGGTCGGTGGCGTCACTTAAACTTCCTTATCATAGCGATGGGCGAGGCGGATCTTGCGGCGCTCCAGAGCGCCTTCGTAGCGCTTCCACTCTTCTACCGTCTTAACAATCAATGGCCGCACTTCCTTCGGCTCACGCGTCTTTTCATCAATCGCAACAAACGTCACGTAGGCGCTCGTCGTATGCTTTCGCTCGCCCGTCAACACGTTTTCCGAATAGACCTCGACTCCCACTTCGAGCGAGGTGCGGAACGCACGATTGACCTGCGATTTCAAGATGACGATTTCGCCGAGATTGATGGGATTGCGGAAATCAATGTAGTCCACTGAAGCAGTCACGACGTAGCTGTTCGAGTGGCGGTGCGCCGCCATCGCCGCCACCATGTCCACGAGATGCATCACGTGACCGCCCAACAGTTTTCCAAGAGGATTGGTCTGGGCGGGCAGGACCACCTCAGCCATTTCCGAGCGCGAGGCGCTGACCGGCTTTCCCGGCAGCTTNCTCTGGCCGCTCGGTANNTGATCGACAGATNTTGGTCGCTTCATNCCATCTCGCTCCCTCTAAATTTTCCAANGAACGCAGCGCCCGCTATAATACGAGAGGTGACAAACGCTCCACAAAAGAAAACACGCCGGCAAACGCTTGAAGAATTCGTCGCCAAGCAGCCGGCCGATGCTTTCTCGCGCTATGGGCTGGCGCTGGAGTGCATGAACTCAGGTGACGCCAGCGCTGCAGCGGATCAATTTCGCAAGCTCCTTGAATTCAACCCGGGGTATGTGCCCGCTTACCTTATGTACGGACAACTCCTCGCTCGTGAAGCGCAGCCGCAGGAAGCGAAACGAATCCTGAAGGCTGGTATCGCGGCCGCGGCCGAATCGGGAAACCAGCACGCTCGTTCGGAGATGGAGGCGCTCCTCGCCGAGCTCGGGTAATATTCTTTCCCTAGCCACGTGGGAACACGAGTGCCCAAAATTATGCCCGCGTTTGGTATCATCAGGCATGGGCCCCATGCGACCGGAACGCATCCCTTTGTTTCCCCTGGATGTCGTGCTTCTTCCGGGCACACACCTCCCGCTTCACATTTTCGAGTTGCGCTATCGCCACATGGTTCGCCGCTGTATCGAAGAATCCTCGGAATTCGGCATCCTACTGGCTTTGCCGAATGGCGTCGCGGGCGTTGGCTGTACCGCAGAAATCATCGAAGTAATTAAGCCCTACGAAGATGGGAAAATGGACATCCAAACGATCGGTCGGGCGCCGTTTCAGGTGACAGAATTGTTCACCGGGAATCCCTTGCTCGAAGGCCGTGTCAATTATCTGGAAGGAGGAGACGAGCCCATCGCGGAACCGGTTGAGCGTGAGCTAATCGAGCTGTATGCGGCGTGTTACACACTGGTTTTTGGCGATTTTCCGCGCGATATCGAAGAGCGGAAAAAGGCCGGACTTGCATATCAAGTGGCCGCCGCTCTTCCCATGGATCTGCTTTGGAAGCAGCAAATCCTGGAATTGCGCTCGGAACCGGACCGCCAGAACCGGTTGGTTGCCTTGTTGCGGGGATGGGCCCCGCATCTGCAAAAAGCGAACCAAATGCGTGCGTGCGCCGGCGGGAACGGCCATGGCCTAAAGAATTGATGGGCGCTGACCCGGAGTAACGCCGGCAGCGCTTCGTGAATCATAGGAACGAGGGCCGGAACAGAAACCGTATCCGGCAGGAACTGAATAAGTGCGGGCTCAACGATGCTGACATCCGAAGGACAACCTAAATCGATGACTCTCGGCGAACTCCGTCGAATGCCCGGCTTTGGGCCGGGCACCACCATTCGCTCGGTGAAGGACGAGGTTCGCGAAAATCTGCTCCGGATGCTCAAAGCCAACCAACCACTCTTCCCGGGAATTCACGGCTACGAAGACAGCGTTGTGCCGCAAATCGTCAACGCGCTGCTCTCGCGCCACAATTTCATATTGCTTGGACTGCGCGGCCAGGCAAAGAGCCGGATTATGCGCGCACTGGTGCAATTCCTCGACGCCGAGATTCCCGTCATTGAAGGTTGCGAGATCAATGACAATCCCCTTTGCCCGATCTGCCGGGCCTGCCGCGAACGCGTCGCCGCCGAAGGTGACGGCACGCCCATTGCCTGGCTCCCGCGGAATCTGCGCTACGTTGAAAAGTTAGCCACGCCGGATGTCACCATCGCGGACATCATCGGCGATTTGGACCCCATCAAGGCGGCGCGCGGCGGACGTGACCTCTCCGACGAGTTGACGATTCATTACGGCCTCCTGCCGCGCGCGAATCGCGGCATTTTCGCCATGAACGAACTTCCGGATCTCGCTGGTAAAATTCAGGTAGGCCTCTTCAACATCATGCAGGAAGGTGATGTCCAGATTAAGGGTTACCCGCTGCGTTTGGCTCTTGACGTTCTGCTCGTCTTTACAGCGAATCCGGAAGACTACACCGCACGCGGAAAGATCATCACTCCATTGAAGGACCGCATCGGCGCTGAGATTCGCACGCATTACCCCGGGGCTCTCGAAGAAGGAATGAGCATCACTTCTCAGGAAGCCTGGGTGCAGCGCGATTCGGGTCGCAGCGTAGAGGTCCCGGATTATTTGCGGGAGGTGGTGGAAGAAATTGCGTTTCAGGCGCGCGAAGACAAGCGCGTGGATCGCCGATCGGGCGTCAGTCAGCGGCTGCCGATCACTGCCCTCGAAAGCGTGGTGAGCAGTGCCGAGCAGCGCGCGGCGCGCACTGGCGAGAAGGAAGTCGTTGCCCGCATCGCGGACGTGTATGCCGCAATGCCAGCGATCACCGGCAAGCTGGAACTCGAATACGAAGGCGAATTGAAAGGCGCCGAATCCATTGCGCGGGACCTTATTCGCACGGCCGTGGGGCGCGTCCATAGCCGCCGCGTCGGCGACGCCAATCTGCAGCCCGTCGTGCATTGGTTTGAGATGGGCGGCGAGCTGAAGCTACCTGAACTCTCGACGGCGAAAGAACGCTACGCGCAGCTCTGCAAGATTCAGGGATTGCTCGATGCGGTGGGTCGTCTCGGGGTGACAGATCGCAAGAATGCGTCACACGCCGCCGCAGCTGCCGAGATGATCCTCGAAGGACTCTGGGCGCACCGCCGCATCGGCCGCAGCGAAGAGCGCGGCTTCTACGCGGAACGCCCAAAGCCGCCCGAGCCACGCGAGCCGATCGGACGGCCACCACGGCGGCAATTTAACTAACGAAGGCNTCGATTCGTCCAGGTTTTGCCATGCGGAGGGAAGCGAAGGATCGTTCATGAAATACATTCGCTACGGAAAATATACCGGCGAACCCGCTGATGCTGTGGATCTCGAAGACCTGGTCCGCCGCCTGGGCGATTTTTTCCTGCAGAGCGGATTCCAATCGATGTATTACGGCATCTCCGAAATGGATCCCGAGCATTCTCTGGAGGCGCTGCGCGAAGCGATTCTGCGCGCGCTGCAGGAAGGGGACCTGCTGCCCGAGGATTTGCTCTCCGACGGTCTGCGCCAGATGCTGCAGGATCCGAACGCGATGGAGAACGAATCGATGCGCCAATTGCTCGATCGCCTCATCGAGCGCCTTGCGCAAGAAGGGTTCATCAATCCCGAGCAGCCACAGGTGACGCCGCCGCCAGACCGCACTCCCGCCGGCCAGCTCGGCCGGGCGCAGGAGCGCAACACCGACGCGCGCTTTGAAATCACGGACAAGACGATCGATTTTCTCGGCTTCAAAACCCTTCAGGACCTCCTCGGGTCGCTAGGGAAGAGCAGCTTCGGGCGGCACGACACGCGCGATCTGGCAACAGGCGTCGAATCCGGCGGTGTTTCACGCCCGTACGAGTTTGGCGATACCTTGAACCTCGACGTGAGCGAGACGCTTTTCAATGCCGTGCGACGCGAGGGCGCAAAAGTACCGATCGAACTGAACTATTCCGATCTGATGGTTCATCAATGCGAATACCAGAGCTCCTGCGCAACCGTCGTGCTTCTCGATTGCAGCCATAGCATGATTCTTTACGGCGAAGACCGATTCACGCCCGCGAAGCGCGTGGCCATGGCGCTCTCGCATCTCATTCGCACACAATATCCCGGGGACTCGTTGAGCCTTGTCCTCTTCCACGACAGCGCTGAAGAGTTGCCCCTCTCCGCTCTTGCCCATGTGCAGGTGGGCCCGTACTACACGAATACTCGCGAAGGTCTGCGCGTGGCGCAGCGCATCCTCCTGCGCCAGAAGAAGGACATGCGCCAGATCATCATGATCACGGATGGCAAACCTTCCGCGCTGACGCTCGAAGACGGCCGCATTTACAAGAATGCCTTCGGGCTCGACCCGTTCGTTGTCTCGCAGACGCTCGAGGAAGTGAACAAGTGCAAGCGAGCCGGAATCATGATCAACACGTTCATGCTCGCAAGCGATTACAGTCTGGTTCATTTCGTTCAGACCATCACCAAGATGTGCCGCGGCAAGGCGTATTTCACCACGCCCTACACGTTAGGACAGTACCTGCTCATGGATTACATGAGCCGCAAGACCAGACAAATCCACTGAGGACCGTCGATTGACACCGCCCGTTTGTCTGTGGATTTTGCGCTGCGATAGACTGAGTTCATGAATCTGGCCCGGCGATTTCAACATTGGTTGGGAGCGAAGGGAGAAATGACGACGATTCTTGCAAGCGCGACTGCGCCCGCTTTTGCCCTGCGAGCGCTGGACGGCAAAGAATATTCGCTCGAGACTTTTCTGAAGCGCGGGCCAGTAGTGGCCGCATTCTTCAAGATCTCCTGCCCGGTCTGCCAATTCACGTTTCCCTTCCTGGAGCGGCTGTTCCGGCGCTATGGGGGGGACGGCGTGACATTCGTCGGCATTTCACAGGACGATGCGCGCGCCACGAAGGAGTTTTGCAAGGAATACGGCGTCACGTTCCCGGTCCTTATCGATGAGAGCNGCTACCCTGTCTCCAATGCCTACGGCTTGACGAATGTGCCGACGGTCTTTCTCATTGACACTGACGGCACGGTGAAGGTCAGCAGCGTCGGCTTCGACAAAAAGGACCTCGAGACAATCGCGAAGGGACTGGCCGAGCACAAAAAGATGGCGCCAGCAGTTCTTTTCCGGCCCGACGAGTTCGTTCCCGACAACAAGCCCGGTTGAGGATCGAAGAACTAGGTCCGGTCGGACCTAAAGAGATTGGCGTCGGCTATTCCAGCGATTCATCCAGCAACCGCTTCTTGTGCTTGGCTGAGCGCTTCCGTTTATCCTCGATGACGCGCGTTCCGGCGGGCCGCAAACCCGAGGCACGCGCCCTGCGCCGCGCTTCCGTTGATGCCGCGAAATGCTCCTTTTTTCGTTTCTTCACAAGATCCGCCCCCGCTGCGTTCATAGCGCATTTCCGTCGCAGACTCCAGCAAAAAGGCCGCGACATGAAGCAGAGCCGTTATTCTTTTGGATGGAGATTGAAGAGCGCGAGCAGAAATGACTTGCCAGGGCGTCAGCTCTGCTTGAGCAGTAATCTCAACTGCTTTACGGCCTTCTCGGTGTCCTTGCGGAATTGAGCTGCATCGACCCGGAAGGATTGCAACCAGCCCTGCGTGAAACCTTGAATAGGACCGAACAATACATGTAGGCACATGAGGAGAGCGCTTCCTGCTTTTGTGGCGGTCGGGGCGAGCCAAAGGACCAGCACTCGGAGGAGCGGCAGCACACGGTGACATTGTGCATCCACAGGCGCTGCGAGAGAGGCCATACCTCGAGCGTACAGATCCCAAAAGCAGAGGACAACACCCACCAGGAGCAGGAGGACTAAGTATCCGGCCGCAAATAGAAGGAACGCGAAAAATAGTTCTTGAAAATGGAAAATCCGAAATGTGAAAACGGCGACCAGAAGTCCACACGCCCATTTCAGCGGACGCCTCCTGCTCATCGCGTTGGTTTTCTCCCCTTGCAACAACTGGTTATTAGATGCCGCGGCCAGCCGATTTGCAGCGATTGATTTCGACTCCCTCAGAGACACTTCCTACCTTGAGATTGCGAGCAGAGTTCAGAACAGGCCGGCGAATAACATGCGTCAAAGAGACGAAAGAAAGCCGACCTGAATTATTGANAANCAANGAAATGCGAAAACGGCGACCAGAAGTCCACACGCCCATTTCAGCGCACGCCTCCTGCTCATCGCGTTGGTTTTCTCCTCTTGCAACAACTGGTTATTAGATGCCGCGGCCAGCCGATTTGCAGCGATGATAGAGAGCACGCCGCTCGATGGGCGCTAGTAGGGAATTTCCGGCCTGCGGTCGTCCGCGGGATCAGCCCAGCGATCGTTTGGAGTGGTCGGTGTCCAGCAGGGTCGCAACGGATCGCGGTCGTATGGATAAGGACCGAGACGCCGGTACATTTCGCTGTATTCCGCCAGTTTCTCGCGGTCGAGACGGACTCCGAGCCCCGGAGCCGTCGGCACCGAAATGGCTCCATCTTGGTAATTCAATTTTCCGCCTTCGATGATGTCATCGACGAGTTCGTGATAATGGGCATCGGCAGCGAACGAAAGGTTTGGAATGACCGAGGCCATGTGGAGCATGGACGCAAGCTGAATTCCCAGCTCTCCTGACGAATGGACAGAAATACCCAACTGAAATGTGTCGCAAATCCCAGCCGCCTTAACACAGGGGCGAATGCCCCCC
>JGI25382J37095_10000407_pt1 | contig 10507 bp, 11 predicted proteins | sample GraSoi013_1_40cm_3_FD_37095 | JGI IMG/M metagenome (IMG submission 37095)
CGATTCGACTCCAATGCGACGATGCACTTTCCTCTGGTCCCGAGGGACTCATCGGATCGACCGAACGAATGGGCCGTCCTCCTAGCCAGCGGCGTCTGGGGTTACTTTGATGGCCGAGCGCATGTCCCCTATCCCGTCCTTCATAAATATCAGGCGAACGCCTGGAGCTTCGTGAGCGTCTCGTTCGACCTGTCTCGGGGACGATTCTGGACTACCGTGGACGGACAGCTCCTGACCCCCGGGGGCTTGCCCGCGTCCGATGTCCTCGATCGCGGGCGTCCAGATGCAGAACGTCGTGGGGAGCGACACCGGGCTCATGTGGGTGGACGCCGTCCGATTCCGTCTCTACTCGCCTCGAATCTTTCCCCTGAATCTGACGAATCCGATGAGACTGGCCCTCAACTCCACGCCGATGCCCTACGATTTCATCGGGTCGTCCCACACCGACATCCGGTTCTCGCTTGACCGGCCGCCGGAGACAACGTTGGTTTGGCTGCGGGGTTATGATCCGGGGTGGGAACTGAATGTCAACGGCATCCCGGTGGACGGCGCTAGCCATTTCGCGGCATTCGGCAGCTGGAACGGATGGACGCTCCCCGGGAATGGCTCGGGTTCGTACCGGTTGATTTACGCACCTCAGCGCCTCGTCTCCGTCACCCTTGACACATCCCTTCTCGCGATGGCCGGTGCGGCGGGCTACGTCTTGGTGGGCAATCGACTTTCTCGATGGGCCTGGAGGCGACGGAGGGAGCAGGAGTGAGACATGAGGCGCATCGTGACCGGGCGGAGGCCGTCATTCGGCCCCCGATGAGGGAGGAGCCGGAGGGCCCCCCTTGAGGACCCAGGATCGTTCAAACCGGCCGGTGTTGCTCCTGGTTACGCCCGCTCTGGTCGGCGGAAGCTGGATGCTAATCAACGAACTCGGGGAACGGCTGAAGCCTCACTTGGACTGTGTCATCGCGGCGGTTGGTCCGCCTTCCCAAACCATGTCGGATGCCAAGTGCTATCGGATCCCGTGGCTCGACTACGAAGAGTATGGTCCCCGCATCGACCGTAGCCTCTTGGCGGTCCTGTGGTTCGAGACGCCGCTCGCGATTCTCAGCCTGCTCCTGTGGGCTTGGTACCGGCCGCGGATCTGGCTCGGGAACGGACTCCTCTCCTGTGCACTGGGGATTATCCCCCAGAAGATTTTGGGAGGACGCCTCGTTGTCTCATACAACGCGTACATGGGCGAGGACCGGCCCGGGCGGATTGGACTCGCGCGTCTCGCGGCTCGGCACGCCTCCCTCCTGCTCGTCAACTCGCAAGGGAGCTACGACGACGCTCGCTCTTTCGCGGACCCTGTGAAAATCCGAATCCTCCCTCTGATGGCTGACGACGTTTTCTTCTCGGACGGAGATCCTGCTCGGCTGAGGAAGGAGCTCTCCATCGACGACCGGTTCGTCGTGGTGTTTGTGGGCCGATTGGACTCCGAGAAACACTGCGACTTCCTGCTCAAGGTCGCGGAGGCATCGAACCCCTCGAAGACCGCTTTCGTCTTCGTGGGTCGCGGGCCGCTCGCTGACCAGGTGGACGAGGCCTCCCGGATCCGACCGAACATCATTGCACTCGGCCGAATCACCGACCGGGCGAAATTGCGGGACGTATACCAAATGGCCGACGTCGTATGGTCCTACGCCGATGAGACGTACCTCGCCAAACCCGCGGTCGAGGCGCTCGCGGCCGGCACATCAATCATCGTGCCGGAACTTCCGGCCATCACGACGAAAGCCGCCCGGAAGGCGAAGATCGACCCGGCTTTGGTGCCTAGCGCGATTGGGCGGCTCATCTCGTTGGATGATCCCGCGCGAATCGCACGTCTGATTGAGGAGATGGGCCGAAGAGGCGAGCTCGGTTCCGAGGCGCGCCGACGATGCCGAGAATACGCGAGCGCGCACTATTCACTCCGGGAGAGCGAGGCGGTCCAAAGCGAGCTCGTTCGGCTTTCGATGGGATCTTCCGTATCCTAGGACCGCATCCCTCGACGGGCCGCGGATCGGCCTGGCGGTCTTTCTACCGGGCCGATGGCGTCGCGCGAGAAGAACCATATCTCCGGGCGACAATCGGTTGGGCGTGAAGATCGTGATCCTTGTCGGGACGCGGCCTGAATTGGTGCAGGCGGAACCGCTTCTGAGGACGACGGCGCGCCAGCACACCGCCCTCTTCATTCACACCGGTCAGCACTACGATCGGAGCATGAGCGAGTTGATCCGCCGCTCGGTAGGCCTCCGGAAGCCTCGCTACGTTCTCGGGGTGGGCTCGGCCAGTCACGCGGAGCAAACGGCGAGGGTCATGGAGCGCCTCGGTCCGGTGCTCGAGAAAGAGCGGCCGGACTGCGTGCTCGTCTTTGGTGACACGAACTCCACCTTGGCGGGCGCGCTCACCGCCTCGAAGCTGGGGATTCCCCTCGCCCACGTCGAGGCGGGTTTGCGGTCCTACAACCGATCCATGCCTGAGGAGCTAAACCGCATCACCGTCGACCACCTCTCGGACTTCCTTTTCTGTCCAACCGCGAACTCCGTACGCAATCTGCGCAAGGAAGGTATCCGGCGGGGGGTTCATCTCGTCGGCGATGTCATGTACGATTCGGCCCGGCACTGGCACCGGGCCGCTCGCACGCGGGACCTCCCGCGGCGCCTCGGGTTGGAGCCTGAGGCATACCTTCTGCTGACGTTGCACCGACCGGGAAATGTGGACGATCCTCGAGTGTTGTCGCGTGTCCTCCGAACGGTGGCCAGGTCGGACCGGTTCGTCCTCTTCCCGATTCATCCGCGCACTCGTGCCCGCCTGCGGCAATCGTCGGACGGCAAGCCTCTTCCCGGGAACCTGCGCATCGTGGAACCTCTCAGCTACCTCGACTTCCTCTCGGCCTTGATGAATTCGAAGATGGTTCTCACCGACAGCGGGGGCGTACAGAAACAGGCGTATTTTTTTCGCATTCCGTGCGTCACCCTCCGGCGCGAAACCGAATGGGTGGAAACCGTGGAGACAGGCTGGAACACGCTCGTGGGGACGGACTCGCGCGCGTTGCTGCGTGCCATTCGGGACTTCCGGCCGGCCCGACGGCACCCGGAATTGTACGGGAANGGCCACGCCGCTGCTCATATCGTGAGGGTGCTCGAAAAGAACCTGTGANCGGCGAACCCAATGTATGCGTCAATACCTGCCCATCTGCGGTAGCTTTACAAGGGTCGTTTCTCTTGCGGAACATGCAAGGATTCTCGGGTTTCGCCCGGAGTCCCAAACTCCGAACGGTTGTCCCGATGCGATGGTCGAGGTTGCGGACGGCGCGGCGATCCTAGTCATCGCGGTCTACTTCGTCACGGCCTATCGGCGCCCCTTCCGGGCTCGCCTCGGCTTCGTCCTCACCGCCATTTCCCTCCTCGTCACGGCGGTGTCATCCGCGGCGGGCCTCACTGACGTTGCGATGTTCGGCGGCGTGGTGACCTTTACCTTGCTGGTCTGTTCGATCGTGCACGCCGCATGGGAATTCCGCTCTCGTCCTTCGGGCGATCGGTCGTAGCACAAAATCACAACGGATCTCGTGCGGCGTCATGCTCCCGCGGGCCGCTGATAGATCGCGATCTGGCCCGTGACATGGATCGCCGCCATCCCAGAAGGCATGAGCTGCGGATCGTACCAGCCTTGCTGCGGGGCCCAGTACAGGAGGAAGACATGCTGGTATCCGGAGAAGTTCCCTCCGTCCACCTGTCTCGGGCTCACGAACCCATAGATTCGGGGGATCGTCGAGTAGAGTTCAGCCCAGCCGAAGAAGGAGATCGGAGCGAGGAGAACCGATTGGTTGAAGGGCATGCCGTTCAGCCAGCGGACGGCGTCTACGATTTCCTGACAGTTCTGCAGCGGTACCGTGTTCTGCATCATGCTCGACGGTACGTAAGGAAGGGTCTCAGGGTTGGCGAAGTACGGGAGCGGGCTTCCCGGCGGAAGAGCGAGGAACGAGGCCGCCAGGACGATGATTCCCGCGACGAAGAGTAGGGCGATCGGCCGGCGGTATCGCGCGAGTCCCTGCACGTTAAGGAAAATCAGGGGGAAAACGAGCATGAAGAGCCATCGATGCCACACCGGGATCGCCGCGTATGGCATGACCAGGATGGAGAATGCGAAGACCGCCAGGATGCCGGACCAGGCCCACAGTCGGCGCTCGGTGTGCAGCCCGAGCCACGCGAAAGGGACTAGCGGCGCGAGCACGATGGTGCTGAGCACGAGGACGCCCGCATATACGTCGGCCAAGCTTGCGTAGCTGTACATTCCGTCGGTCGCGCCAACGTAGTCATATGGAAACATGGATCCGCGGGGCAAAGCCGCCAATGGCGTTGCAGGCGGGGCGACGGGAAAGAGGGCCCCGGCGTAGACAAACGCGGCAAACAAAGCCACAATCGAGGTGACTGCGATCTCCACGCTCCAGCGGTCTCGGCGGAACCGATCGAATAAGAATAGGACCCCGGCCACGGCACCGATGAGGAGGGTCGTCAGCTCGCTGGAGAGGATGCTCATCGCNGCAAAAGCGACGAAGGCCCCTCGATCCCTCCAGGTCGGACTCGATTTGAGGTGCGTGAACGCCATGATCAGCAGGGCCAGGCCGAAGCCGTTCTTGTACATGTCCCACGAAAATCGGAGGGGGACGAAGTAGAGCGTGGCGAGGACCACGACCAGGAAACACCGGCGACGATCCCAATCCAGCCCCCGCTTTGCGAAGTAGAACATCGAAAAGACAAGGAAACCATGCAGCAGTGGAGCNGCGGCCTTAATCAGGAGAAAAGGGTCCGCCCCGACGAGGGCCTCCACGGATCCGAGGAGTACAAGGAACAGGGGAGCGCCGTGGAGTGAGAATACGTCCTCGAGAGATTTCTCCAGACCCTGCGTGTTCACGCTCTTGAGGAATGGGGCATAGATCCAAACGGTGTCGGTCCCCAGAGGCCAAGGTCCGGCCAGGATCTCGGGGAGCGCACGAACGGATATGGGAAAGAGTAGCGCGAAAAGCAGCAGATCGTTTGACCTTAGCGTACGGAACAGCGATGTCCCGAACCGACGAAGCAGCGGGAAGCCCGGTGTCACCGAATCGGCCTCACAATCGACGTCAGCTTATATTTGCGTTCCAAACATCGTGAGCCACGGTGGCGCGAAGTCGCATCCTCCGAGGCTGAGGGCAACAAGAGCAAAGAGGTCGCTCGCATCGGGGCCATGATAGAGCCACCACTGTTCACGAATGTTAATCCCTGTGACACGGTTTGCGTTTCAATCTCCGCTCCGCGAAGCGACGAAGGTCCGAACGGAGCCCATCGAAGGGATTGCTCTTGTGCCGAATCCCGACGCCGCGAGGATGTCGCGGCAGGCCNCGATCATCTCCGGGGAAAGCGTCTCGAAGATGATGCGGAGATCGGGGAACCGGGACAGAGTCCGGCCCATTCCGCGAAGGATTTCCGGCTCCGCGCCTTCCGCATCGATCTTGACGAACGCCACATTCTTCAAAGCCTGCGTCTCGACGATATCATCTATCGTGACTGCTGGGACNTGNTGTGACCGGTCGCTGACACGAAAGACAACCGAGTTGTCCACCGGCGGCCCACCCAGAACGTGCTGGTANAGGGTCAACGTCCCCTTCTCGGACCAGGCTGCGGCGCGGACGAGTTGCAGATTTGTTAGGTGGTTGTGCGAGATTGTCCTCGCCAGCAGGTTCGCAGAGGTGGGGTTGGGTTCTATGGCGACGACGCGTCCTCGACCTTCGAGTCTTCGTGCCATGCGGACACAGAACGCGCCGATGCTCGCCCCAACGTCGATGAAGTCTCCCTCCGTCACTTGACGGAGTTCTGCCCAGATTTCCGGTTCGTAGGAACGGAGCAGCATTTCTGGACTGCGATCCGAGGCGCAGAAGAACGTCAGTCCGTCGCTACGACAGCAGATCACGCCGTTCTTTGACTCTAGGAAAGGACGATGGAACCATAGAAAACAAAGTCGATCCACAGGATATAGAAGCAGGCGCAGGCGGGACCGAAGTATCTGGACCCTGTCCCTGCGCGTCGCACCTAGCCGGATGGTTTCGAAGGACCGCACATAATCTCGGGCGTGCTGGAGGATCGGCATTCGATCTCATCTCCGCTGCCCGATTGCCAGTTTCTGCCGGGTTGCGATGTCCGATCGTGGATGGGCGGCCAAACGCCTGGGGAAGTACATGCCGTCGTGTCCCAATCAAACTTGCGCGAAAACTGAAGAGCGCACGGTTCCTCCATTCATCATGGACTATTGCAACCCGTCGGTATCAGGTCGCGTCAGGTCAAGAGCAGGTTTCTGGTTTCACCGCCGCAGTTGAAGAGCGCGTCGACAACCGACAAATCAGGAACGAAACCGCCCCACTCCTGGCGGTAGCTGCCTTTCGGGGGAGCCACGAATTCTAAGGCCACATCGCTAAACTCGCTGCGATCCAGGTAGGCGATGCCGCCCGGTCCTGAGAGGTATTTGCTTCCGCCGACCGCCCGAGTCATCTCGATCAATTTGCCCGTCGCGTCCGTCGATTGGCACTCGGGTAACGAACTCGTTCGGATGATCTTCACCTCGAGACCCAGCGCTTCCTTGACGAGATCCAACAGGCGGATGTTGAGATCGACCAACTTCTGCCAGCGCGAGAGCAGGAACACCCGTTCGAAGTCGCGCGCGAACGAATCAAAGTACGGCGCCCTGGCGTAGTTTGCGTGCACCGTTTCCATGAATCGCCGGCCCCACCGCCTGGCGTTGTCGATCTCGACCGAGAGAATCGGGTGGGAATGTGGCGACTTGATCGGGACGGTAATCCAGGCCTTGCCATGGGGGGTCTTGATGCGATTCCGATTGTGGTAGGCGTTCTTCGAAAACTGCGCACGGTCGTAGACTAGGAAGATATCGCACGATTGCATCTTCTTAAAGAACCCCAGGTAGGGGAGGAAATCGGGTTGGTGGATGGCCACGACGGTCAAGCTGGCACGGCCTTACACACGGATTCGCGGCTTCGACGCTGCGAGAGACGATTCCTGGTCGACGCGGAGATTTCTCGGAGGGCCGTTCGTCTCCATCGCTCGTCCACCGTGGGGTTCCCTCCATCACAGGTACATCATCTGGACCATGAATCCCTCGGCATACTCGCAGCCGCTCTGCGCTCCTCGGGTGCGGGCAAGACTTCGGAAGCTGTTGTCATCGAAGTACGCTCGGGTGCCGATCTGACTCCGGTACTCACGGAGCGCCTGCAGTTTGGTCTCGAGTGTTTCGGTGATGTCAACGAAGAGCGTGGGCGTGAAGGTATGGCTCCCGTGCCGGAGGATTTCGTATTGGAGGAGCGTCTCCTTGGCCCGGAATGTCCGCACGACCGCGTGCGCGATGGTGTTGTGGTCCTGGTGTGGATCGTCGAGAGAAGGGAAGAAAACGAGGTCGGGGCGTAGCTCCTCTTGGAGACGCTCTAGGATGAACATGATTTCCTTCCGATGCTCCGGAAAATCTCGGTCCGGGATCCCGAAGACATGAGCCTTGGCCCCCAGGATCGCGGAGGCGCCGTAGAACTCCTCCTCCCTCTGCTTCTTCTGCTGCAGGGCGGTCTCGTCGTCGCATCGGCTCAGGGAAACCGAGTGAATCTGCGCCCCCGCCCGTCGAGCCGCCGCGAGAGAACCGCCGCACCCGATGTCGACATCGTCCGGGTGCGCTCCGATGCCAAGAACGTTACGATACTGACCAAGGCGGCGCCCATCTTGCGCGCGGTGCAGCTCCTCGGCCGTTCCGCTAAGGACACCGCGAGCCGATCGCTTGCCCTTGCCCTGGCTCAATTGCCTCCCTCCCACGAGGACGGTAATCTCCAGAGGGGTACTTCCGTTTTGTACTTGGTTTTCAGGCGCAATGAACAAACTACGCCAATCGTCCTCTTGATTGGCGGCCATCCGACCGCCTGGCGCCCGCCAGTCCCCAGAAACCNATCGAATGGCCGGTTTTGCTCAACGATCTACGCGACCCTATCCGGGGCGAAAGATAGTAGTCGCGATGGGCAATCTTGACGCCGTGGATGTGAAGCGCTTTTTCGAGGAGCGCCTTGAACTACACGGAGATAGTCCTCGGAGTCTGGACTGTAGCGAGGAGGGTCAGAAGGGACGTTTCCACATTCTTGCCGAAGTCGGCCCGATGCAGGGGAGGAGCGTCGTCGATCTCGGTTCCGGCCTCGGGCACCTCTATGAGTTTCTGCGCGATCGGTACCCGGGCGTGTCGTACACGGGGTACGACTTTTCCGAGAAGTTCGTGGGCCGGGCTCGGGCCAAGTATCCGGATGCCGAATTTGAGGTTCGCGATGTCCTCCGACAAGAGATCCCACGCAGATTCGACTTCGTGATCAGCTGCGGGATTCACAATTTGGAGACCGGATCGAACGACGAGGACATGATCCGCCTACTTCGGAAGGCATGGGCCGCCGCGAATGACGCGGTTGCGTTCAGCATGTTGAGCAAAACCGCGGACCGCATCGAGGAAGGTCGCCACTATTATGATCCGATTCAGATGACAACGGAAGCGCTCCGGCTCACTCGGTATGCGGTACTGCGGCAGGACTACATGCCTCACGACCTGACCTTGTACTTGTATCGGAAGCGGCACGGCGAGTGAGCATCTGGTGGGGTCCCGCTCCAGTGGCCTCCGGCGGATGACTGACTGCAATTGACTCTGCGGACGTCGTCGGGGTTTGCACTCGTCCCCCACATCGGCAAACCCGCAAGAGGCCACGGGAACAGAATTGCCTCTACTGGATTGGAGACCTTCTCCCGGATCCTTGATCTTGCGGCTGGGCATCTCGAGCCTATCACGCCTCGGGACCGCCGTCCGCCGACTAGGGCGCTGCCCTCGGGGTCCCCGCCCTCCACAGGAGTCCCGAGGAGGCGAAGATCCAGACGAGGATGAGCACGGTCCCGGCGAGGATTGCGATGAATGCTCCGCTGACAGGAAACGCCCCAAGCAGGAACAGGACTGCCCCGAGGATTCCGACGTAGCCGAGCCAACGAGGAAATGGCCGTCCCCGCCTTGTGGCAAACCCGTACACAGCGAAGCCAGCCGCGAAAACAAGGAAGCCGAAGACCTCGACGGAGCCGAATCCGATGATGGCTTGCGCGACGATGATCGCGGCCGTCTTAGAAACACCTCCCGTCGCGTACGCACCCGAGAGCACATCCAGCGCGATCGCCTCCCCGATGAACACCACCGCCGTGACGACAATACCCACGAGCGCCAAGAGGGTCGCGGTACCGACCAACAGGCGATTCTCTCCTTCGAATGCGTTCCGCACGCCGACGAAATATGGAATGGCGAAAACTACGGCGAGCCCAATGAAGATGTCCCCGGCGAGGAACGCGGTCCGGAGCGAGCTGAATTGGGCGAGGGTTGCGTCGGCTTCAGATGGCCCCGCCGGGAAGTTGTAGGAAGTCACAAACGTCGCGATCACAAGGACCCCGAAGAGGATCCCACAAAGGCCTCCCAATCTCGAATCCCACTCGCCCGGATTGCGCCCCGACGATGCGTTCGCCGCCATGCTCTTCTCCGCCGCGGCATCTTTGGACGACTACTCAAGGGTTTTTGCAGGGCCCGTCGAGTCGTCCGGTAATCAGGAGTGTCCATTCCACTCGAACCGAGTCCCTTGCCGGTGCCGGTGCCTTCCGCTACTCTTTCTGGAGCTGAGTGCGTCCGGGACCCGGGAGCGTGCCGTAGCGGATGAAAGCCCGCAGCGCCTTCCAAGATACGATTCCTCGGGCCCAGGCGAACACGATCAAGACCACCAATCCGACGATCTCCCCGGCTTGGACGTACGGGTCGTGGAGCAATGTGTCGAACCACCGGTCCACGTTGAAAGGAGCGATCGGAAACGACCACCCGTAGGCCGGGTACCACACGATGGCCGGCTGATTCCAAATCTGATCGAGCAGCAGGTGCGTGGCCACCCCGAACCCGACGAGCCGGAGCCCTCGCAACATCGGCACGAAGCTGAGCCCGAGGATCGCGAACAGGAAGAGAAACGTGTGAGCCCAGATGCGCGAGTCCAGCCCGGTGACATAGGCGAGTGGCTTGTCGATCAGATCGGGAGAATCGCTCCGAAGAGGACGAGGCGATAATCGATTCGCGCTGGCGATTTCCAGGAGAGGAGCCACGCGAGGCCGAGTCCGATCCCCAAATGGCCCAGTAGAAACATGGTGGCTCATCTCGACGCGCGCGCGGAACGCACGTGCCGGCCTCGGGAACCGGCGGCTCGCAACAGGGATTCATCCGCCGTGTACACGACCGTGTCGAGCCGCTCGGCGAGGGAAATGTAGCTCGCATCGTAGATGGACAATCCTAGGCGGAAGGCCGAGTGGATCGCTGCGATCATCGAGGTCTCGGACGTCGGATCGAATCCGATGTCCAGGGCGAACAGGTCTCCGATGTGCTCGGCGAGCCGATCCATCCCGGCCCGGGGATGGTA
>JGI25382J37095_10000408_pt1 | contig 10503 bp, 11 predicted proteins | sample GraSoi013_1_40cm_3_FD_37095 | JGI IMG/M metagenome (IMG submission 37095)
GTCACGGCGTCCGAGCTCCTCGCCGTCGTCGCCGCGCGCGAGCTGCGCGACGACACGACGGTCTTCGCGGGCGTCGGCGTGCCGCTCCTCGCCGCCGCCCTCGCCCGGCAGCGCCACGCCCCGCGGCTCACCCTGGTCATCGAGGGCGGCATCATCGGCCCCGAGATCGCGCCGGGCCGGCTCCCGATCTCGACCAACGAGATGCGTGCGGGCCGCCGGGCGACGATGCTGCCCGGGATCACCGACGCCTTCCTCCTCGCCCAGCGCGGCTTCGTCGACGTCGGCTTCATGGGCGGAGCGCAGATCGACCGGCACGGGAACGTCAACACGAGCGTGCTGGGCACGGANTATTGGCACCCGAAGGTGCGGCTGCCGGGCACGGGCGGGGCCAACGACATCGCGTCATTGTGCCGGGAGGTCATCATCGTCACCCCGCACGAGCGGCGCCGCTTCGTCGAGCGCGTGGACTTCGTGACGAGCCCGGCGTGGCTCCACGGCGACGGTGCGCGGCGCGCCGCCGGGCTCCTCTTCGGCGGCGTCTCCCGCGTCGTCACGACGCTCGGGATCCTCGGCTTCGACCCGGACTCGCGACGGATGCGGATCGACGCAGTCCACCCCGGCGTCTCGGTGGCCACGATCCGCGAGCACACCGGCTTCGAGCTCCTGGAAGCTCCGCGCCTGGCCGTCACCGTNCCGCCCTCCGAGGACGAGCTCGCAATGCTCCGCGCGCTCGACCCCGAGCGGCGGTTCCTCGGCTGAGCCCGCGATGCACTGGGGCCTCGCGCTCCGGAACTTCGTCGGCCCGCGCGAAACGCCTGACGTGGACGCCCTCTACGCGTACGCCGAGCGTGCCGAGGCGCTCGGCTTCGAGTCCCTCTGGGCCTGGGACCATGTGATCCTCGGCGTGGAGCCGGCGTTCCCNATCCTCGACGCGGTCGGCGTCCTCACGGCGATCGCCGCGCGTACGCACCGCGTCAAGCTCGGGACGGGTGTGCTCGTGCTCCCGCTCAGGAACCCGACGCTCGCGGCCAAGGCGCTCGCCACCCTCGACGCGATCTCCCACGGCCGGCTCATCCTGGGTGTCGCCGCCGGCTGGTACGCCCGCGAGTTCGACGCCGTCGGCGTCCCCTTCAAGCAGCGCGGGCGCCTCTTCGAGCGGAACCTCGAGATCCTGACCCGCCTGTGGACCGAGGACCGCGTGACCCTCCGCGTGGACGAGTTCAACCTGCGCGAGGCGGTCATGCGACCCCCCACCGTCCAGCGGCCGCGCCCGCCCGTCCTCATCGGCGGCTACGTGGATGCGGTCCTTCGCCGCGTCGCCCGGATGGGCGACGGCTGGCTCACGTACTTCTACACGCCGGAGAGCTACCGGACGTCGTGGAAGAAGATCGTGGGCTTCGCCCGCGAGGCGGGCCGCGACCCCGCGACCCTCACCGGGACGAACCAACTCGCGATCTACGTCGGCCGCTCCCGCGAGGAGACCGAGGCGCCGATGCGCCGGTGGCTCGAGACGGAGTGGGACGTCGCCGCCTGGAGCGAGTCGACCCTCGAGCACGCGATCCGCGGGAGCGCCGCGGAGTGCGCCGCCCAGCTCCGCGCGCACGTCGCGTCGGGGGTGGACCGGGTCGTCCTGATCCCGTATCGCTACGAGCCCGAGCAGGTCGAGCTGATCGCGCGCGAGGTTCTCCCCGGGCTCGCGTGACGCGACCGACGCCGGGCGATCAGCGCCTGAGAGGGCCGATGACCTTTGCAAAGCTCCCGGCGATGACCCAGTACCCAACGACGTTTGGGTGGATATTGGGACCGACGGGATCGGGCGCGCACATCCAGGTCCAACTGCAAACGAGGATGACGTTGACGGGCACCCCGAACGGCGGCACGGATGTGAAATTCGTCGTCTGGAAGGCCGACTGGACGTCGGCGACGGGGACCCCAAAGGCGCCGTACACGCTTCCGAGGAGACCGTTGAACGCTACGGTGAGCTGTTCGGACGCGGTGGCAAGCGCCTGGCCCGGAGGCCCCTGGAGCCACACGGCAAGGAAGGGGTCGTAGTAGTTCATCCCCACGATCAGAACGTCAGGGCGGGCCGCTCGCAGCTGCGCGAGGATGTCGGGCAGCTCAGCTTGCGCCGCCCTGAAGCCGCTCTCCAGGCAGCTCGGGTCGACGCCGTTGCTGTCGATACACTGATCCACGTTGTTCGCGCCGATATCGATCGTCACCAGGACGACGCGGTGCGTCTTCAAGAAGTCGACCGCCTGAGCCAGCTGACTGCCCCGCGCGGTATTTGCAGGCCGCCCCCGTTGATCATCGTCGTGGTCGTCTCGTCAGGGCAGCCGAGCTTGACCACTTGGAGCCCGGGAATCGCCGCTCGATAGAGAGTATAGAGATCGTCGACGTACCCCTGGTTGGTTTCGACGTCGGCTCCGCCAGAGTCGGGCTGGACTCCTCGCGCAAGCGAGTCACCGAGCGCGAGGTAGTAGGCCGTCGCGCCAACGGTGGCGGCGGTGGCCTGCACTGGGCCTGCCGAGACGAGGGCGAAAAGCACGCCGGCGACAATCGCTGGGCTGAAGCGCGTGCGCATATCGAGCCTCCTTTGTGGACGGAACACAGCTGAGGCAAGCCTCGTGCCGCGGCGTGCGCGCCGTAAGTGGCGATAACTGAGGGCCTCGGCCAGCGCCGCTGTCGCGAATGTGTCACGCGGACACGGACCGTTTCGGCACTGCGCCACTCTGATATCATCGGGCGTGCGTACGGCCGGGTGGTCCCGGCCAAGGAAATCACCGACGAGGTGTCGACATGGTGAAGTTCTCGGGGGTCATGCCCGCGAACCTCCTGCCGTTCACGGCCGACCTCGCGATCGACGAGCCCGCGTACCGGAAGCACCTGCGCTGGCTCGCCGACACCCGCGGTGTCACCGGGGTCGTCGCCAACGGCCACGCCGCCGAGGTCTCTTCGCTCTCTCGCGAGGAGCGCAGGCGCGCCCTCGCGATCGCGCTCGATGAGGTGGGCCCGCAGTGCCCCGTCGTCGCAGGGGTCTATGCCGACGGCACGCAGGAGGCGGTCGAGCTGGCGCGCGACGCCAAGGCCGAGGGCGCGGCGGCCGTCCTCGTCTTCCCGCCGACGCTGTTCATGTGGGGCGCCCGGGGGAAACCCGAGATGGCGCTGCGCCACTTCTCCGAGATCGCCGCGCAGGCCGACCTGCCGATCATCGTCTTCGAGTACCCTCCGGCCTCCGGCATCGGATACAGCCCCGAGACGCTGGCGCAGCTCGCCGCGATCCCCCACGTCTCGGCGGTCAAGGACTGGTCGAACGACATCGTCGCCTTCGAGGCGAACCTCCGGGCGCTCAGGGCGACCGGGCGCCCCGTCGCGATGCTCTCGGCCTTCACGATGTCGCTCATGGCGACCTTCTTGCTCGGCGCCGACGGCGCAATCTCGGGGATGGGAAGCGTCGTCGCCGACCTCCAGGCCGAATTATTTGAGTTGTGCCAGAAGGGAGACGTGGACGGCGCGCGGCGCATCAACGACCGTCTGGATCCTCTGGTGCAGGTCTTCTATGCGCCGCCGTTCGTGGACATGCACAACCGCATGAAGGCGGCGCTGGTGCTGCTGGGCCGCCTGCCCGCCGCGCACGTGCGCCCGCCGCTCACCCCCGTGAGCGCTGCCGAGCGAGAGGCGATCAGGCAGGCGCTCGCGGCGGCGCGCCTCGCTCCCGCGCGACCGAGCCCGTAGAGGAGACGGGCCAAGATGGACCTCGGCATCCGGGGACGGAACGCGATCGTCTGCGCGTCGAGCCGCGGGCTCGGCAAGGCGTGCGCCATGTCGCTCGCCCGTGAGGGCGTCAACCTCACGCTGATGGCGCGGACGAAGGACGCCCTCGAGGCGGCCGCGAAGGAGATCCGCGACGCCACGGGCGTCCGCGTGACCGCCGTCGCCGGCGACGTCACGACCGAGGCCGGGCGCGCAGCGCTGCTCACCGCGTGCCCCGCGCCCGACATCCTTGTCAACAACGCGGGCGGTCCGCCGCCCGGCGATTTCCGGGACTGGGACCGCGACACATGGATCCGGGCGGTCGACGCGAACATGATCACGCCGATCCTCCTCATCAAGGCGACCGTGGACGGCATGATCGCCCGTCGCTTCGGCCGTATCGTCAACATCACGTCGAGCGCCGTGAAGCACCCCATCGACATCCTGGGGCTCTCGAACGGGGCGCGCGCCGGGCTCACAGGATTCGTCGCCGGGCTCGCGCGCAAGACCGTCGCCCACAACGTCACGATCAACAACCTCCTCCCCGGGCCCTTCGACACCGACCGGTTGCGCTCGACCATCGCCATCCAGGCGAAGACGAGCGGCCGGACCGTCGAGGAGGTCGTGCGTGATCGCCGCCGGACCAACCCGGCGGGCCGCTTCGGCGAGCCGGCGGAGTTCGGCGAGCTCTGCGCGTTCGTCTGCGGCGCGCACGCGGGCTTCATGACGGGCCAGAATTTCCTGATCGACGGCGGGACCTACCCGGGATCGCTCTGAACCCGGGCCTCTTGCGCGGTCCGACCGGTTTAGTGTAGTAAGAGGCAATCTTTTCCCGAAATCACCCGCCCACGCCGTGGGCTTCCGTAGGGAGGCTGGCGATGACCGAACGTTGGCAAGAGGAGCCCTGGGCTCAGGACCTATGGTGGAGCGGCAAGACCACGCGGCGGCGCTTTGTCGGACTGTCGGCCGCGACCGCCGCCGCGCTCGGCGCGACCATGCTGGTTCCGGCGCCGTGGCGCAAGGCGTTCGGCCAGGCGAAGCCCTACAAGGTCGGGATCATGCAGCCGCTCACCGGCGTCGCCGCGGCCGGCGGAAAGACAGCCCTGGTGGGATCGATGATGGCCATCGACCGGGTCAACAAGACGGGCGGCGTCAACGGCCGGCCGCTGGAGGCGATCGTGGCCGACTACGAGTCCAAGCCGGATGTCGGCCGCCGCAAGGTGGAGAAGCTCCTCGTGGAGGACCAGGTCGACGTGGCCGAGGGCGGCTATCTCTCCAACGTCTGCGTGGCCTGCATGCCGGTCTTCGACGAGCACCGGACCGTCTTCATGGTCGGCGTCTGTCTTGACACCACCATCACGACGACGAAGTGCAGCCGGTACGTCTTCCGACCGTTCGACTACGCGCCCGCCCAGGCGGTCGCCTTCGCCCCTTACCTCGTCAGCAAGCTGGGCAAGAAGTGGCACATCGCCTACCTCGACTACGCCTGGGGCCAGTCGACCCGCGACGCCTACGCCGCCGAGATCAAGAAGCTGGGCGGAGAGGTCGTCGGCACGACGGGGATTCCGCTGGGCACGGCCGACATGACCTCGTTTCTCTCGAAGATCAGCGGCAGCTTCGACGGGTTCTTCGGGATCTTCTTCGGCGCCAACGCCGTCGTCCTGGCCACGCAGGCCTACGACCTCGGTCTCACCAAGAAGTACAGGTTCGCGGGCGACGGCGCCGTCGCCGAGTCGACCCACCTGCCCGCCCTCGGCCAGAAGGTCGAAGGCTTCACCGGCATCAACCGGTACATCCCCGTCCTCGACCCCCCGCTGAACACGCCCTATCACAAGAGGTTCTACGAGGAGGCTCGCGCGCGGCTCAAGCAGATCGACCCCTCGGGGCCGGACCCGGACCGGTACGTACAGTCGAACTTCGAGGCGATCAACTTCCTCAAGCTCGGCATGCAGAAGTCGGGCTTCCGCGGGCGCGAGGACACGATGAAGCTCATCGAGGCGCTCGAGGGCATGGAGGTGAAGGAGAGCGACGACTTCCCCCAGGGTGACAAGACCCTGCGCAAGGAGGATCACCAGGCGTTCATCCGGGAGTTCATCTTCGACATCAAGAACAACAAACACCGGCTCCTGGAGGTCATCTCGAAAGAGAAGACGTTCGTCCCGCCCGCCTGCTCGTTCCAGAAGGCGTGACCCGGCTTCGTCCTGCTGAGGCGACGTCCCCGGCCCGCACCGGCGGGGGCGCCGCCCCGTCCGCGATGCTCCGCACGGAGAGACTCTGCATGCGGTTCGGCGGGCTCAACGCGCTCAACAACGTCGATGTGGCGATCCACACGGGCGAGATCCGCGCCATCATCGGCCCCAACGGCGCCGGCAAGTCCACGCTCTTCAACTGCATCACGGGTGTGCTTCGCCCGACGAGCGGCCGCATCCTCTTTGCCGGCGAGGACATCACGGGGCTTCCTCCGCACCGGATCTCCCGGAAGGCCATCGCACGCTCGTACCAGATCACCAACATCCTGCCCGGCGCCACGGTGCTCGAGAACGTCCGAATTGCCGCCCAGTCGCGTCATCACGCATGGAGCCTGCTCCACCACCATCGCTCGTACACCGATGTCATCGATCGTGCGCGCGACGTCCTCGCCGCCGTGGGCCTCGCCGGCAAGGAGGACGAGCTCGCCGCCAACCTCTCCCACGGCGAGCAGCGGAACCTCGAGATCGGGATCGCGCTCGCGACGGAGCCCCGGCTCCTCTGCCTGGACGAGCCGACGGCGGGCATGAGCGTGCCCGAGACGCACGCCATCGTCGCGCTGATCCGGCGCATCGCCGCCGACCTGACGATCCTGATCGTCGAGCACGACATGGAAGTGGTGATGGGGCTCGCGCGGACGATCACGGTCCTCCACTACGGCGAGGTGCTCGCCGAGGGCACCCCCACCCAGATCCAGGCCGATCCACGCGTCCAGGAGGTTTACCTCAAGAGCTGATGCTGTCGCTCCAGGACGTCCACACGTACTACGGCAAGTCTCACGTCCTGCACGGCGTGTCGCTCGAGGTGGGTCCGGGCGAGGTCGTCGGCCTGCTCGGGCGTAATGGTGTCGGCAAGAGCACCACCCTCAAGACCGTCATGGGGCTGGTCCGTGCCGCCGACGGCCGCGTGGTGTTCGACGGTCGTGACCTCACGGGGCTCGCGCCCCACCACGTCGCCCGCCTCGGCATCGCCTGGGTCCCCGAGGATCGGCGGATCTTCCGGCTGCTCACCGTGATGGAGAACCTCCGAACCGGGCTGGACCGCCAGGGGGTGACCGAGCCGCGGCGCCGAGAGCTCCTCGACAAAGTCTACGCGAGCTTCCCCGTCCTGCGAGAGCGGCGCCACCAGGCGGGCGGCACGCTCTCGGGCGGCGAGCAGCAGATGCTCGCCATCGCGCGTGCGATGACGCTCGAGCCCAAGATCATTCTGCTCGACGAGCCGACGGAGGGCCTGATGCCACGCATGGTCGCCCAGATCCGGGAGATCATCGACGTGCTGCGCCGGGACGGTCTGGCGATTCTCCTCGTCGAGCAGAACGTGCCGCTCACCCTGGAGGTCTGCGCGCGCGTGTACATCATGGAGAAGGGCCAGGTCCGGTACCGCGGCCCCGCCGGCGAGCTCAGGGCGAACGAGACGATCATTCACCAGTACCTCGGCGTCTCGGCGTGATCCCCTTCGANCAGCTCCTCGTCCAGGCCATCAACGGCATCGTGACCGGAATGATCCTCGCCCTCGTGGCCTCGGGGCTCACGCTCATCTTCGGGATCATGGACGTCGTCAACTTCGCCCACGGCGACCTGTTCATGCTGGGCGCCTACGTGGGCACCACGGTCTTCGTCACCACCGGCAACTTCTGGCTCGCTCTCCTCGGCGCCTGCGTGACGATGGCGGCCCTTGGCGCCGCGCTCCAGATCACCACGCTCCGCCCGCTGCTCGGGCGCGATCCCCTCACCACGATCCTGGCCACCTTCGGGATCTCGCTCGTCCTCCAGAACTACGCCCTGTGGCAGTACGGGCCGGTGCCGCGCAAGATCATGGAGCCGCTCACGGGGCACTTCCAGCTCTTCNACATCGAGTACCCGTGGTACCGGTTGCTGATCGCCATGCTCTCGGGCGTGATCATCGGTGGGCTCTGGCTCTTCATGAAGTACGGAACGTACGGGATCTGGATCCGGGCCACCACCCAGGACCGGCTCATGGCCTCGGCCATGGGCATTCCGGTGCCACGGGTGCACACCGGGGTGTTNGCCATCGGCGCGGCCATGGCGGCGGCGAGCGGCGTCCTCTTCGCTCCCCTCGTCGGGGTCAACCACGCCATGGGCTTCGACTTCACCCTCAGAGCCTTCGTGGTGGTCGTGGTCGGCGGGATGGGGAACCTCGGGGGCTCCATCCTCGCGTCCATCTTCCTGAGCCTGCTCGAGGCGTTCGCATCGCTCTGGGTGAGCCCCGCCCAGGCCGTCATCGTGTCCTTCATCGTGCTCATCCTCACGCTGCTCTTTCGGCCGACCGGCCTCTTCGTGCCCACCCCGAAATGAGGACGCAGCGCACGGGGTACTGGGTCGGGTTCGTCGTCGTCCTCGGCCTCCTGACGGTGGCTCCGCTCGTGCTGCCGGAGTTCTGGCGCCGCTTCGTGACCGAGATCCTGATCTGGGGTCTGCTGGCGATGTCGTCCGACCTCCTCATCGGCTACACCGGGATGGTGTCCTTCGGACACTCCGCGTTCTTCGGGCTCGGCATGTACGGGACGGCGGCAGCGCTGCTGGCCCTCGGTCCGCCCAACCTCTGGCTGGCGCTCTCGTCCGGCCTCGTGAGCGCGGCCGTGGTTGCGGCCTTCGTCGCATACTTCGCGACGCGCCTGCGCGACATCTATTTCGCGATCACGACGTTGGTGTTCTCGCAGATCTTCTACGTCATCATCTTCACGTGGACCGACATGACCGGCGGCGAGAACGGCCTCACGTTCAGCCAGCCGCCGTTCTCCATCCCGGGCCTCGGGTCGGGACGCTTCACGCCGGTGACCCTGCACTGGTTCGTCCTAGGGGTGGTGACGCTCTCCTATCTCGGCCTCCGACGAATCACGCAGTCGCCCTTCGGGATGGTGCTGCAGTCGATCCGCGAGAACGAGGCCCGCACGCGCGCCATCGGCTACCACGTCGAGCGCTACAAGATCGTCGCGGTCATGCTGTCGGGGCTCTTCGCGGGCCTCGCCGGGGTGCTCTACGCGATCCAGAACAAGTTCGCGGCGCCGGACTTCGTCCTGTTCCTCGTCTCCGGCGAAGCGGTCATTTTCAATGTGATGGGAGGGATGGGGACGCTCGTGGGGCCGGTCGCCGGCGCGGCCTTCTTCCTCCTGCTCCGTGAGGCGTTCTCGCGCTTCTTCCCCGAGTACTACCTGATCCCCGTCGGCGTCATCTTTACGCTGATGGTCGTCTTCCTCCCCCAGGGGCTGCTGGGCTTCCTCCGCCGACGGCTGAACGCGTAACCGCCCTCACGCCGCTCCGTTCAGCACTTCGCGCACCGTCTGGGTGAGCGCCGCGATGGTGAACGGCTTCGGGAGCAGCGGCCCGAGGCTCAGCGCAGGCGGCGGCACGTCCGCCTCCGGGTAGCCCGACACGTAGATCACCTTGATCCCCGGGCGGGCGGCGACCACCCGCCGCGCGACATCGTCGCCGCCCGCGCCCGGGAGGACAAGGTCCGTGATGAGCAGGTCGATCGGCCCCTCGTGGCGCTTCACGATGGCGAGCGCGGCCTCCCGATCGGATGCCTCGAGGACCGCGTACTGCTCGAACTGGAGGATGTCGCGGATCAGATCCCGCACGTCGGGCTCGTCCTCGACCACGAGCACGGTCCTGGCGCCCGACGGCGCGGCGCTCGACGGCTGCTCGGCACCCCCGGTCGCGTTCTGCGCGCGCGGGAGGCGGATCGTGAACGTCGAGCCCCGCCCGACCTTGCTCGACACCTCGATGCGTCCCCCCGCCTGGGCAACCACGTCCCGAACGGTCGAGAGCCCGAGCCCGGTGCCCTTCCCCGGCTCCTTCGTGGTGAAGTACGGCTCGAAGAGACGCGCCTGGGTGACGCCGTCCATGCCGACGCCCGTGTCGCTGACGACCAGCACGATGTCGGACCCGGCGTTCAGCGTCTCGATGGTCAGCCGACCGCCCTGGGGCATCGCGTCCCGCGCGTTTACGACAAGGTTCATGATGACCTGGCCGAGCTGACCGTGGTTGACCGCGACACGACCCACACCGGGATCGAGGCGCGTGACCAGCGTGATGTGGTCGCCGACGGCCGGCTGGAGCACCTTCGCGACGTTGGCCACCACCTGGTTCACCGCGATCAGCGCAGGTCCCGGGTCGCGGCTCGTCATGAGGATCTGCTGCGCGAGCGCGATGCCCCACTCGGTCGTCTTCTTGATCGACTCGGCGTTCGACCGGAGCGGATCGTTGGGCCGGAGGCGGCGCAGCATGAGCTCGCTGTAGCCGGCGATGACGGCCAGGAGGTTGTTGAAGTCGTGCGCGAAGCCCGACGCGATCCGGCGCAGGTGCTCGTTGTCCACGGGCAGGAGCGACGGGCTCTCGGGGGTGATCATCGCGCCGCCTCGTCCGCGGNGCCGGGGCCCGTCGNNACCTCGGCGATCAGCGGGAGGACGACCGTGAACACGGTCCCGCCCGCGCGCCCGCCGCGGAAGGCGATCGTCCCGCCGTGCTCCTCGACGATCTTGTGCGC
>JGI25382J37095_10000411_pt1 | contig 10487 bp, 7 predicted proteins | sample GraSoi013_1_40cm_3_FD_37095 | JGI IMG/M metagenome (IMG submission 37095)
CTTGAGGAGGGCACCGATCGCTGTGAAGATGTGGCCAACATCCTCGAACGCATTCTCTTGAAGCATGTCTGACGCGATCCAGCCCACGCGATTCCCAGCGCTGTTCCATTAGACTTCCCGCCCAACCATGATTGATCCCACCCTTCTGTTGGTTCTCGTCGTGATCCTTGCCCTGGCGTTCGATTTCTCGAACGGCTGGCATGACAGCGCCAACGCTATCGCCACGGTCGTCTCAACCCATGTCCTGACCCCTGGACGGGCGGTGCTGCTCGCCGCCGTCTTGAACATTGCGGGCGCCTTCATGTCCACCGCCGTGGCCAAGATGATCGGCGGAGGAATCGTCGAACCGTCGGCGATCCACCAGAGTACCGTCGCGGCCGCTTTGATCGGCGCCATCGCATGGAACCTGTTCACGTTGATGCTGGGACTCCCGACGAGCTCGTCTCATGCCCTCATCGGCGGGATCATCGGCGGCGCGCTCGCGCAGAGTGGCATGTCGGCCGTCAAATTGTCAGGTCTGCAGAGGGTGCTGGAGGCGATGCTGTTTTCGCCGCTTGTGGGATTCGTGCTGGGGTACTTGATTATCCTCGCCACCTACTGGGTCGTCTTTCGGGTTCCGCGTGGAACAGCCAATCGCGCCTTTCGACGCCTACAGCTTATCTCATCCAGCTTGATGGCGTTCAGTCACGGCGCAAACGACGCGCAGAAGGCGATGGGGATCATCACGCTCGCGCTGGTGTCGGCTGGGCATCTCGACCACGTCGCGGTGCCGACCTGGGTCCTCCTCTCGTGTGCCGTCGCGATGGGCTTGGGGACGGCGGCTGGGGGGTGGCGCATCATCAGAACGTTGGGGATGCGCATCGTCAAGATGGAGCCGGTCCATGGGTTCGCGGCCGAGACCAGCGCGGCTTTGATCCTGCTCGGGACGGCGCATTTCGGCATGCCGGTCAGTACCACGCATACCATCACGTCGTCTATCATGGGGGTTGGGGCCGTTACCCGGCTTTCGGCGGTGCGATGGGGGGTGACGATGCGGATCGTCTCCGCGTGGCTGTTCACGTTGCCCGGGGCTGGGTTGGTGGCGTATGGCACGAGATTGATTTTCCAGGCGTTCCACTGAGGCCATCGAGGCGGCGGCTCCTCACGCAGCGCTTAACCTGGCGATTCCCGTCGCCATTGCGCTTTCGCCTTCTTGCGGTCGTACCCTTTGGCTCCGTGTTTGCCTCCGTGCGGACGGGCCGGTTTGGCCGTGAGGCGAACCGCCGGTTTGATCTTTCGAGGCTTCCGCATGGGCTGCGAGCGTAGCGAAGGGTTCTTGGCAGGTCAAGGGCGCTAGACTCATAGGGAAGCCTTCCAGGAGGCGGGGGATCATGCAAGCTGTCAGGCATGCACGCTCAGTGCTGTTGCAGCGGGCTGTCGGGGCTGCCCCCGTTCCTCTGGTGAGGAGGGACGCCGTCGAAAACCGCATCGCGGCGGTGCGGGCCCGGGCGATCGTGTTCGCCAGGGCGCTCCGGGAGCCACCCTTCCGTCACGAGACGGTGCATCGCCTCCGGACCCATCTGCGGCGCCTCCAGGCCTATGCGGAGTTCCTTCAACGGCCTCGGATCGCGGCGAGGCTGGCTGAATGCGTCTCGTGGCTGAGCGACCTGCGGGCGCTGTATGTCTTTCAACAGTCCCTCCGTCGTCGGGGTGCGTCCGTCCTTGACCGGTCCCGTGTGGACGCGGCAGTGCGGGATGAGGAGCGGGCCGTGGCTCGCGCCGGGTATCCGGGAGCGATCCGGACGCGATTGGCCGGCTTGTCGGTTTCCCGGATGCGCCGCCCATCCGCGTTTCTGGCGGAACGCCTCGCCTCTCTCAGTCAGGAGCGAGCCGCGCGTCTGGACGCCGCCTTGCGCGGCCTGTCGCCGGAGGCCACGCGCAAGGAACTCCATCGTCTGCGTTTGCTGATCAAGTCGCTCCGCTACCAGGAGGAGATCGCTCTCGAGGCGGGCCGGGGGGATCCCAGAACGGTGGCCGCGCTCAAACGGCTCCAACGCACCCTCGGCGATTACTGCGACCGGGACCAGTTCCGCCGTCTGGCCAGGAAGATGAACCTGGAGTGCCAGAGCGAGATGAAGAAGGAGTACCGGCGATACCGTCAGCGGGCGCGGGCAGCTGTGCGCCGGTTGGCACCGCCGCAGTCTTCCCTTATCGCGCTGCGATGAGGCGCAGGATCTTGGGTGGGAGGAGCCACAGCAAGGTGCCGGCCCCGGCTTTCGGGATGCCGGTAAACCGGATGCAGCAGGCCCCGGCCTTCTTCACTTCAAAGGAGGCGGCTGTCTTGCCCGAGACCATCGCCGAGATGGTCGTGCTGAGGTGAGGCTCGTGGCCGACACAGAGGACCACGGGTTTTTCCGCCAGGTCGGCGAGTCGGGCGATCAGCCGATCCGGCGCGGCGGAGGGTGTCAGCTCGTCCGCCAATTCGACTTTCGCGTCGCTGCTTAACCCCTTCTTGGCGATCTCGGCCGTCTCGCGGGCTCGCAGCAGGGGGCTCGAAAGGATGACGTCCGGGCAAACCTTGAGGGCACGCAGGCCCCGCACCACTTCTTTGGTCCGCTCCACGCCCTCCGCCGTCAGCGGGCGGGCCTCGTCCTCGCCCTTCCACTCTTCTTTGTCCACAGCCAGGCCGTGCCTCAGAAAGATCAGTTCCATGGGTCTCCTTGGGCCTACCTGACGTCAGGCCGATCAATCGTAGCGGGAGGGGGCCATTCACCCGTGTCATCTGCGGAGCAACGGGTACCCGCGCCCCTCCCGCACCCACCGCGTCCGAATGAGTGCGTGTGAGCAGCGACGGGGGCGGCATTATAGCGAAGCCATCAGGTGATGTCACGCGCCGAGCGCGACCCGGTAAAAAATCGCTTGACGGGCGCTGTCGTCATGTGTACTATGTCGACTTACTTTATAAACTTTAACCGAAACCTATGCGCTTTTCAAAGAAGAGCGAATACGCCCTGCGCGCCCTGATCGAGCTGACCAAAGCCTATGGTGGCACCCCGGTCCGGCGGCATCAGATCGCCGAGCGGCAGAACATTCCGATTGTGTTTCTGGAGCAGCTCCTGCTGGCCCTCAAACACGCCGGGCTGTTGGCTAGCACCCGCGGGGCGCAGGGGGGATATGCCCTGATCAAGCCGCCGGCGAAGGTCACGCTGGGGCAGGTCATCCGCATTTTGGACGGTCCNTTGGCGCCGATCGGCTGTGTCAGCAAGACGGCCTACAAGAAATGCCACGACTGCCCGTATGCGAAGAAGACCTACTGTCCGCTGCAGGATGCGATGGGTGAAGTGCGGAATGCGATCGCCGACATCCTGGACAATTACAACCTCGAGGATTTCTCGAAAGGCGTGAAGGGGAAACATTGATCATGCCCTCCTTTGACATCGGCTCGATCGTGCTCGTGGGGATTACTCTCTTTGCCGCCTTTGTGAACGGAGCCCTTGGGTACGGGTTTTCGTCGCTCACCGTGCCGGTCGCGCTCGTTTTCTATACCAATCGCATTCTGAATCCCGCTCTGGTTCTGATCGAAGTCCTCATCAACCTGTATGTGCTTTTCATCAATAGGGCCAGCGTTCCGGCTGTATGGAACCGGGTCTATCCCATTCTCATCGGCCTGTTGCCCGGCATTGCAGTCGGCAGCTACCTTCTCGCCTCGCTTCATCCGAGCTGGATCAAGTTTGTCACCTATACTGTTCTTCTTCCTCTCATCCTTGTCCAGGCAGCCGGCATCCGGAGGCCGATCCGGTCGGAAAGGCTTATCGGCCTCCCTTTCGGAGCGGGGCTCGGCTTTCTGTATTCCGTCACCACCGTATCCGGTCCGCCCCTGGCGATTTTGTTCAACAACCAAGGCCTGGTCAAACGAGAGTTCCGGGCCGGTCTGGGATTGATTCGCGTGGCCGAATCGAGCCTGACCGCCGTGGTGTATTACCACCTCGGCCTGTTTGCGGCGGAAAGCCAGAGCATCTTCGTGATGATTATTCCGGGCGTCCTCGTCGGGATTCCTCTTGGCGCCTATCTCATTCGACGACTCGACGCCGAAACGTTTCGCCGCATCTGCATGAGCTTTGATGCCTGGGTCGTCGGGTTCGGTCTCTCCCGTGTGTTGATCGATCTCAAATTGATGGAAAGCCCGTGGGCCTACAGCGTGATGGTTCTAGCGATTGTGATAGACAGCTATCTTTTATATGTGTTTTTCACGAAATGGAGGCCGGCTGCTCGGCGATCGGAAGGTGTAAATGGTGATGGCGAGAGGGGCGGGAAGACACCGACGACGCCTGCGGACGGCAAGCTCGGCACGATGCCGGTGCGGGATCCTTGAGGGAAGTATTTTTTGCGGGTATAAGTTTACTAAGTTAGGCAATAAAGGAGACAATACCATGCGACGCTCAACGATTTCTGCCCTCGTCGTGACTGCCTGGCTCCTTGGTGTGGCGATCCCTGCGGGCGCGGCGGATCCGGCCCTAAAGCTCTTGTTGAAGAAGGGTATCATCACCCAGGAGGAATACGACCAGGCGCTTCGGGAGACCGGTCAGCTTCCCGAGACGCCTCCTCCCAAAGCAGGGGCGGCGCCCCCGGCGGCTGCGGCACCTGCCANGGCGGATGCTGCTCCCGCACCGGACGGGGACAGCACGGTNGACCTNGGCAAGGGGATCAAGTTCGGCTACGACCGGGGGCTCTANACCCAGTTCAAGGACAAATTCAGGCTGAAGATCCGCATCCGGATCCAGGCGCGGTTTACGGATAGTGGCTTTAACTCGGCGTACAACACGGTCGGGGATCCGAAGAATTATCCTAACGTCTCCTCNGCCGGTGTGATCTCAGCCACAAAACATGCCGAAGATCTTGCCTTCTTTGGCGTGCACCGCACGCGGCTGGTGTTTGAAGGATTCGCTTTCAGCCCGGACGTTAATTACTTTGTGCAGTTCCGGAACGACACGGCCGATGCCACAAATCAATTGGGAGGGTCGCGTTCGACGACCCAGCTCTACGACGCCTACCTAACCTTTAAGCAGATGCCGTGGGCCAATCTCCGCGTCGGGCAGTACCGCACCCATTTCGGGCGGCAGGAGTTTATGTCTTCGGCGCTCTTGCAGTTTGTGGATCGGGGCTTTGTCGCTGAGGCCTTTGTACCGAACGCGATCGACCGTCGTGATCAGGGCGTCACGATTTTCAGCGACCAGGAAAAGCATCCTGTCAATTATGCCTTCGGCGTGTTCAATGGCGTCGGCATCAATCTGAACAGGCTTAGCCTTAGCACGCCGGGCAATGCCAATGAATTGATGTATGTTGGCCGGATCACGGCTGATCTGATGGGAAAACCAGGCTATCCTGAGGGAGATCTGGCGTACTCGCTGACCCCGCAATTAGCCGTGGGTGCGAGTTACGGATACAACGCCGGGCTTCAGACGAACACCACGGGCCCAGGGAGCAATAACCAGATCTCCACAGCGATCGCGTCCTTGGGTAACGGGCGGCTGCTCAACCAAGGGGTAGTGGACATTGGGACAACCGGCGTGGATTTCGTCTTGAAGTACAGGGGCTTCTCACTTCAAGGTGAGGGCTTCGTCCGGAACGTGGACACGCACGATCATTCGAAGCGGATCGGCAACGCGACCGGGTTCTACGTCCAAGCCGGCTATTTTGTGGTGCCACGGACGATCGAGGTTGTGGGGCGGTACAGNGTGATGGACCCCGACACACGGCTCGGGCACGATTTGCTCACCTCCGCCGTCGGCGGGCTGAACTGGTATTTCAGCGGGCACGAACACAAATTGCAGTTTGACTTCGGCGTGATCACCACGCGGCTGAACGGCGCGGACAGCGTCAACGGCGGCGTCATCGGCGGCAACGTCACCTTGATCGAGAACCGCGCGCGCCTCCAGTACACGATCGTGTTCTAGGGCGGTGAGAGGCAGCGCCGCGGGGCGCCNTGCGCGCTGACTGGCGTCAGCCAGACGTAATCCGCGATCGATTGGTCCAGGAGCGTGCGGATTTCATCCTGTCGCTTGGGCTCGTACGACGTGAGGTAAACGGTAGTTTGTCGAATGGCACCCTTTAACCGTCGAAGGACACGGCTGGGAACCGGCAGCCGGTACTGAATGTGNCCCGCCCCCGTGTAGCTGACGACGGGCCCCGCGTCTGGTGCACGATGGCTCAGGTGCTCGGAGATGGTCTTGGCCATGCCTTCGTCCCGAAACAGGGCGGCTTCGTACATGCGCTGGTAGGCCTCTTCGGAAAGGCCGCCATGGCAGGCGCGGAGCTGCGACACCATGACCTCGCGATACGCGGGCTCGTCAGAAAGGACCTCATCGCGCATCTGCCAGCGCAGCATCTCGGGATCCTTCAGCGCGCGCAGCAGACCTTCCTTCGCCACGCGCCGCACCAGCGGCTTCGGCGGGTTCAGGGCGAGCACGGGCAAGTCGTGGGAGCGGGCGAAGTCGATGAGCGGCGCATAGTCGGTGTAAGCGCTGCCCCAGTTCTCCTTCCAGTGGGCTTCTTGGAGAAACTGATCTGGCGCCATGTCCGGTGCCGTCAGATAGTGATCCAGACCAGCCTGCCCGTCCCATCCGAACATCTCCAGGCCCAGCGCCGGCTTGCGGTTGCGATCGACGAGCGCCTGGAGGATGCGCAGGGCGGCTTCAATATGCGAGCGATGGCTGTGCTCCTCCCCAATGTAGATCACGTCCATGGTCAGCAGAGAGGCCATGAAATCCTCGAAGCCGACCACGTGGCCGGCCTTGGCGTCCAGGATCTGCCATTCCGTGAAGGTCGCGGCACGGTTTTCGGCCGGCAGGGTCTCAGCCCGACCGGCGACCAGGAATCCGGCGAGTGCGAGCGAGGCGAACAGAACAGGGCGACCCATCGCGTGTGTAGCTAGCACACTCATCCCCACTCGACAAGACTACAATTTTCCCAGTTCCATCTTAACCCAGGAGGCTCCGCGCTCTTGCGCACCGCCTTTAACGCCAGCCGCTGGTGCCATCCTTTAGCCCCATCTGGCTGTATTCTATTTGCATTTCCCTACAAGATATGGTAGAGACTTTTCTCCAGGGGCGACTTCTAGGGACAGCGCCCTTAGGGAAAGCAGGAAGGAAGCATATGTATTTGAANCGGCTGGAAATGCGAGGGTTTAAGTCCTTCGTGGACGCTCAGGTGAGCTTCCAACCCGGGATTACGGCCGTCGTCGGGCCGAACGGGACTGGCAAGAGTAACATCCTCGATGCGGTGCTCTGGGTCCTGGGCGAGCAGAGCACCACAGCCCTGCGCAGCGAACGGATGGAGGACGTCATCTTCAACGGGACCGAGTCCCGCCAGCCGCTCGGCATGGCCGAAGTCTCCCTCATCCTCGGCGATGTTGATGGAAGACCACACGACAACGGCAACGGCAGCGGCGAGGCGGCGGCTCTGCCATTTGCGCTCGGGGAATGTCACGAAGTGATGGTGACGCGCCGACTGTTCCGCGACGGCGTGAGCGAGTACTTCATCAATAAGACGTCCTGCCGCTTGAAAGACATTCGCAGCCTGTTGCTCGACACGCGCGCTGGCAGTAAAGGACATACGGTCATCGAGCAGGGCCGGATTGATCGTGTGCTGAAGGCATCGCCGGTCGAGCGGCGCGAGTTGATCGAAGAGACAGCTGGGATCATCCGCTACAAGAGACAAAAGGCCGAGGCGTTGCGAAAGCTGGAGGCCACCCACCAAAATCTGTTGAGAGTCCGCGACATTATTCATGAGGTCAGGCGCCAACTGGCGGCCCTCGAACGACAGGCGCGGGCGGCCGAACAGTTCCAAGCGCTCCGGCAGGAAGTCCGGCGTCTCGAGCTCACCCTCCTCCTCCACGATTACCGAGCGGTGCTCCACGAGCGCGAGGAAGCCGACCGAGTCCTAGGCGAGCTCGCCCTGCGTGAAAGTGCCGAGGCCGCTGCGGTCGCGCACCTTGCGAACGAGGTGGAGACCCACCAGCTCGGCGTGACGGAGGGGGAGGCGACACTGACCGGGCTGCGCGAGCAGGTCGCCCAGGCGGAAGCGAAGTTGGCGCAGGCCGCCGCCACGCTCGAGTTGCTGGCCCAGCGTGCGTCCCTGCTCGACGAGCAGCACGCCCGCGTGCAAGCCGATATCGAGCGCCTCAAGCAAGAGCAGCAGGAGTCGACCGATCACCTCGCCCGACTCAGCGCCCGCCTCGCGCAGTTGACCAAGGAACTCACTCTCCGGTCCGGTGTCGCCGCGGAGTCCGAGGCGGTGCTGGCCGAAGCCGTGCGGCGCCATCACAGCAACCAGGCCGCGCTCGATGCCGCGCGGAAGGCCGTCATGGATCAGGCGATCGCCGCCACTGACTCGCACAATCGGCTGGCCAGCGATCGGGCTCGCGCGGGGGAACTCCGTCGGCGGATCGAGCGCGTGGAGCAGGAGCGGTTCCAGGCCGTTTCGAAGCTAGAGCTGGCNTCGACTGTGCTCGCAGCCAGTATCGAGCGGCGCCGAAAGCTCGAAGCGCAACTGGCGAAGGCCCAGAGCACCCGAGCGAGTTTCGCGGAGGAAGTCGTGCGCGTCCGAGGCCAGCTTGACGAGGCTGAGCAACGGCTGGCTCGTCTGCAGGAAGAAAAAGCGGTGGCGGTCGGCCGTCAGAAGGTCCTGCAGGCGGTGGCGCGCGATGTGGTGGGAGGGGACCCCGGCGCTGCAGCCAGCCTGAAAGGTACCGTGGCCCAGGTTCTCTCCGTTCCTCAAGTCTATGAGCGTGCCATCGAGGCAGTCCTGGGCCATCGCCTGCTGGGCCGGCTCGTCGAAGGACCATCGGAAGCGGTCAAGGCACTGCGGGTGCTCAAGGCGCAGGGAACGACCGGCGGGACGTTCGTACCCAAGCGGCCACGCGTATGGGGGGCGCATACGTCCACGCGCTGGCAGGGTGCTGGTGTTGTGGGGCCGGCGCAGGATCTGGTGACCCCGCGCGGGGGGCATGAGGACCTCGTCGCCCATCTCCTGGCTGGTGTGGTGGTGGTGGAGGCGCTGGAGCAGGCGCATGGCCTGTGGCAGTCCATGACGGAGGACCGGCAGGCGTTGCTGGTGACGCTGGACGGCGAAGTCCTGACGCCTGACGGTATCGTCAGTGGAGGCCCGGCGGGTGTAGCGGCAGGGGCCATGAGCCGCGAGCGCGAACTCCGGGATCTGACTGCCAGGATGAAAGTACTGGAGCAAGAGCTGCTCGCCACGCAGACGAACCGGGACGCATTCCGGGCCGTCCTGACCACGAAGACGCAACGGGTGGAGTCGCTGGAGGCGGAGATCCACACGCTGGAGATGGCATTGGTCGGCGAACGGAAGGATGAGCAGCGGGGTGAGCAGGACGTCGCCCGGTGGAATCATACGATCGCACTGTTCCAGTCCGAGCGGGAAGAGGCTGAGGCCGAACTGGGCGTCTTTGCCGGGGCCGAGCAGGCGGTCGCGGACGACCTCCGGCGCCTGGACCGCGAACGAGCCAAGACCGAACAGTCCTTGCTGTCGCAACAGGACGCAGTCACTGCCGCTCAGGCGGAGGTCGAGAAGCGACAGGCGGCGGTGGCCGATCTTCGCGTGGAGGTCGCGGGGCTGCAAGATCGCCTCGACCAAGCGCGGAACGAGAAGGCGCGCCTCGAAGCTGCCGCGGCGGTCTGTGAAGGCCGGCTCTCTGAGTTGGAGACGGAGAAGCTCAAGATAAAAGCCGCCGGGACCGCCGCCCTGGACGAGCGTCGCCAGGTCAAGGCGAGCGTGCCCGCCTTCGACGCAGCCATCCGGGACATACGGCAGCGGCTGGTGGGGGCCCAGGAGTCGCAGACGAGCCGCGTCGCCAGTGTCCGCGCGCTCGAAGCCGAGTGGACGCGGCTTCGGCATGCCCTGGACGAGCTGCACAAACAGCAGGAGGCGATCCGCCTGCGCCGCGTGGAGGCCCAGACCCGGTTGGAAGGCTTCGAGGCGATGCTGACGGGCACCTATGCCCTCAATTTCGAGGAGGCCGCGGCCGAAGTCGGCGAGCCCGACGCGGAGAAGATCGAGACGATCAAGGACACGCTGGCGCAGCGGCGCCGGCGGCTATCCGAATTGGGTCCCGTCAACGTGATGGCCATCGACGAGCATCGCGAGATGGAGGAGCGCCTCCGCTTCCTGACAGCGCAGGACCAAGACCTGACACAGTCCATCGCCTCGCTGAAATCCATCATCGCCCGAATTAACCGCACCACGAGACACTTGTTCATGGAGACCTTCCAGAACCTCCAGGGGAAGTTCGACGAGATGTTCCAGACGTTCTTCGGGGGTGGACGGGCCGAGCTGATTCTGATGGAGGATGAGGAAACAAACGAGCCGGGCGTGGACATCGTGGCTCAGCCTCCCGGCAAGCGGCTGAAGAACATCGCGATGCTGTCGGGCGGGGAGCGGGCGCTGACCGCGATGGCGCTCATCTTCGCGAGCTTTCTGATACGCCCCAC
>JGI25382J37095_10000413_pt1 | contig 10473 bp, 10 predicted proteins | sample GraSoi013_1_40cm_3_FD_37095 | JGI IMG/M metagenome (IMG submission 37095)
CCGATGACCGCGCGCGCCGTCGGAGACGACCTCCTGATCGAGGCCGACGTGCTTCGCGACACCGACGGTTCTCTGCCCGACCGCCGCGGCGGCGGAGCCCTGCGAAGCCGCCCCGGCGGTACATAAGAATGTTCACCGGCATCATCGAGGAGGTCGGCACGGTGCGCGCCGTCGCGCGCCGGGGCGACGTGACGCGGCTCGACGTCGCCGCCGCGCTCACGCTCGAGGGCAGCGACCGCGGCGCCAGCGTCGCGGTCAGCGGTGTCTGCCTCACCGTGATCGAGCGCGCGCCCGACGGCCTCGCCTTCGAGATGGGCCCGGAGACGCTCGCGAGGACTGCGCTCGGTGCGTTGCGTCCGGGCGCAGCCGTCAACCTCGAGCGCCCGCTGCGCTTCGGCGGCTCGCTGGGGGGGCATCTGGTTCTCGGCCATGTGGACGGGACGGGCACGGTAGAGGCGGTGACGCGTGTAGAATCGACGGCACGGGTGAGGATCGCCTTCCGCGACCGGGGGCTGGCGCCGCTGCTCATCCCCCAGGGCTCGGTGGCCGTGGACGGTGTGAGCCTGACGGTGGCGTCGCTCGACGAGGCCGCCTTCGAGGTGATGCTGATCCCGCACACGCTGGCGGTCACGACGCTCGGCCGGCTGGCGGCGGGACGGGCGGTCAACATCGAGACGGACGTGATCGGCAAGTACGTGCAGCGGTCGCTCGCGGTGAAGGGGGCATGATGAGCGGCTTCGCGACCATCGAAGAGGCGATCGAGGAGATCCGGCGCGGCCGCATCCTGGTCGTCGTCGACGACGAGGACCGGGAGAACGAGGGCGACCTCGTCATGGCCGCCGACAAGATCACCCCCGAGGCCGTCAACTTCATGGTCACGCACGCGCGCGGGCTCATGTGCGTGCCGATGCTGGGCGAGCGGCTGGACGAGCTGAAGCTCGGCATGATGGTGGCCGAGAACACCGCGCCGATGGGCACCGCCTTCACGATCAGCGTGGACGCGCGGCGCGGCATCACCACCGGTATCTCGGCCTACGACCGGGCCGTCACCATCCGCGCGCTCGTCGATCCGCAGATGACCTCGGCCGATCTCGTCACGCCCGGCCACATGTTCCCGCTCCGCGCGATGGAGGGCGGCGTGCTGCGCCGCGCCGGGCACACGGAGGCGGCGGTGGACCTCGCGCGGATGGCGGGCTGCTATCCCGCCGGCGTGATCTGCGAGGTGCTCGACGAGACCGGCGGCATGGCCCGCCTGGCCCAGCTGACCGATCTCGCGCGGCGGCACGGACTCAAGCTCATCACCATCAAGGACCTCATCGAGTACCGCACGCAGAAGGAGAAGCTGGTGCGGCGGGTCGCGACCTCGCGGCTGCCGACCGACTACGGCGAGTTCACCGCGATCGCCTACGAGGCGACGGTCTACAGCCGGGTCCATTTCGCCATCGTGATGGGCAACGTGGCCGGCGACGACCCGGTGCTCGTGCGCATGCACTCCGAGTGCCTCACCGGCGACGTGTTCCACTCGATCCGCTGCGACTGCGGGCCGCAGCTCAACATGGCGATGGCGATGGTCCAGAAGGAGGGGCGCGGCGTGGTCGTGTACCTCCGGCAGGAGGGCCGCGGCATCGGGCTGCACAACAAGGTGCGCGCCTACGGCCTGCAAGATCTGGGCATGGACACGGTGGAGGCCAACGCGGCGCTCGGCTTCAAGGCCGACATGCGCGACTACGGCATCGGCGCCCAGATCCTCGTGGATCTCGGGCTGAAGAACCTGCGCCTGCTGACGAACAATCCGGCCAAGCGGGCCGGCCTCGAGGGCTACGGCCTCACGGTGGTCGAGCGCGTGCCGATCGAGGTGCCCGCGAACCCCGAGAACCGCAAGTACCTCAGCACCAAGCGCGACAAGCTGGGTCACCTCCTGTCCTCGCTGCCCGATTGAGTGGGGGCCCCGACATGGCCCCCACACCCCCAACGCTCGGCAGCGCCCCGGCAAAGCCGTGGCGCTCCTCGGTCCCGCGCTTCGTGCGCGCCCGATTGAGTGGGGGCCCCGACATGGCCCCCACNCCCCCACACGCTCGNCGCGCCCCGGCGCAGCCGTGGCGCTCCTCGACGATGCGATTCGTTCACGCCGTCTGACATGGCCGGCCGCGCGCCGTCACCCCGCCGGCGGACGCGGTCGCGCCCCGGCCTCAGATTCGCCGTCGTCGCCGCGCGCTTCAACGAGCCGATCACCAAGCGGCTGCTCGACGGCGCGCTGCACGCCCTCGACGCCTCCGGCGTCGCCGCGCGCGATCTCGAGGTGCACTGGGTGCCCGGCGCCTTCGAGCTGCCGCAGGCGGCGCTGTACCTGGCGCGCACGCGCCGTTTCGCCGCCATCGTCTGCGTCGGGTGCGTGATTCGCGGCCAGACGCCGCACTTCGACTTCGTGGCGGGCCAGGCCGCAGCGGGGATCCAGCGCGTCGGCCTCGAGACGGGCGTGCCGACGACGTTCGGCGTGGTCACCGCGCTCACGGAGGCGCAAGCGTGGGAGCGCGCGGGTGGTGAAGTCGGCAACCGCGGCGCCGAGGCGGCGGAGGCCGCGCTCGAAATGGTCTCGTTCGTACAGCGGGTGAGGGGCCATGGGAAAACGGCGCAAGGCTAGGGAGGTCGCCCTGCAATTCCTCTATCAACTCGACCAGACGGGCGCCGACGATCCCACGCCCTTCGAGGACGACTTCTGGGGCCGTCATCCCGTGGACGAGGGCGCGCGCGCCTTCGCGGCCTCGCTCGTGCGGGGGACCAAGGCGCAGCAGCCGAAGATCGACGCGATCATCGCCGAGACCGCCGAGCACTGGGATCTCGAGCGCATGGCCGTGGTCGACCGCAATATATTGAGGATGGCCGTGTACGAGCTGCTGTGCGAGCCCACCGTGCCGGGCAAGGTCGCGATCAACGAGGCCATCGAGATCGCCAAGAAGTTCGGCACGGCCGAGTCGAGCCGCTTCATCAACGGCGTGCTCGACCGTATCCACCGGGAGCTGCGTCCCGCCTGAGCACGCGCCGCCCGTGAGGTACGCCATCCTGTCGGACGTCCACGGTAACCTGGAGGCGCTGCGCGCCGTGCTGGCCGACGCCGTGCCGCGCACGGACGGCGTCCTCTGCCTCGGCGACAGCGTCGGCTACGGCGCGGATCCCGGGGCGTGCGTCGAGCTCCTCGACGCGCGCGCGCGCGCGATCGTCGCCGGCAACCACGAGCACGGCGTGGCGGGCCTGCTCGACCTCGACTGGTTCAACCGGTGGGCGCGCGCGGCCGCCGAGTGGACGCGTGAGCGCCTCCACGACGATCAACGCGCGTGGCTGGGCGCGCTGCCGCTGACGAAGGACGTGGAGGACGCCACGCTCGTGCACGCCTCCCCCGAGGCCCCCGACGAGTGGGAGTACCTCGTGACGCCCGAAGACGGCTGGGCGGCCTTTTCCCATTTTGCGACGCGCTGGTGCTTCGTCGGGCACTCGCACGTGCCGGGCGCGTGGTCGCTCGGCTCGTCGGGACCCGACTTCGAGCCGCGGCCGCGCGTCGTCACCGCCGAGGCCGGTCGCCGCTACATCGTCAACGTCGGCAGCGTCGGCCAGCCGCGCGACCGCGACCCGCGCGCCGCCTACGGGGTGTGGGACGTGGAGGCGGGGCGCGTGGAGCTGCGCCGCGTGACGTACGACGTCCAGGCCGCCCGCGACAAGATCGTGGCCGCGGGCCTGCCACGCTTCCTCGCCGATCGGCTGGCCACCGGCACATGACGCGACTCTGGGACGTCACGCTGCACGCGGTGATCCTGATGACGGCCGCCTTCGTGATGGCCCTCGCGTTCCCGCGCACCGACTGGTCGCTCACGCCGTGGGTGGCGCTGGCGCCGCTGCTCGCGATCGCCACCATCCGCGCGCCGCGGACGGCGTTCTTCTGGGGCTGGGCGTCGGGGACGCTCTTCTTCCTCGTCCTGCTGCGCTGGCTGCAGTACACCTTCCAGGTCTACAGCGCGATCCCGTGGCCGCTCGTCTACGGCCCCGTGTTGCTGCTCGCCGCCTACTGCGGACTCTGGACGGGAGCGGTCGCGTGGGCGGTGTCGTGGCTGACCGCGCGCCGGTCGGCCGCGCTGGCGCTGGCCCTGGCGCCGTTTCTCTGGGTGGCGGCGGAGTGGCTGCGCGGCCACCTCTTCGGCGGCTTCCCCTGGGGCACGCTCGGCTACTCGCAATACCTGCACTTGCGCGTGATCCAGATCGCGGAGCTGGCCGGCGTCCACGGCGTGTCGTTCGTGCTGCTCGCGGTGAACGCCGCCCTCGCCGGCTGCGTCGTGCTGCGCGGGCGCCACGCGCTCGGCGGCGTGGGGGCGGCGGGCGTCCTCGTCGCGGCCACGCTCGCCTTCGGGGCGGTCCGGCTCGGCGAGGCGCCGCCCGCGAGCGTGGGACGCGTCGCGATCGTCCAGCCCTCGATCGAGCAGCCGCTCAAGTGGGAGGCGCGCCACACGCGCGAGACGCTCGGCATCTACTTCGCGCTGCTGCGACGCCTCGGAGAGCAGCATCCCGCGCTGATCGTCTGGCCCGAGACGGCGGCGCCGACGATTCTGACGCGGGACCCCGCGCTGGTCGAGCGCTTCCGGGCGGCCTCGGCCGAGCTGGGGGTGCCGATGCTCCTCGGCAGCATCGACGCCGTGGACGGCGGCTTCCGCAACACCGCGTTCCTCATCACCGATCAGGGGATCGTGGAGCGGTATGATAAAATCCATCTCGTTCCGTTCGGAGAGTTCGTGCCGCTGTCGGGAGTGCTCCGGTTCGTGCGCCGCTGGGCCCAGTTCATCGCCGAGCTGGAGGCCGGGACGCGTGCTCAAGTCTTCAATGCTCCGCCGGCTCCCTTCGGTGTCGTAATCTGTTACGAGGGCATCTTCCCCGATCTGTTCAGACAATTCGTGAGGGACGGCGCGCTGCTGATGGTGAACATGACGAACGACGCGTGGTTCGGGCGGACGAGCGGGCCCGCGCAGCATCTCGCGATGTACCCGTTCCGCGCGGTCGAGCACCGCGTGAGCATCGTGCGGGCCGCCAACACCGGCGTCTCCGCCTTCATCGCGCCCAGCGGCATCATCGTGCGCCGCCTGCACCTCTTCGAGCGCGGCGTCATGACCGAGAGCGTGCCGTTGCGCGCGCGGCGGACGCTCTTCACACGGTTCGGCGACTGGCTCGGCCTGCTCTCGCTGGCGGTGACGACGACCGCGGTGGCGGGGACGTGGCGGCGGGCCGGCGCCGCTGCCGCCGGGAGCGCGTAGATGCTGAGCGATTTCAAGCGCGACGTCGCGGAGCTGACCGGACGCGTCGACGAGCTCCGGGGGCACCTTTGACCTGCCCGCCAAGGAGGCGCGCCTGGCGGCGCTCGACGCCGAGATGGCGTCGCCCGCCTTCTGGGACGACAACCGCCGCGCGCAAGAGCTGATCCGCGAGCGCGCCGAGCTGGCGCGCCTGGTGGCGCGGGTGACCGAGCTCGGCGGCCAGGCCTCCGATCTNGCCGTGCTGCTGGAGCTGGCGGGCGAGGCGGGCGACGACAGCGTCGACGCCGAGATTCGCGAGNGGATCGCCAGGCTGCAGCGCGAGCTNGACGAGTTCGAGCTGAAGGTGATGCTCTCGGGCCCGCACGACGCGAAGGCGGCCATCCTCTCCATCCATCCGGGCGCGGGCGGCACCGAGTCGCAGGACTGGGCGCAGATGCTCATGCGCATGTACCTCCGCTGGTGCGAGCGCGCGGGGTTCAAGGCGGAGGTCGTGGACCTGCTGCCGGGCGAGGAGGCGGGCATCAAGTCCGCCACCATCGAGGTGACCGGCGACTACGCCTACGGCTATCTCAAGGGCGAGGCGGGCGTGCACCGTCTCATCCGCATCTCGCCCTTCGACGCCTCCAGCCGCCGCCAGACGTCGTTCGCGTCCGTCGCGGTGACGCCGGAGGTCGACGACGTCGAGGTCACCGTCCGCGAGGACGAGCTGCGTGTCGACGTCTATCGCTCGTCGGGGCCGGGCGGACAGGGGGTGAACACGGCGGACTCCGCGGTGCGGATCACGCACCTGCCGACGGGGATCGTCGTGGCCTGCCAGAACGAGCGCTCGCAGCTCCGCAACCGCGACACCGCGCTCCGTATTCTGAAGGCGCGCCTGTACGAGGTGGCGTCGAGCAAGCAGAAGGAAGAGCTGTCGGCGCTGGTCGGGGAGAAGAAGGGGATCGCCTTCGGCAGCCAGATCCGCACCTACACCTTCCATCCCGAGCAGCGCATCAAGGACCACCGCACGGGCGTGGAGATCGGCAACGTCGAGGCGGTCATGGACGGCGCCATCGACGAGTTCATCAAGGCGTACCTGCTCTGGGCGCGGGGGAAAGCGTAGCCCCAGGGGGGCCACCAGTGAGCGAGCAGCCGCGCGACACCAACGACCTGATCCGCCAGCGTGAGGAGAAACTGGAGGCGCTGCGCCGACGCGGCGTCGATCCCTTCGGCGGGCGCTACCCGGTCACGCACACGGCGGGCGACCTCACCACGCGGCTGGAGAAGGCCGCCGACGCCGAGCTGGAAGCCTTCGGCCCCGTGAGCCTGGCCGGGCGCCTGGTGGCCATGCGCGACCACGGCAAGACGGCCTTCGCGCACCTCATGGACCGGACCGGCCGGCTGCAGCTCTACGCGCGCGCCGACCAGCTCGGCGACGACTTCGCGCTCTTCCGCGACCTCGACGTCGGTGATTTCATCGGCGTCACGGGCGGGATGTTCCGCACGCGCACGGGCCAGCTCACGCTGGCCGTGAAGTCGTTCGCGTTCCTGGCCAAGTCGCTGCGTCCNCTGCCCGAGAAGTGGCACGGCCTCAAGGACGTCGAGACGCGCTACCGGCAGCGCTACGTCGACCTGATCGTCAACCCCGAGGTCCGCGAGATCTTCCTGCTGCGCGCGCGGCTCGTCCAGGGGATCCGCGCGTTCCTCGACGCGCGCGGCTTCCTCGAGGTCGAGACGCCGATGATGCAGCCCATCCCGGGCGGCGCCATCGCGCGCCCGTTCAAGACGCACCACAACGCCCTCGACATGGACCTCTATCTGCGGATCGCGCCGGAGCTCTACCTCAAGCGGCTGGTCGTCGGCGGCTTCGAGCGCGTGTACGAGATCAACCGCAACTTCCGGAATGAAGGCGTGTCCACGCAGCACAACCCAGAATTCACCATGCTCGAGTTCTATCAAGCCTATGCGGACTATCAAGATCTCATGGAGCTCACCGAAGAGCTCTTCACCGATCTGGCGCAGTCGCTGCTCGGCCGGCTCACGCTGAGGTGGGGCGAGCACGCGATCGACCTCGCGCGGCCGTGGAAGCGCCTGCCGTTCTTCTCGGGCGTCTCGGCGGCGCTCGGGACCGTGGTGACCGTCGAGACCGACGCGGCGACCGTCGCGCGCGCGGCGGCCGCGAAGGGCGTCAGCGTGAAGCCCGGCGCCGCCGCGTGGGAGGTCTGGAAGGAGGTCTTCGACGAGCTGGTCCAGCCCACCCTCGTGCAGCCGACGTTCGTCGTGGACTACCCGATCGAGCTCTCGCCGCTGGCCAAGAAGAAGCGCGACAACCCGCGCCTGGTGGACCGCTTCGAGCTGTTCGTCGGCACGCGCGAGCTGGCGAACGCGTACAGCGAGCTGAACGATCCCGTCGACCAGCTCGCGCGCTTCCGCGAGCAGGCCGCGCAGAAGGCGCGCGGCGACGACGAGGCCCACTGGCTCGACGAGGATTACGTGCGGGCCCTGGAGTACGGCATGCCGCCCGCGGCGGGGGAGGGAATCGGCATCGACCGGCTGACGATGCTCTTCGGCAACCTGCCGTCGATTCGCGAGGTGATCCTGTTCCCCCACTTGCGGCCGGAGGGAGACTCGGCATACCCCGGGAGGGCCGAGCGAGTGAAGCGCGGGCTGCCACTCGAGCTATTTCTCGGCCTGCGCTACCTGACCGCGCGCGGCAGCCGCGCCAACCTCTCGCTCTTCGTCTGGATCGGCGTGGGCGGCGTCTTCCTCGGCGTGGCCGCGCTCATCGTCGTGCTCGCGTCATGACCGGCTTCCAGGACGGCATCCGGGACCGGATCATCTCCGCCAACCCGCACCTGCTCGTGTTCCAGTCGGGCAGCGCGGGCATGGCCGATCCCGCCGCCGTCGTCGCGCACGTCACCACGCTGCCCGGCGTGCGCGCCGCGACGCCGTTCGTGCTCCAGCAGGCGCTGTTCACGAGCGCGGGCGGCGACGCGCACGGCGGGCTCGTGCGGGGGGTGGATTTCGACTCGCGCCCCGTGCGCGAGGACCTCAAGGCGCAGCTGCGCGCCGGCCGGCTCGAGGCGGCGGCGGGCGGCGAGGGGATCCTCCTGGGCGTCGAGCTGGCACGCACCCTCGGCGTCGTGCCGGGCGATGCGGTCACGGTCATCTCCCCGAAGGGCGCGCTGACGGCGGTGGGCATGGTGCCGAAGATGCGCCGCTTCACCGTGGTCGGCACCATCGAGGTGGGGATGTACGAGTACGACGCCTCGCTCGCCTACCTCTCGCTGGCGGCGGCACGAGACTTCGCGGGGCTGGCCGGCGTCACGGGCGTGGAGGTGCGTCTGGACGATCCGTTCGACGCCAAGCGGGTAGGCCGCGCGGTGGCGGGCCGGCTCGGCTTTCCGTACTGGGTCCGCGACTGGATGGATATGAACCGCAACCTCTTCAACGCGCTCCAGCTCGAGAAGCTCGCGCTCTTCGTCGTGGTCACCATCATCGTGCTGGTGGCCGCCTTCGCGATCATCGGTCACCTCGTGCTCCTTGTGGCCGAGAAGCGCAAGGAGATCGGGGTGCTCAAGGCGATCGGCGCCAGCGCCTCGTCGATCACGGCCGTGTTCTTCTCGGTGGGGATGACCATCGGCGTCGTGGGCACCGTGGCCGGCAGCATCGTGGGCCTGGCGATCATCTGGATCCAGAACACCTACAAGATCATCAAGCTCGCCGGCGACGTCTACCAGATCGACTATCTGCCGATGAAGCTGGCCTTCGGCGATTTCGTGCTGATCGTGAGCGCGACGCTGCTCCTGTCGTTCCTGGCCACCATCGTGCCCGCGCGCCGCGCAGGGTCACTCTCACCGGTGGATGTCCTCCGCTACGAGTAGCTCGCCCCTGCTCGCCGGCCTCGACCTCGAGCGCGAGTACCGCACGGGTCCGGAGATCGTGCGCGTGCTCCGCGGCGCGTCCGTGGAGATCCACGCCGGGGAGGTGGTGGCGCTGGTAGGCGCCTCCGGCGTCGGCAAGTCCACGTTGCTGCATCTGCTCGGCGCCCTCGATCGGCCCACGGCGGGGCGCGTCGTCTTCCAGGGCGAGGACCTGTTCAGCCGCGGCGAGCCGGCGCTGGCGCGTTACCGTCGCCAGGACGTCGGCTTCGTGTTCCAGTTCTACAACCTGCTCGGCGACCTCACCGCGCTCGAAAACGCGATGGTCCCCGCGCTGTTGCAGCGCGTCCCGTCGTCCGAGGCGCGCGAGCGCGCCGCCGCCGCCCTGGCCGAGGTCGGCCTCGCCGACCGCCTGCGCCACCGGCCCGGCGAGCTCTCGGGGGGGGAGCAGCAGCGCGTGGCCGTCGCCCGGGCGCTCATGAACGGGCCCAGGGTGATCCTCGCCGACGAGCCGACCGGCAACCTCGACCCCAAGACGAGCGCGGTCATCTACGACCTGTTCCTTCAGCTCCAGGCCGAGCGCGGCATCGCTATTCTCGTCGCCACCCACAATCCAGACCTCGCGCGCAAGGCCGAGCGGGTGTATCGCCTCGTCGAGGGGCGCGCGCGGGAGGTTGATCCCTCCGAGCGCTAGACGTCCCCCGAGTTGGCCGCGGTTTCGCATAAGCTTTCGATGGGTTAGTTGCTCGTGAAGAAAAAGGCTAGCAGGGGTATCGGGCGCGGGCTATACTGTGAGACACGAAAAAGGGGTGGGGGACACCAGTGTTTGAACGGTTCACCGAACGGGCGCGGCGAGTCATCATCCTGGCGAGAGAAGAAGCGGGGCGGTTCCGACACGACTTCGTGGGGACCGAACACGTTCTTCTCGGCCTCATCCGTGACGGTGAAGGCATCGCGACGGCCGTCCTCCAGCGCCTGGGCCTGCGCCTCGAGACCGTGAAGGCCGAGGTGGAGCGCGCGCTCGCGGGGTTCCCCAAGACGCTCACGTTCGGTGAAGTTCCCTTCACGCCTCAGGCCAAGCGTGTCCTCGAATTGTCCATCGAAGAGGCACGTCAGCTCGGTCACAATTACATCGGGACCGAGCACCTGCTGCTGGGTCTCATGAAAGAGGGCCAGTCGATCGCGGCCAAGATCCTCGAGTCGCTCGGCGCGCGCCTCGATGAGGTCCGTCAGGAGACGCTGGCGCTGCTCGGCGACCAGTACTACCCGCGGCCGAAGAAGCGCTCGCAGACGCCCGTGCTCGACGAGTTCGCGCGCGATCT
>JGI25382J37095_10000414_pt1 | contig 10468 bp, 11 predicted proteins | sample GraSoi013_1_40cm_3_FD_37095 | JGI IMG/M metagenome (IMG submission 37095)
GACGCTCGAGGGTGTCCGCCTCGCGATCATCGTGCTCGCGATCGCTCTCATGCTCGGACTCACATACCTCGTGCGATCGACGAGCCTCGGCAGGGACATCCGGGCGCTCGCCGAGAACCCTCGGGCGGCGCGCATCCTCGGCGTCGACGTCGAGCGCGCGATCGCCGCGACCTTCTTCATCTCGGCCGGGCTCGGCGGGCTGGCCGGCGTGCTCCTCGGGTTCGCGTACGACTCCGTCGACTCGAGGATGGGCCTGCCACTCGAGCTGCGCGCGTTCACGGTGATGGTGGTCGGCGGCATGGGGAGCCTTCCGGGCGCGGTCCTCGGCGCCTACCTCCTGGGACTGGGAGAGGTCGCGAGCCTCGTCTATCTGCCCGCCGAGCTGCGCGACGCCTTCGCGTTCGGCCTCCTGTTCCTCGTGCTCATCGTGCGACCGTCTGGCCTCCTCGGCCAGCGCGTCGCGGATCGCGTCTGATGGACGAGATCGGCGACTTCCTCGCGGCGTACTCGACGCTCATCGGATTCGTCGGCGTCAGCGCGCTCCTTGCCCTCTCCGTCTGGGTCACGCTCTACGCGGGGCAGCTGACTCTCGGAAACGCCGCGTTCATGGGTATCGGGGCGTACGTCTCGGCACTTCTCGGTCGCCACCTGGGGACGCCCTTTCCCATCGCGCTCGTCGTCGGTGCCCTTGCCGCAGGCGCGACCGCGGCGCCGCTCGGGCTCACCGTCTTCCGCCTGCGTGGCGTGTATCTCGCGATCGCGACGCTCGCGTTCGGCGAGGTGCTCCGCGTGATCCTTCTCGCCACGCCGATCACCGGGAAGGGCCAGGGCCTCAACGGCATCCCGCCGAAGACCGAGCTCTGGCACATTTACCTCTCGCTGGCGGTCGTCGCATACGTCCTCTGGCGGGTGCAGGGATCGACCGTCGGACGGGCGTGGGCCGCCATCCGCGAGGACGAGACCGCCGCGGCGAGCCAGGGCATCGCGGTCCGTCGGTACAAGCTCGGGGCATTCGTTGCGGGCGCGCTGGTGGCCGCCTGGGCCGGCGGTCTCTCGGCGCACCTCACGTTCTCGATCGAGCCGAACGACTTCGCCTTCTCCAAGGCGGTTCAGATCCTCGTCTTCGCCGTCGTCGGCGGTATCCCGAATCCGCTCGGGCCGATCTTCGGAGCGGCCCTGCTCACCGCGCTACCCGAGCTGCTTCGACCCCTGAAGGACTACCGCGACATCCTGCAGGGGCTGATCCTGCTGCTGGTCATCATTTACCTGCCGCGCGGTCTGGTGACGGTCGCACAGGTCCGGCGCACGCGACGGCTGCAGGAGATCGGGGCGGCCGATGTTGCTTGAGGCGATTCACCTGACCAAGCGCTTCGGTGGGGTCGTCGCGGTGAACGCGGTCGATCTCGCGGTATCCCCGCGCCAGGCGTTCGGTCTCATCGGACCGAATGGNGCGGGGAAGACGACGCTTGTGAATCTCATCTCCGGTCACCTGCGCGCCGACACGGGCACGATCCGCTTCGCGGAGACGGACGTGACCGGATCGCCCCCGCACGCTCTCACCGCGCGCGGCATCGCCCGCACGTTCCAGGGCGTGCGCCTCTTCAAGGGGCTCAGCGCGATCGAGAACGTGCTCGTCGGACGTCACGTTCGCATGCGCGCGGACGCGGCGCGGCGGCTCTGGCCTCGTGGCGCGCCGGACCGCGCGGACCGCGACCGCGCCGGCGCACTGCTCGAACGCGTCGGACTCGCGCGGCGCGCGGAAGCTCTCGCGGGGGAGCTGTCGTATGGCGACCAGCGCCGGCTTGAGATCGCCCGCGCGCTCGCGTCGGAGCCGCGCCTCCTTCTGCTCGACGAGCCGGCCGCGGGGATGAATCCGACGGAGACCGGACGGCTTCGTGAGCTGATGCGCGCCCTGGTGGACGAGGGGGTCACCATCCTCCTGATCGAGCACGACGTCCGGCTGGTCATGGGAACGTGCGAGCGGATCGCCGTCCTCAACTTCGGTCGCAAGATCGCCGAGGGCGCGCCCGCGGAGATCCAGGGCAGCCCGATCGTGCGCGAGGCCTACCTGGGCAGCGAGGACGTCGCTTGAGCGCGCTCCTCGAAGTGAGGGACCTCCGCGTTCGCTACGGCGCGGTCGAGGCCGTGCACGGCATCTCGTTCGGCGTCGAGTCGGGCGAGGTGACGGCGCTCATCGGCGCGAATGGCGCGGGGAAATCGAGCACGCTGGCCGCGATCAGCGGGCTCGTCGGCGCGACCGGTCGCATCCGCTTCGCCGGGCGCGACATCAGCGGCGCGGCGCCCCACGAGATCGTCAGGGCGGGCATCGTCCAGGTGCCCGAGGGCCGCGAGATCCTCGCGCGCATGACCGTCGCGGAGAACCTGCTGATGGGCCTGCGCGGCCGAGATCGATCGCGCCTCGAGTCCGCGTACGAGCGTTTTCCGATCCTCGGCGAGCGCCGCGCCCTGCTTGCGGGAAGCCTCTCTGGCGGCGAGCAACAGATGCTCGCGATCGCCCGCGCGCTCCTCGCGGAGCCTCGCCTGCTGTTGCTCGACGAACCCTCGCTCGGCCTCGCGCCGCTCGTGGTCGCTCGGGTCTTCGAGACGCTGTCAGAGCTCAAGCGCCAGCGCGTGACGATGCTGCTGGTGGAGCAGAACGCGCTCCGCGCGTTGCGGCTCGCCGATCAGGCGTACGTCATGGATCTCGGCCGCCTCGTGATGCGCGGCACGGGGGACGCGCTGCTTCGGGACGAAGGTGTCGCGCGCACCTATCTCGGCGTGGGCTAATCGGGCTCGAAGACCTCGGTCGCGGCGGGATACGTGCCNAGCTGCTGGATCCACTCGCAGCACGTACGCATCANGGCCAGCGCTTCACGCGCCGGCCAGGCGGCGGGGTCGCCCTCGAAGTCCAGATAGAANACGTAGTCCCACGGCGCGGCNCGGCTCGGGCGCGATTCGATCTTCGACAGCTGGATCCATGCNGTCGCGAACGGCTGGAGGGAACGGACGAGCGCNCCNGGCAGGTTCGCCGTCTTGTAGACGAGGCTGGTCTTCGTCGGCCCTCCGCGAAGAGCGGGTGGGATGCGCTCGGCGAGGCCGCGATCCGCTTCGCGGGCCAGCGCGAAGAAGCGCGTGAAGTTGTCGCGCGAGGTCTCGATCGAGTCCGCCAGGACCTCGAGGTCGTACCGCTCCGCCGCGCGCCGGCTGGCGATCGCTGCGACGGCCTTGTCGGCCAGATCCGAGACCTCCGACGCGGCCCCGGCGGTGTCGAACGCGACCTCGGGCCGGATCTGATGTGCGCGCAGGAACTCCTCGACCTGCGCCAGTGCCTGCGGGTGCGACCGCGCGACGCGTATTCCGTCGAGCCGCGAGCCCCGCACGCCGAGCAGGCAATGGCGCACACGGAGGATCAGCTCCGCGACGACCCTGGCGCCGCTGTGCTGACGGAGCAGGTCGTACACGTCGGCCACCGACCCGGCGTGCGTGTTCTCCACCGGTACCACCGCGGCGTCGACCTCGGCTCCTTCGAGCGCGGCGAAGACCTCGGCGAAAGTCGGCCGGGGAACGAGATTCGCGCCCGGGAAGAGCGCGGCGGCCGCGGCTTCCGAGAACGCGCCGGCGAGTCCCTGGTAGGCGACGTTCACCCCTTGTAGACCGCCGTGCGCCACTCCGAGTGCCGGTTGTCATCGCCATGCGCGATCGCGAAGTAGATGTCGCCGATCCTCTTGGCCACCGGTCCGATCGCGCCGTCGCCGACCGGGCGCCGGTCGACCTCCACGCACGGCGCGACCTGCGCGCCGGTGCCGCAGAAGAAGACCTCCTCCGCGACATAGAGCTCGGTGCGGTCGATCTGCCGCTCTTCGACGAGCATGCCAAGCTCGCCGGCGATCTGGAGGATCGAGTCGCGGGTGATCCCCTCGAGGATGTCGGCGGTCACCGGCGGCGTGACGAGCGCGCCGTCGCGGACCATGAAGATGTTCGCGCCGCCGCCCTCGGAGACGTGACCGTCGGCGGTGAGAAAGATCGCTTCATCCGACTCGTAGTCGTGGGCCTCGTCGACCGCGAGCGCGGTGTTGATGTACGCGCCGGTCAGCTTTCCGCGCGCCGGAATCGCGTCGTCGGACGTCCGCCGCCAGCTCGCGGTCCGCGCGGCGAGGCCGCCGGTCGGCAGGTACGCGCCCAGCGGGAAGGCGTACATCCCGAATCCGTCGCGAAGGCCCTTGAGCGCGACCTTGACCGACCGCGCCGCCTTGAACGCGAGCGGGCGAATGTAGACATCGCTCCGAAAGCCGTTCTTGCGCAGGAGCTCGAGGGCGATCTCCGAGAGTGCCTGCGCGTCCCCAGGCAGCTCGATGCGCATGATTCGTACCGAGCGGGCCATGCGTTCGAAGTGCTCGCGCAACCGGAAGACGTAGAGCTGCTCGTGCGCCGGATTCCAGTACGCGCGGATCCCCTCGAATACCCCGGTCCCGTACTGGAGCGCGTGCGTCGCGATGGAGACCTTGGCTTCGGCGAGCGGGACGAACTTGCCGTCGTGGTACGCGATCCCGGTCTCGGCGATCTCCTGACCGACCGCCGCCACCTCTTTGAGCCGCTGTTCGACCGTGCTCGCCATGCCGCACCTCCAAAGGATCGCCAACCAAAAAGCCTCCCGTCTCCGGGAGGCTTCACCGCATCTGCTCCGATCGCGCTAGCTGCGCGCGCCTCCCGATAGGGCTCCCGCAAGGAGCCCGCTGAAAATGAAGGCGACGATCGACGCGCGCATGAGACGGCGAACGCTAAGCACTCGGTTCGCCACAGTCAAGTCAGACGCGACCGATCACCTCTCCGCGCTGCCAGACCCGGCGTGCGATCTCGAGCGCGACGAGATCGAAGAGCACGAGCGCGACCCCGAGCGCGAGCAGCGGCCAGCCCTCGCCGATCTGCGAGGCGGCGAAGCCGAGGCCCGCGAAGACCGCCGCCGACAGCGCGATGACCAGCCCCGCGATCTGCTGCGCGGCGCGGCTCGAGCGCACCCGCGCGGCCACGATCATCGTGACGCTGCCCGTCGTCACGAGATAGAGCAGCGACAAGACGAGGACCGCGTACAGCAGCTCGGGCGTGAGGACGCGCGCGACGCGTTCGTACCCGTACCGGTACGCGGCCAGCGCATAGGCCGCGACAAGCGTGAGCGCGCAGGCGGCCATCACCGGTATGACCATTCCGACGAGCTTGCCGAGAACGATGTCGAAGTCGCGGATCGGCGCCGCGAGGAGCGGCACGAGCGTGCCATTTTCCTTCTCCGCGGTGAAGGTCGCCGCGATGAGCGCGACACCGGAGAGGGATGGGAAGAACACGCTCTGCAGCGCCATGCCGATCAGCGCGACGTCGCCGCTCGCGCCCGGCGGGATGCCTCGATTCGACAGCACGAAGAAGATCGGGATGACCACGAAGATGGCGGTCCGCAGGAGCGATGCTCGATCAAGGAAGACCTCCCAACGGATCTCGCGCCACGCGATCAGCCACCACTTCATCGCCGCGCCTCCGCGAGGATCGCCAGATACGCGTCTTCGAGCGAACGCTCCTCCGCCGAGAGCGTGACCACGCGGACGCCGGCGTCGAGGAGCGCGCGTAACGCCGCTGGGTTGGTCAGCGCGGGGTCGTCCGTCGTGAAACGAAGCGCTGCGAATCCGTTCTTCGGCGCCACCGCCTCGGCGTCGATCCCGGCGCGTGCGAGCGCGTCTTTCGCCGCGGCGCCGTCACCGGCGAACGTCACGGCGTAGTGCGGCCGGCCCGCGGCGCGGATATCGGTGGTCGATCCGATCCGCACCACCCGCCCCTTGTAGAGGACGACGACACGGTCGGCGATGCGCTGTGCCTCGTCGAGATCGTGCGTGGTGAGGAGAATGGCGCGATGGCGGGCACGCAGCGAGACGATGAAGGCGCGGAGCATCTGCGCCATCTCCGGATCGAGCGCCGTGGCGGGCTCGTCCAGCAGCAGCACCGGTGGGTCGTGAACGAGCGCGCGTGCGATCGCCACCTTCTGGCGCATGCCACGCGAGAACGTCCCGAGCCTGCGATCTATTACGTCATCGAGCCCGAGCAGCTTCGCGAGCTCCGCGGCTCGGACGTCCGGCGCCGTCACGTCGTAGAGGCGCGCGAAGAAGCCAAGGTAGTCGCGAAGGGGCATGCGGTCGTACAGCGACGGTTGATCGGTGACGAAGCCGCAGCGCGCGCGCACGGCGTTGGCGTCCTGGCGCACCGAAACGCCGTCGACCAGCACCTCGCCCTCCGTCGGGGCGAGGATTCCGCCGATGATCCGGCTCGCGGTCGTCTTCCCCGCGCCGTTCGGTCCGAGGAGCGCGACGATCTCGCCGGGGTTCACTTCGAAGGAGGCGTCGGAGAGCGCGACGACGCCCTCGAATCGCCGGGTGACTCCGCGAACGTCGATCATCGATCGAGCATACGAGCGACATGAGCTAGCGTTTGTCCTCGTTGGATGCCGTGCTCTCCCTGCATCGCCAGGTCGCTTGGGCCCTTGTCTTCTACTACGGCGCGGTCGGCGTGTGGGGCCTCTTCCTCGGCATCAGGAACAGCGGGCCGACGCCTGGCTTCCGCGGGGCGATCGCCATCGCGGTGATCGCGTCTGTCGTGCAGGGCGTGCTCGGGTTCGTGGTCTTCGCATTCTCGGCTCCGCCGCGCGACGCGCTGCACGTCCTTTACGGCTTCGCGCTCGTGCTCGCCATGCCGCTGGCCGCGTCCGTGGCGCGGGACCGCGCCCCGCGGGGGCAGTCGATCGCGCTCGGGTTCGCGGCGCTCTTTACCGCGGGCCTGGCGGTACGCGGCATCATCACCGCATGAGCGATACACCGCCGGGCATCGACGAGCGGCCGGACACCTCGCCCGCCGCGCTCCAGGCGCTTCGCGGCGACGCCCTCTACTTCAACGTCGCGGGGTCGGGGCCGACGTTCCCCGTGGCGCAGCGTGCCGCGGAGCGGTTCCGGGTGTGGCTGAACGAGGTGGGGATGTTCGGCCACGTCGGATACGCCGCCTACAACTCGGCTCTGGCGGACACGCGTGCCGATCTCGCCGCCGCGCTCGGCGATCCGGCCGGCGCGGAGCGGATCGCGCTCGCGCAATCCGCGACCGATGGGCTCAACACGCTCGTCGCGGGCCTCGCCATCCCGGAGCGCTCGCTCATCCTGACCACCGCTGAGGAGCATGGGAGCGCGCTCTATCCGCTGCGACGCCGTGCCGAGCTCGGCGATCGCCTGCGCGAGATCAGGTGGGAGCGGAACGCGGATCGCTTTCTCGACGAGGTCCGTCGCGGCGTCCGCGACGGCGCCCGCGCGCTTCTCATCTCCCTCGTCTCGTGTAAGACCGGGGACGTGCTGCCGGTGCGCGAGGCCTGCCGGCTCGCGCGCGAAGCCGGAGCGATCTCGATCGTCGACGCCGCGCAGGCTCTGGGTCAGATCCAAGTCGACGCCGCCGATCTGGGCGCCGATGCGGTGGTGATCCTCGGACACAAGTGGCTGCACGGCCCGCTCGCGACCGGGGGTTTCTGGCTGCGTGACCTCACCCTGTTCACACCAGCCCGGCTCGGCTGGCGCTCGAGGTTGGATCTGCCGGCCGGAAGCAAGGACCTCAACCCGAACGCGACGCGCTTCGAGATTGGGACGGTGGACGCGGCCGCTTTCGTCGGTCTGCGCCAGACGCTCCTCGTCCACACCCTCTTGGGATCGTGGGTCGGCGACCGCGTCCGCGCGCTGCGTGCCCGCCTTGTCCACCGCCTGCGAGAGCTACCGTTCGCCATCCGCTCGACGCCGGACATGCCGACGGGCATCGTGGTCGTCGAGCCGCGAAGCGGCGATGTCTCGGACCTGGTCACGCGAATGTGGGAAGAGGAGCGCATCGTCGTGAAGCTGATCGACGAGCCCGGGATCGCGCCGGCGATCCGTCTCTCCTTCTGGGCGCTTCACGACCAGGTCCAGATCGACCGGCTCGCCGACGCCTTCGCGCGTCAGGTCGCGGTCGGCGTCGTTTGATGGCGGAGCTCGGCGGACAAGTCGCGATCGTGACCGGCGGAGGCCGCGGCCTCGGACGCGCCATCGCCGAGCGCCTCGCGGCGCTGGGCGCCGCGGTGGTGGTCGCGTCGCGCAACGCCCCCGAGCTCGACGAGGTCGTCAAGGGCATCAAGCGCGCCGGCGGTCGCGCGCTCGCTCAGACCGCGGACATCGCGGACGAGCGCCAGGTGCAGGAGCTGGTCCTCGCCACCGAGCGCTTCGTGGGGCCGGCGACGATCCTGGTGAACAACGCCGGGATGGTCGATCCGATGGTCCCGCTCGCGCGCTCCAACGCCGCGCTGTGGCTGCGTAGCGTCGCCATCAACGTCGGGGGGACCTATCTCGCGACGCGCGCGGTGCTCCCCGGGATGCTCGACCGCGGCTACGGCAGGATCGTGATGATCTCGTCCGGTGCGGCGACGCGTCCGTCGCCGGGGTGGACGGCCTATTCGGCCGGGAAGGCCGCGGTTCTGCAGATGACGCGGAGCCTCGCCCTCGAGCTGGAGGGCACCGGGGTGACGGCGAACGCCTTCAACCCCGGATACATGAACACCGAGATGCAGGAGCGCATCCGCCGCACTTCGACGGCGGATTTCCCACGCAGCGATGAATACCGCGCCGCGCAGCGCGAGGGGAAGCTCAGCGATCCGAAGGTGCCGGCCCGCGCGGTCGCGTACCTCGTGCTCCCCTCGACACAGCGCAACGGCGAGGCGCTCGAGTGGTCGGACGAGTCGCTCCGCCGCCAGGTGGAGGCCGCGGTCCCCGCCTAACCTCCTGATCAATCTCTCGCCTTCGGCAAGAGACGCGCTCAAGGCTGAATGACTCGCCTCGTCGCGGCGAAGCCGCTCCTCACTCGCCTACGTTTCCTACGCCTTCTCCTTCGCGCCGACCGGCTTGAAGCTCTTCCGTTTCTCGATCGCGACGCGGAGCAACTTGCTGGTCCCTTCGGGATCGGTCTGAGCGCGCCGCTCGAGCTCGGACGCGGGGCGGCCGATGAGACCGCAGGTCGCGCAGTCGCCGCGCGAGTCGAGCCGCGCGTGGCAGTGGGAGCAATGGACCTCGAACGCGCCGTGCGGCTTGAAGAGCCCGAGGCTCTCGGCCTCGGCGAACAACGCCTTCGTGTCTTCCGGCGCCATCAATACGCCAGCACCACCGACTTCTTCTCGAGGTACCCGTCGAGGCCCTCGATGCCGTGTTCCTTCCCGAAGCCCGACTGCTTTGTCCCGCCGAAAGGCAGCTGGTCATACGCGACCTGGATGTCGTTGATCCAGGTGTAGCCGGCCTCCAGGAGCTCCGCCGCCTTCCGGGCCTTCGCGAGGTCCTTCGTCCAGATCGAGGAGCCGAGGCCGTAGACGCTCGCGTTGGCCTTCGCGATCGCGTCGTCCAGGTCCTTCACGATGAAGATCGGCAGCGCGGGACCGAAGACTTCCTCGGTCGCCATCCGCGAGTCCTCGGGGACGTCGGAGAGGACCGTGGCCTCCATGAACCAGCCCCGCTCGAACTCCTTGCCCTCTGGACGCTTGCCACCGGCGAGCACCTTGGCACCGCGCTTTACTGCGTCGGCGACCTGTGCCTCCACCTCGGCGCGCTGCCGCTCGGTGTGCAACGGGCCCATCTTGACGCCTTCCTTGAGGCCGTCGCCCACAGGCCACTCTTTCTTCGCGCGATCGGCGATCTTCGTCATGAACTCCTCGGCGATCTGTTCGAAGAGGTAGACGCGCTTCACCGCGAGGCACGCCTGGCCTGCGTTGAAGAAGCGGCCGATCGCGGTCGCGGCGGTCGCCCGCCGAATGTCGGCGTCGTCGCAGACGATCATTGGGTCGCTGCCGCCGAGCTCGAGCGTGACTCGTGTCACGTTGTCGGACGCGAGCTTCATGATCCGTTTGCCGGTTTCGGTCTGCCCGGTGAACGCGATCTTGTTCACCTTCTTGTGCGAGACGAGCGCGTCGCCGATCTCCGAGCCGGGTCCGTGAACGGTGTTGAGCACGCCGGCGGGGATGCCGACCGAGTTGATGATCTCGATCGTCTTCTGCGTCGCGAGCGGGGTTGTCGACGCCGGCTTGAGNACGACGGTGCAGCCGGCGGCGAGCGCCGGGCACACCTTNTTCGCCATGAGCGTGAGCGGGAAGTTCCATGGGGTGATCGCGACGACGACGCCGACCGGTCGGCGCAGGGTCAGCCCGAACTTGTTCTGATCCTCGAGCGGGACGTAGTCGCCGCGGAGCTTGTCGGCGAAGCCCGCATAGAACTCGAGGTTCTCGGCGACCCGCGAGGCTTCGATGACCGCGTGCGCGAGCGGCTTCCCCTGCTCGAGCGTGAGGAGCCTCGCGATCTCGGGAACGGCGGCCCTCACCTTCACGGCGGCGGCGTGCATGAGCGCGGCGCGCTTCGCGCCGGACATGGACGCCCATGCCGGCAGCGCCCTT
>JGI25382J37095_10000415_pt1 | contig 10468 bp, 7 predicted proteins | sample GraSoi013_1_40cm_3_FD_37095 | JGI IMG/M metagenome (IMG submission 37095)
CTGATCCCGTGGACATTGAGGCCCGTCGTGAGCCGCACCGGCGGCCCCGCCGAAGCGCCCGAGGCCGCCACGGTGACGGCGTACACATCCCGCCCGCCGTCGCGGTTCGACACGTACAGCAGCGCCCGCCCCTCCGGCATCCAGACCGGGCTCATGTTGAGATTGCGGTCGTCGGTGGCGCGGTGCGGCGCGCCGCCCGTCGCGCGTACGATCCAGACGCTACTCGGCGCGAGATTGCCGAAGGTGCCGTCAGCAATGAAGGTCTTATTCCCCGACACATAAGCGATCCACCGGCCATCGGGGGACCACGCGAAGGAATGGAGCTCCAGGCCCGTGACGATCAAACGGGCCAATGCGCCGTCGAGGGGCCGCAGGTACAGCGAGTCGCCCGACGCGTACAGGAACGACCGCCCATCGGGCGAGATCGGCCCTGGGGCCGCGCCTGCGAGGGGCAGGAGCAGCCGCGGCGCGCCTCCCAAGGCGGGCGCGATCTCGATGCCGCGATCGGACAGGAACAGCAGGCGCGCGCCGTCGGGTGCCCAGTGCGGCAGCCGCTGGAAGCCACCCACGCCACGCACGACTGGCACCGGGGTGCCACCCTCGAGCTGGCGCACGTACAACCGCATGCGACCGGGCGAGCCCGCCGTGTACGCGATGAGCTTACCGTCCGGCGACAACGCGGGATCGATTTCCAGCCCGGGATCGAGCGTGACCTGGACACGGCGCCCGAGGGCGACAGCGGGCGGCCGAGGGCGGGCGAGCAGCACGACGCCCACAACCACCGCCGCCAGGACGACCGCGGCCGCCACGTAGCGGCGGGCGGGCGTTCCAATGACGGCCGCGGCCAGCGGGCGGGTCGCCGCCGGCGTCGTACCGCCGCTCGGTGTCGCCAGCGGCTCGAGCTGGGCGAGCAGCTCGTCCGCGCTTTGCCAGCGGTCGGCGGGGCGCTTCTCGAGGCATTTCATCACGATGTGCGCGAGCGCCGCAGGGCATGCGGGGCGGCGAGCCTGGAGCGGCTCGGGCCGTCGCGTCACTTGCGCCGCGAGGACCTCGGCGGCCGTCTTCCCGACGAACGGTGGCCCGCCCGTGACGAGCTCATAGCCCAGCACGCCCACCGCGTAGAGGTCGGCGCGATGATCGATGTGCGGGTCGGCGGCCGCCTGCTCGGGCGCCATGTAGGCCGGCGTGCCGAGCGCGACGCCGGCCGTCGTGACCCGACTCCCCGCGCTCGCGTCGCTCAAGGCCTTGGCGACGCCGAAGTCCATCACCAGCGCGTGCCGGCCCGAGAGCAGCACGTTGTCCGGCTTAATGTCGCGGTGCACCACGCCGTGGGCGTGGGCGTACGCCAGGGCGTCCACGACCTCCACCAGGATCTTCACGGCGTCGTGGATCGGCAGCTCGCCGTGCCGGGCCAGCCGGTCGCGCAGCGACTCGCCCTCGACCGACGGCATGACGTAATAGAAGAATCCGTCGGCTTGACCGGAGTCGAGCAGCGGCAGGATGTGTGGGTGCTGGAACTGCGCGACCGTCTCGATCTCGCGCGTGAAGCGGTCGGCGCCCAGCGTGGCGGCGAGCTCGGGGCGCAGCACCTTCACCGCCACCTGGCGACGGTGCCGCATGTCTTCCGCGAGATAGACCGTCGCCATGCCGCCCGACCCGAGCTCGCGGATCAGACGATAGCGGTCAGCCAGGGCCGCGGCGACGCGGTCGAAGGAGGCCGTCACGCCGGGTAACATACATGAAGTTGACGATCAGTTGATCAGGCGCTGGTACGTTTGTTCTCAGGCTGAAGCCTGGGCTCGGCCGGCACTGTGCTGTAGGACGGAGCGAAGCGAACGGAATTGGGGAGTGTCCTTCAGGACAGGGCCTCGCCGAGCCCATCAGGTGGCGATCTCCACGACGACTTTTCCCAACTGCTCCCCTCGCTCCAGCCGCTCGAACGCCGCGCGCGCGTCGGCGAACGGAAAGACTCGGTCCACGAGCGGCCGTAGCTCCCCGGTCCCGAGCAGCCGCACAATCTCGCGGTACTCCGCGTCGTTCCCCATGGTCGCGCCCATGATGGTCCACTGATACCAGAATAGACGGCGCAGGTCGATCGCCACATGCGGGCCCGTGGTCGCACCGCAGGTGACGAGCCGCCCCCCCCGACCGAGCGCCCGCAGCGACTCGCCCCACGTCGCCTCGCCCACGTGCTCGATCACCACCTCCGCGCCCCGTCTGTCGGTCAACGCGCGAACCTCCTGCGACACCGTGCGGGTCGTGTGGTTCAGCGCGACGTCGGCGCCGAGCTCTTGGGCTGCGCGCAGCTTGGCGTCGCTCGAGCTCGTCACAATGACCTTCGCCCCCCGGAGCTTGGCGATACGCATCGCGGCGAGCGACACGCCGCCGCCAATCCCCCAGATGAGCACTGTCTCGCCAGGCCGCACCCGCGCCCGGGTGACGACCATGCGCCACGCGGTCAGGGTGACGAGCGAAAACGCCGCCGCTTCCGCCCAGCTGACGGGGCTCGCCAGGGCCGGGATGAGGGCGACGTTCTGCTCGGGCACGACGATGCGCTCGGCCAGGGTGCCGGGGAGGTGTTCGCCGAGCAAACGGTAGTTGACGCACAACGAATGCTCGCCGGCGCGGCAGTACTGGCACGTATAGTCCGCGATCCCCGGGTTGATCATCACGCGGTCGCCCGGCCGCACCGATCGCACGCCCGGGCCCGCCGTCTCCACCACGCCGGCCCCGTCCGCCCCCAGGATGTGAGGAAAGCGGTATTCGTGGGGCAGTCCCCGCACGACATGGAGGTCAAGGTGATTGAGCGCGGCGGCGCGCAGCGCCACGCGGACCTCGCGCGGGCCCAGCGTCGGGGCCCGCCCCCAGCCCCGGGGTCGGGAACATCGGCGAGGTCCAACTGGTCGAGGCCGCCGGTGGCGCGGATGACCCAGGCGCGCATGGGGGGCGGCCGGAGGCTAGGGCAGGAAGGCTGGCGACACCATCTGTTCGGTACCGGTCGTCGGCATTGGCACCGGAGCGCCGCCGCCCGGGCCGACCGGCTGGATGTACACCCGGTTGACGTTCTTCTGCACCATCACCACCAGGCCCAGGAGATCACCGCCCGGCGACGCGGCGAAGTCGTTGATCACGAGGTCGCTGCCCGTGACGGGCGTGACCTTGCCCGTCGCCAGCTCCGCCTTCACGACCTGCGTCGTCGTGCGGCCGCTTTCCTTTTGTTCCACGAGGTACGCGAGCGAGCCATCCCGCAGGAAGTGGGGCGCGCTTTCCTTGATCTGTGGGGTCTTGGTGAAGGCGCGCTGGTTCGAGCCGTCCTTCGCCATGAGCCAGATGTCGTTGTTGCCCTCGCGGTTCGAAACGAACGCTATCGTCTCGCCGTCGGGCGACACCGTCGGCTGCGAGTTGTCCGCCGGCTCCTGGGTGAGCTGCACCGCGTCCGAGCCGGTGATCGGCTGCAGGAAGATCTGCCGGTGACCGGTGCGGAGCGAGTGATACGCCACGGCCTGCCCGTCCGCCGTAAAGGCGGCGTCGCCGTCCAACCCGGGGGAGTTGGTGAGTCGCGAGGCGTTGGTCCCGTCCGCGTCCATCACGTAGATCTCGGGCTGCCCGTCGCGCGTCGAGGTGAACGCGATGCGCGAGCCGTCGGGCGAGAACGCCGGCTCGGTGGCGCTCGCGGTGTCGTCCACGACCTTGCGCAACTGCGCCAGATTCGAGCGCTCCGCCGAGTAGAGCTGGAACCGGCCGACCCGCGAACTCGCGACGACGATCTCGCCCTGCACGAACACCTCGGCGGCGGCGTGCTTCCCGCCGGGCGCGGTGGCCGTGACGCGCGCGTGTCCGTACCCGGCGGTCGACACCGTCCCGTCCTCGGCGACGGCGGCCACCGCGGGATTGTCGGATGTCCACGTGACACCCGTCGCCGGCCCGATCGGCGTCCCCGTCTCGTCGGCGAAGCTGGCCTTGAGGCTGTAGCGTCGCGCGAGGGGCAGGCCCACCCGCGTCGTCGACAGCTTCAAACCCGCGGCGATCACCCGGACCTGCCACGTCGCGACGAGCCCCGGGCCGGGACCCTTCGCCGTCAACGTCGTCTTCCCGGCCCGCCTCCCCATCAACGTTCCGGTCGCGGGGTCAAAGGTCGCGAGCGACGTATCCGCCACGGTCCAGCGGATCGGCGCCTCGGGAACCGGCGCCTTATCGGCGGCGAGCGCCTGCACCTGGAACTTCGCGACCCCCTGGATCGGCAGGGGCACTTCCGTCTTGAGCGTGGGAATCACCGCCAGCTGGTCCACGGTCTTGTGCACCAGGACGTCCATCGTCTTCGTCTGCAGCAACCCGGAGACGGTGAGCGTCGTCCGCCCGGGAGCCACGGCGGTGACCACGCCCGTCAGGCTCACGCGGGCCACGTTGGCATCCGCCGCGGACCATTGGAGCATGAGCGGGCTGATCGCGCGGCCGCCCTGCCCTGGTACGACGACGCGCAGGGTATCCACGTTGCCGGGCGACAGGAGGAGGGGGCTCGCTTCCGGGATCGCGATCTCGCTGGGCTGGACCACGACCGGCGCCGTCGCGGTGAGGCCCGTCGTGCTCGTGACCTGGACGGTGCCTTGCCCCTGGGCGAGCGCGATGACGACGCCGTTCTGGTCCACGCTCGCGATCTCGGGCCGCAACGACTTCCAGGTCACCGCGACCGGCGCGGCGGGAGACCCGTCGTCCTTGAGGGCGCGCGGCGCGACGCGGGTGTTCTCGGAGGGCAGCAGGTACACGGTCGGAGGCTCGATCCGGAGCACCGCCGCGGGCCCCGTGCCCGCGGGCTGCCCGGCAACACGTCCGGTCCGGAGGGGGCGGGGGGAGTGGCCGCCGGACCCGGCGCCGGCGGCGCGGCACCCCCCCCGGCCGAGGCGCCCGCGGGACCCACGACCTGCACCGCCGCGGAGCCCCGGCGCGAGGCGACGCGCGCCTCGATGATCGCAATGCCACCGGCCACGCCCGTGACCGTGCCGTCGTTGTCCACGCTCGCCACGGCGCGGTTGTTGGAGGACCAGATAACGCGCACGGTGGGGATGACGTTGCCGGCGCGGTCGAACGCCGTCGCGAGGAGGCCCGTGCGCTCCCCCACTTTGATGGTCACGGCCGGCGGGGCGACCTGGACTTCGGCCACGTTCTGCGCCAGTGCGACGCTCGGCAGCGCCAGGGCGGCGAGCAAGAAGCTGGGGCGGACGACCATAGCGGCGCGAACGTAAACGGTCGTAAGTGTCGTTGTCAAGCTAACTTGTCACGATGGCGCGGGAGCCGACCGGTGCCGCGCGGATCAGGCCGTGATCACTTGCGTGGCACGATTCCCGGCGTAAGCTATAGGCCACGCCCACGGCACAACCCAGCGGAGGAGAGATCATCCGATGCTCGACCCAACCGATTTTTCGGAGAGCAGCTGGACCGGCCCCGGCATGATGGAGCCGATGTATCCGCCGGCGCCATCGACGCCCCCGATGCCGATGGGGGAGCCGAAGGCGGCGCCCAAGCCGCGGCCCCCGGCGAAAAAGAAAAGGAAGGCGTCGCGGCCCAAGGCGAAGAAGAAGAAAGCCGCCAAGAAGCGGCCGAAAGCCAGGGCGAAGCGGCGCGGGAAGGCCAAGCGGAAGAAGGCGGCGAGAAGGCGGCGCCGCTAGCCTACGGCACATCGCCCACGGGAGCGCCGTTCGGATGGCTCGAGCCATCTCCTCACGGCGCTCCCGCGGCATTTTACTCCCTTCGTCACCCTCTCCCCCGGATCGACTGAGGCACCCGTGCGCGGTGTATGGTCCCTGACGCTCTGCGCCGTCGCGGCTTGCGCGGCGCCCTCCGCGGCCCCGGCGCCCCCGCGCCCCCGGCGCCGCTGACGGATGCGCAGGCGGAGGTCACGGCGATGCTCGCGCGCAGCGCCGCCGACTGGAACCGCGGCGACCTCGCGGGCTTCATGAGCGACTATGCACGCGACTCCCTCACGAGCTACGTGTCGGGCGGCCACGTGCAGTACGGCTGGCAGAAGCTCTTCGACCGCTACCAGGCGACCTACTTCGCGCCCGGGAAGACGCGCGATTCGCTGACGTTCGAGGAAGTGCGCGTCCGGCGACTGGCGCCCGACCTCGCCTTCTGCACCGCGCGCTTCAAGCTGGTGCGCGGCGACTCGATCACGGCGAGCGGGCCGTTCACACTGTGCTGGAAAAGCGTGGGGCCCGCTGGTACATCCTGCACGACCATACGTCGAGCGATCCGAAGCCGTGACGCGCATCCTGCGCCTCTGCTCCCTGCTCGGCTGCGCCCTGCTGCCGGCGGCGTGCCAGCCCGGCGGCGACCCCACGATCGCGCTCGAGGGCGCGACGCTGATCGACGGCTCCGGTGGCGCGCCGATGCACGACGCGCTGATCATCGTGAAGAACGGCCACATCGAGACCGTGGCGCGCGTCAGCGAGGCGCGGGTCCCGCGCGGGGCGCAGGAGATCAGCCTGGTCGGCAAGACGATCATCCCGGGGCTGATCGACGCACACGCCCACGTGGAGCGGTGGGCCGTGCAGCGTTACGTCGTCTGGGGGGTCACGACGGTGCGCGATCTCGGCGCGACCAGCACCGACTCGGCCATCGCGCTCCGGAACGATCTCAACCTCGGCGCGGTGCTGGGGCCGCGCATGTTCACCTCCGGCGCGATGATCGACGGCGCGCCGCCGACGTATGCGGCCGCGACGGCCGTGCGAACCCGCGACGAGGCTCGCCGCGCGGTGGACCAGCGCGCGGTGGTGGGCGCCGACTGCGTGAAGATCTACACGAAGCTCACACCCGACCTGCTGGCGCCGCTGCTCGACGAGGCGGCGACGCTGCGGCTCCCCGTGGCGGCCCACCTCGGCAAGATCGACGCCCTGACCGCCGCGCGCGCCGGTGTGGCGTCGCTCGAGCACATGGCGGGCGTGGTCCAGGCCGCGACGCCGAGCCCCGGCGCCTACTTCCGGGCGCACGACCAGTTCCTCCGCGGCTGGACCCTCGAGGAAGGCGGCTGGAGCACGCTCGACTCCGCCGCCGTCGCGCGCGTGGCGCGCACGCTCGCGGCAACGCACGTCGCGATTGTGCCGACGCTGGTGCTGCACGAGATGATGTCGCGCCTCGACAACCCCACGCTGCTGTCGCGCCCCGGTATGGAGGACGTGCCCGCCGCCGCGGCCAGCGTGCGCGACGTGCAGGGCTTGCTGCGCCGCGCCGGCTGGCGCGCCCCGGAGCTCAAGGCGTTCCGGCGCTCCCGCGCGCGCCAAGACCAGTTCGTGCGCGAGTTCAAGCGCGCGGGCGGCCTCATCGCGGCCGGCTCCGACGCCGCGAACCAACTGCTCGTGCCGGGCCTGTCACTGCACGAGGAGCTGAGTCTGCTCGTCGGCGCGGGCCTCACCCCGCTCGAGGCGCTCACCGCCGCCACGCGCAAGGGCGCGGAGCTCATGCACGCCGACTCGCTCGGCCGGATCGCCCCCGGCAAGGTGGCGGACCTGGTGGTGCTCGACGCGGACCCGGCGGCGGACATCGGGGCGACCCGGCGCATCGCCTGGGTGATGATTCGCGGACGGATGATCCCACCCGATTCCTTGAGGAGAACGTGGGCACACTGAGGCTGGCGCTCGTCGCGCTGATCGCGCTGTTGGCGTGCGGGAAGCGGGAAGAGGGAAGGGGGAAGGGTGTCGTCGATGTGNTCCTCCGGGGTGGCTGGATCATCGATGGGAGCGGCAATCCCCGCTACCAGGGCGACGTCGCGATCACGGGCGACCGCATCGCGGGCGTCGGGTTCCTGAACGGCGCCGCGGCGCGAGAGACGGTGGACGTGAGTGGGCTCGCCGTGGCGCCCGGGTTCATCGACATGATGGGGCAGTCCGAGATCAACGTCCTGATCGACAACCGCGTGCTGAGCAAGGTCACGCAGGGCGTGACAACCGAGGTGACGGGCGAGGGCGGCTCGGTCGCCCCGCTCACCGACCAGCTCGTGCTCGACGACTCGGACGCGATGAAGAAATGGCACTACCGCGAGGACTGGCGCGACCTGGACGGCTACTTCGCGCAGCTCGCGAAACAGGGCTCGACGGTGAACATCGCCACGTTCGTCGGGGCGACCCAGGTACGGCTCGCCGTGGTCGGCAAGGAGAACCGGGCGCCCACGGGGCCCGAGCTGGCGCACATGACGGCGCTCGTGGACACGCTGATGGAGCAGGGCGCGCTGGGCCTCTGGACCGCGCTCGAGTACGCCCCGGCGAGCTACTCCACCACTGACGAGATCATCGCCCTCGCCAAGGCGGCCCGCCGGCACGGCGGCATCTACGCGTCGCACATGCGAAACGAGGGCATTCGCATCGACGACGCGCTGAACGAGCTGTTCCAGATCGCGCGCCAGGCGGACATCCCGGCGGAGGTGTCCCACCTCAAAGTGTCCGGGCGGAAGAGCTGGGGACAGATGGCTCGCATCCTCGCGCGGATCGATTCGGCGCGGGCGGCGGGGCTCGACGTCACAGCCGATCAGTACCCGTACACGCGCGCGGCGACGGCGCTCGACGCCTCGATCCCGTCCTGGGCCGAGAGCGGTGGCTGGGACTCCTTGCTCGCGCGGCTGCGCGATCCCGTGACCCGCGCCCGGCTGCGCGACGAGATGCTCAACCCCCGGGGCGCGGAGAGCTTCTACTATGAGGCGGGTGGGGGCCCTGGCGTGCTGATCACCGGCACCTTCCAGGACTCCTTGCGCTACCTGCAGGGGAAGTACATCAGCNAGATCGCCGCGGCNCGCCACCGCGACCCCGTGGAGACACTCTTCGACATCGTGCTGGCGGAGAACGGGCACCGCACCGACGCGGTGTATTCCGTGATGAGCGAGCCCGACGTTCAGACGGCGATGAAGACCTGGTGGNTGGCGGTGAACACCGACTTCGGCGGCGTGGCGCCNGACGGGCCGTTCGGGTCGCAATCGGCCCATCCCCGCGCCTACGGCACGTTCGCNCGGATCCTGGGGCACTATGCGCGCGACCTGAAGCTGTTCCCGCTCGAGTTCGCCGTGCGCAAGATGACGTCGCTCGCGGCGCAGCGGGTGGGCCTGGTGGACCGCGGTCTCTTGAAGCCGGGCCTGGCGGCCGACGTCACCGTGTTCGACCCGCGCACCGTCGCCGACCAGGCGACGTTCGAGCAGCCGCACCAGCCATCGGTGGGGTTCGCGTACGTATTCGTGAACGGGCAGAAGGTGCTCGATCATGGCAAGCTCGCCGCGGCGCGCCCGGGCCGCGGGCTGCGCGGGCCGGGATACGTGCCTTCGGAGCGGCGCGGCAAGCGGTGACGCTCGGGCGGCTCGTCCTCGCGTGGCTGCCGGTGGCGGTGTGGCTGGTGGCTACGGGCCACGGGCTCGAAGCGTGGCTCCCTGTCGAGGCGGTCGCTCCCCGAGCGGCGACGGCGGTCGCCCTGGCGGAGTCGGTCGTGCTGACGCTGCTCGCTTCGTTGTGGTTCGATTCCCTCGGTCACGGCGGCTGGTGGCTGATCTTCTTGCTGCTCGGCCTGCTGCAGGCACTGCCGGGCCTGGTGTTGCGCCGACATGGCGTGCGCCGACTTGTTGCGGCCGTCGCGCGCTACGTCCTCGCCGGCGCCATTCTCGCCTGGAGACTCGGATAGAGTATCTTCGGTAGACCCTATGTCTACCGCACCCATGACCGCGATCCGGTTGACGCGCTTCTCGCACGGCGCCGGCTGAGCCTGCAAGCTCGGCCCCGCCGAGCTGGCGCAGGTCTTGCGCCACGTGCCGGTCGCGACGGATCCCCGGATCCTCGTCGACGCCTCGACCCGCGACGACGCCGCCGTCATCCAGCTGGCGCCTGATCGCGCGATCGTGGCGACGGTGGACTTCTTCACGCCCATCGTGGACGATCCCTACGACTTCGGCCGCATCGCCGCGGCGAACGCGCTCTCCGACATCTACGCGATGGCCGCGACGCCGCTGTTCGCGCTCAACCTCGTCGGCTGGCCACGTGACAAGCTGCCGTTCGAGCTGCTGGGCGAGGTGATCCGCGGCGGCGCGGACATGGCGCGCGAGGCGGGTGCCTTCGTGCTGGGTGGTCATTCGGTGGACGACCCGGAGCCCAAGTACGGCATGGTGGTGATCGGCGACGCGCGCCCCGAGCAGATCGTCAAGAACAGCGGGGCGAAGCCCGGCGACGCGCTGGTGCTCACGAAGCCGATCGGCACGGGCGTGCTGGCCACGGCCCTCAAGCGCGATCTGGTGACGGAGCAGGACCTCGCCCCGGCGGTGGCCTCGATGACGACGCTCAACGCCGGTGCCGCCCGGGCGATGCTGGCGGTCGGCGTCCACGCCGCGACGGACGTGACGGGGTTCGGCCTGCTCGGGCACCTGCGGAACCTGCTCGAGGCGAGCGGCGCCGCCGGCGAGGTCAACGCGGCGGCCGTGCCGCTGCTGGCGGGNGCGCGCGAGCTGGCG
>JGI25382J37095_10000417_pt1 | contig 10454 bp, 10 predicted proteins | sample GraSoi013_1_40cm_3_FD_37095 | JGI IMG/M metagenome (IMG submission 37095)
TGGCCGGCGCGCTCCAGGTGCTTCGTCAGGGCCTGTCGGAGCGTTACGTCGTCGTCGATGATCAGGACTCGGGCCATGTCGAACTCTCGCCGCCCCGCGCCCGCGGCACTAGATGCCGGCTAGCCTCGCTGGATCTCGAGCGGCAGGCTCGCGTCCATCAGCGACGAGCCGCCGTCCACCGCGATGACCTGACCCGTGATCCAGCCGGCCTCCTCCGAGCACAGCAGGGCCACGGCGTTGCCGATGTCGGCCGGCGTGCCGAGCCGGCCCATCGGCGTCCATCCCCCCCGGTGCCACGTCCGCACCATCTCCTGCACGGCGTCGGGCAGCGTGTTGAGCACGCTGTCCTCGATCCACCCCGGGCTGATGGCGTTCACCGTGATCCCCCGTTTCGCGAGCGCTACGGCGAAGTAGCGACACAACGATTCCATGGCGCTCTTGGCCGCGCCCATGCCGACCCACGATTGCCAGCTGCCCGTGCGTCCGCCCGGCGCGTACGTGATCGCGACGATCCTCCCGCCGTCGTCCATCATGCGACACACCTCGCGCACCGCCACCAGGAACGCCTTCGCCTGGGAATTCAGGGCCGTGTCCCACTGGTCCAGCGTGATGTTCATCGGGCCCTGGTAGAACTCGGGCACGTCGGGTCGCGCATTGCTGACGAACACGTCGAGCTTACCGAACTCGCTCTTGACCCGCCCGAACATCCGGCTGACCTCTTCGGGGCGGCAGATGTCGGCCTGAATGATGATGCCGTCGGAACCGAGCTTCCGCAGCTTGGCGAGGGTGTCCTTGGCCGCGGCTTCGTTCTTGTGATAGTGGATCGCGACCTTGACGCCTTTGCCGCCCAGCTTGAGCGCGATCCCCCTGCCGATCCCGCGCGAGCTTCCCGTCACTAGCGCGTGCTTCCCATCGAGCGACATGGCCGACCTCCGGTCGAAAGTGAAGCTCCCGGCCATCGTGCGTCGTGGGTCTCGGGATCGGAGGGCGTCGAAGACGCGACGGCGAAGGCGAGGCTCGCGGGGTCGCGACGTTGCGGGGAGCCGAGGCGGCTAAACATGCGGGACGCGGCGCGGCCCGGCAACGGTCGCGAGCTCGCCACCGCACACGATGGACGCGACCGTTGACCGGTTAGACCTAGGCCGTGCCCGCTACCGCGCGTGACCGGGAGCGGAACAGCACATGGGCGAGCCCGTCATGGTTCACCTCGCGCTCATAGACAAGCCCCACTTTGGTCATGACGCGCTGCGAGCGGAGGTTCGCTGGGAGGGCTATGCCACAATGGAAGGTAGGCCTAGCTCCTCGAGTCCGAAGCGGACGCAGGCCGCCGCAATCTCCGTCGCGAGGCCGCGGCCCCAAAATTCGGGATGGAAGCCATAGCCCACCTCGACCTCGTCGCTCCCCTCCAGGAGGAGGTGCCGGAGCACGGCGCGGCCGGCGACACGGTTCTGTTGCGACTCCCGCAGGATCCAGAGGCCGAACCCGTAGTCGGTCCAATGCTGCAAGTTGCGGGCAAGATACGCCGCCGTCTGCGCATCGTCCCGGGGGCCACCCAGCATGGCCATGAATTCCGGGTCGCGATCCATGCGGCGCAACTCGGCGAAGTGCTCGGGGGTCAGACGTTCCGCTCGCAGTCGAGCGGTCGCAAAGCCGTCAGGGAAGGGCATCACGGCGTCAGCCACCGCGCTACCCCACCGTGATGCGAGCAGGTCCCGCGTCGCGACTGGCTGAAGCTGTACGTGCCGTCGCGGCAGCGAGCCGTGGCACCAGGCGGCGGACTGTCGTTGGCAGTTCGGGTAGGCGACGGGACCCACTGGCCGCGCGAATTGATATAACCGCGGCCGGCCGAGGCGGGTGCTTGCGGCGCGTGAAGGGTGAGGAACTCCTCGGCCAGATAACCGGCCACGCTATCCGTGGCAACGCTGCACCATCCCTGGGAGCAGGATGAGACGTGGACCCGGGCCGCGGCCGGGAGTGCGGCCAGCATGCGCGCACCCACGGCTGGTAGCGCACGCAGTCGAACCGCGGCCGTCGTATATGCAGTCGTGTTCCGAAGCTGCTGCTGCGCGAGAAGCGCGATCGGGAGCAGTAGCGGGAAGAGTGTGGCCCGAAGGATTCGTGACATGGGCCCTCCATACCTCAACGCGAACGCTTTGGGGACGGCCGCTAACCTAGCACTCCCACGCACGCCCGAATAGCTTTACCGCCCTTGCTCGATCAACCACACGCCCAGCGTATTCACACCGCGCCCGCCCCCGCCCCCGCCCCCCCGGTGCCGTCACGGCCGCTCGCCGGTCTGCGGCTACTCGTGCTCGTCGCCGCGGTCGCGCTCGCCTGGAACCTGAGCGGCTATCGCCTGCTCGATCCCGACGAAGGCCGCAACGCCGAGGTGGCGCGCGAGATGGCGCAGTCGCACGACTACCTCGTGCCGCACCTCGACGGCCTGCCGTACCTCGACAAGCCCATCGTGTATTTCGCGGCGAGCGCGGGGGCCATGGCGCTGCTCGGGCCGACCGAGCTGGCGGCGCGCCTGCCGGCGTACCTCGCCACGCTCGCCACCATCGCGCTGCTCGTGTGGTTCGCGCGTCGGCGCTGGGGCGAGGACGCAGGCTGGCTCGCGGGGCTCGCCTATGCCACCATGGTGCTGCCGCTCGCCTACGCGCGCGCGGCGATCTTCGATAGCACGCTCACTCTGTGCACGACGGCCGCCATCCTCTTCTTCTTCGAGGGCCGGGCGATCGCCGCGTGGGCCGCGCTCGGCGCCGCCACGCTCACCAAGGGACCGATCGCCCTGGCGCTCGTCCTCTTCGCCGTCGTGCCCCACGCGCTCGCGACCGGCTCCCCGGTGCGACGCTTGTTCCCCTGGCGCGGGCTCGCCGTGTTCGCGCTCGTCACGCTGCCGTGGTTCCTCGCGGTCACGCTCCGCCACCCGGAGTTCCCTTCCTACGTCTTCGTGCGCGAGACTCTGCAGCGGATGACCACGTCGAGCTTTCATCGGACGGCGCCGTTCTGGTACTATCTGCCGATCCTGCCGGTCGCCGCGTTCCCGTGGATCGTGCCGGCCCTCGCGGGCGTGGGGCGCGCACGCGACCTGTGGCGTGCCCGGCGCGAGCCCGCGGCGCGGGAGCCGCTGCTCCTCGCCTCGTGGGTGATCGTCCCGCTGTTGTTTCTCACGTTCAACCAGTCGAAGCTGCCGCAGTACGTGCTGCCGCTCATGCCGGCGTTCGCCCTCGGCGCGACGCGCAGCATCGTCACGCGCGGCATCGGCGCCGCGACGCGGGCGTACGCGGTGATCGCGCTCGTCGCCGGAATGGGGCTCGTCGCCCTCACGCGCTGGCTCCCGGCGCCGCTCGACCTCACCCCGGCCGAGAAGGCCGCCATCCCGCCCACCGCCGTCGCGCTCGGGCTCGTCGTGCTGCTCTCGGCCGTGCTCGTGCGCGGCGGCGCCCTGCGCGGGATGGGGCGCCTCACGATCGCAGGCTATGCCATCGTCGTGGCGGCGATTCCGTTCGTGAGCGGGCCGCTGCTCGCCGCGGTGGGTGAGGACCGCTCGTCCGCCGCCGTGGCCGGCGCCGCCGTCGCCACGCTCGCGCGGGCCGGTGACGCCGGCGCCGTGCTCGGCGTCGCAGCCTTCCCGCCGTCCCTCCCGTTCTACCTCGGGCGACCGGTCGCGGTCGCGACGGCGACGGCGTCCGAGCTGACGAGCAACTACATCGCGCAGTACCACGAGCAGTACCGCACGGTGCCGGGCTCGCCGCTCTTGCCCGCGGGGGCTTGGCGCGAGGCGCTCGCCCGCTGTCCCGTGCCCACGGTGTTTGTCGCGACCGCGAACAACCGCGACGTGCGCGCCGCGCTTGGCGCCGCGCTGCCCCTCCTCGCCGCGGACAACCATTACGCCGCGTACGGGCCGTGCCGGCCTCACCCCCTGACCCCCTCTCCGCAAGGCGGAGAGGGGGGACGGCATGACGAGAAGCACTCCCCCTCTCCACGACGTGGAGAGGGGGCCGGGGGGTGAGGCCATGTGCGGCATCTTCGGCGCGGTCTCCCTCCGGCACGCGCCGCTCAAGTATCCGGACTGCGTCGACGCGATGGCGGCGACCCTCGCCCACCGCGGCCCGGACGGTGAGCAGATCGTCGGTCACGAGCGCGCCCGGCTCGGCGCGCGCCGCCTCGCCATTATGGACCTGACGACGGGGGACCAGCCGTTCCAAAACCCCGACCGCTCGATCTGGATGGTGTGCAACGGCGAGATCTACAACGCGCCCGAGCTGCGTCGCGAGTGCACCCAGGCCGGCTACCCGTTCCGCTCGACGGGGGACATCGAGACGATCGTCCCGCTGTACGAGCGCCTGGGCGCCGACGCCGTGAGCCGGCTCGACGGGATGTTCGGCCTCGCCGTGTGGGACGATGGGCGCGAGCGGCTCGTGCTGGCGCGCGACCGCGCCGGGGAGAAGCCGCTGTTCTGGACCGAGATCGCCGGCGAGCTGCGGTTCGCCTCCGAGATCCAGGCGCTGCTCGTCTACCCCGACCAGGCGCGGCGCGTGAACGGCACGGCGGCGGCCCTCTATGCGGCGCTCGGCTACGTCCCCGCCCCGCACACCATGTTCGCCGGCATCGCCAAGCTCCCGCCCGCGCACGTGCTCGTGGCGGACCACACGGGCGTCACGCTCCGCAGCTACTGGCAGGCCGCCGCCGCCGCGGCGCGACCCTCCCGCCTCGACGGCGCCGCGACGGTGCGCACGGTCTTGCTCCGCGCGGTGGAGCGCGAGCTGATGTCGGACGTGCCGGTGGGCGTCTTCACGAGCGGCGGGCTCGACTCCTCGTTCCTCGCCGCTGCGGCGGCGCGGGTCAAGGCGGGCGAGCAGATCCACACCTACTCGGTTCGGTTCACCGAGCCGGGCTACGACGAGAGCCCGCACGCCGAGGCGGTGACCCATCACATCCGCACCATCCATCACGTCGTCACGGCGGACGACGCCGCGCTCGAGCGCGCGTTCGGCGTGGTCACGGGCTCGCTCGCCGAGCCCGTGGGCGACCCCGCGATCCTGCCGACGTACCTCCTCGCCGCCGCCGCCCGCGAGCACGTCAAAGTCGTGCTCTCGGGCGAGGGCGCGGACGAGCTGTTCGGCGGCTACCCGACGTATCTCGGTCACAAGGCCGCGGGATGGTACCGCCGGATCCCGGGCCGGAGCCTCGTGCGGGCGGTCGTGAACCGCCTGCCCACCTCGACCGGCAAGGTGACCCTCGAGTTCATGCTGAAGCAGTTCGTCGCGGCGGCGGAGCTGTCGCCGCTGGAGCGGCAGCTCACCTGGTTCGGCGCGCTCGGGCCCGACGCGGTCACGGTCGCGTGGGCGACGGACCTGCTGGGCGCGTTTCCGGCGGCTCCCCCTCCGTCGCTGAACCGCCTGTTGTGGCTCGACTTCCTTTCTTACCTGCCCGACAATCTGCTGGTGAAGGTGGACCGCGGCACCATGCTGGCCTCGATCGAGGCGCGGGCGCCGTACCTCGATCGTGAAGTGATGGAGCTAGTGCTCCCCGCGCCGCCCGCGCTCAAGGTGCGCGGGCTCACCACCAAGGCGATATTGAAGGAAGCGGCGCGCGGGCTCGTGCCCGGCGACGTGATCAACCGGCGCAAGCGCGGATTGTCGGTGCCCGTGGCGCGCTGGCTCAACACGGGACTCGCGTCCCTCGCCGACCGCTACCTGCGCGCCCCCCGCCTGTATCCCGACGCGCCGCTGGCGCGTCTCCTCGCGGAGCACCGGTCCGGGAAGCGCAACCACGCCCGCAAGCTGTGGCCGCTACTCATGGCCGAGCTGTGGGCCGAACGCTGGAACGTTGAGACGGAGCCCGCGCGGCTCGGCTAACCCCGGGCGCAGCCCGGGGAGGGAGCCATGACCCGCGACGAGGCCCTACAGCTGATGCACGAGCACACCCAGTCTCCCGCGCTGCGCCAGCACATGCTGGCGGTGGAGGCGGCGATGCGCGCCTATGCCGTAAAGCACGGCGAGGATCCGGAGCCGTGGGGGATCGTGGGGCTGCTGCACGACTTCGACTACGAGAAACTCCCCAACCACGAGCACTCACCGACCGAGGGTCACCCGGCGTGGGGCGTGCAGTTGCTGCGCGAGCGCGGGCTCGCGGAGCCGTTGTGCCGCGCCATCCTCGGGCACGCGACCTACTCGGGCGTGCCGCGGGACTCNGGGCTCGCCAAGGCGCTGTTCGCGGTCGACGAATTGTGCGGTTTCCTCGTCGCGTGCGCGCTGGTGCGTCCGTCCCGGAGCTTCGGCGACCTGGAGGTCTCGTCGGTGAAGAAGAAGCTCAAGGACAAGGCGTTCGCGCGCGGCGTGAACCGTGACGANGTGCGCCAGGGCGCNGAGGAGCTGGGCGTGCCGCTGGACGAGCACATTGCGTTCGTGATCCGGGCGTTGCGTCCGGTCGAAGGCGCGCTGGGGCTGGGCGCTCCGCCCGCCGGCGCACCCGTGGGGTGAGCGCTCTCACGAGGCGCGCGCGCGGCAGAACGCCNCTGCCCGCGCGCGACGAGCTGGGCCACGCGGTCGACCGGGCCTCCGGCGCTCGGCCGATCGGCGGGAATCGGCTCGAGCATCACCCCGACAGCGCCCGCGCCCTGGAGGCGATGCTCGAGCAGATCGCCACCGCTCGTCGCGCGGTCCACTTCGAGAACTACATCATCCGCGACGACCGCACCGGGCGCCGGTTCGCGGAGGCGCTCGCGGAGCGGGCGCGGGCGGGGGTCGCCGTGCGGGTGCTGTACGATGCGCTCGGCTCCATCGGCACGTCGCACCGATATTGGCGGCACCTCGCGCAGGCCGGCGCCCAGGTGCGCGCGTTTCACCCGCTCCTCTCGGGGCATCCCCTCGACCTCGTCGTGCGGGACCATCGCAAGCTGCTGGTCACCGACGGCACGCGTGCGATACTGGGCGGGCTGTGTATCGGCGACGAGTGGGCCGGCGACCCGGCGCGGCACCGCCGTCCCTGGCGCGACACGATGGTCGGCGTGTGCGGACCGGGGGCGGCCGCGCTCGATCGCGCGTTCGCCCGCATCTGGCGGCGCGCCGGCGGCGAGCTGCCGNCGGACGAGCCCGTCACCGATCCCGAGCCGTGCGGCACTTCGATCGCGCGCATGGTGGAGGGCGTGCCCGGCCAGGCGCGCGTGTACCGCGCNGTGCAGCTGCTCGCCGCGGCCGCNGCCGAGCGGCTGTGGATCACGGACGCCTACCTCATCGCCCCCCCACCGCTGTACGCCAGCCTATTGGACGCGGCACGGGACGGCGTGGACGTGCGTGTGCTCGTCCCGGGAACGAGCGACCTACCGGTGCTCCGCAACTTCACCCGCGTCGGCTATCGCGACCTGTTGCGCGCCGGGGTCCGGATCTTCGAGTACCAGGGCCCGATGATCCACGCGAAGACGATGCTCGTCGACCACCGTTGGGCGCGCGTCGGCTCGAGTAACCTGAACGTCTCGAGCCTGCTCACGAACTACGAGCTCGATCTCGTGGCCGAGTGCGAGGAACTGGCGGGCGAGCTGGCCGCGCAGTTCCGCCGCGACCTCGCGGCGAGCCGCGAGATCGTGCTCCAGGCGCGCCGCGTGCCGCTCCCGCCGCGCCTCGTCGGTGCGCCCGCGACAGGCAGGACGCGGCGGTGCGGCCCGGGACTCGGCACAAGCGCTCGGGCTACGAGCTCGGGGCGGTCGCCGTGGTCGCGCTGCGCCGCGTCGCGGGCGGGCTGCGGCGCGCGATCGCCGTCACGGCAGCGCTCACCCTCGCGGGCGTCGGCGGGCTGCTGCTCGTCTTTCCCCGCATCATGAGCATCGTGCTCGCCGCGGGAACCTTCTGGCTGGCCATCGGCTTCGGGCTGTATGCCCTCGAGCGGCGGCGCACCCGCGAACCCGACGATGACTGACCCCCCTGACCCCCCTGCCCCCCTCCCCCAACCCCCGGGGGAGGCCGCGCGTATAGGTCAGCAGAACGAAGCGGACCTGGTCGCCCGCGCGCTGGCCGGCGACCGCGCGGCGTTCGGCACGCTCGTCGAGCGCTACGCGGCCACCGCGCGCCGCGTGGCGCGCGCCGTGCTGGGCGACCCCGATGACGCCGACGACGCAGCCCAGGACGGCATGCTGTCGGCGCTCCTGAAGCTGGAGCAGTACGACCCACGCCGGCCGTTCGGGCCGTGGTTGCTGCGCATCGTCGCGAACGCGGCCACGGATCGCCGCCGGCGGCGCACCGTGCGGCGCGTGGAGCCGCTCGACCCGGGGCTCGTCGCCGGCGGCGTGCGCCCTGACCGGACGGCGGAACGCCGGGCGCTGGCGCAACGGCTGCGGGAGGCGCTCGCGGAGCTGCCCGAGCGACGGCGCGTCGCGGTCGTGCTGTTCGACGTCGAGGGCTATTCGCACGCGGAGATCGCCGACGTCCTCGGGATTCCCGAAGGCACGGTGCGCTCCGAAGTGTTCCACGCGCGGCGGCGGTTGCGCGCGCTGCTCGGGGATTGGAAGGAGGACGCATGAAGCAGGACTCGTTGCCATTCGACGCCCGGCCCGATCCGGTGATCGGCGCCGCGCTGCGACGCGCGCTCGACCCGGGCGATCACGACCGGTTCGTCGCGCGGGTGCTGGCGCGCGCCGAGCAGCTGCGGACGGCCTCGTGGGACGCCGTGCTCGCCCGCTGGGCGCGGGTCGGCGTCGCCGCGGCCATGATCGTCGCGCTCGCCGCGGGCTATCTGGTGGGTCGCGGCGGGACGGCGGCGCCCGGACGCGCCACCGTCCCGGACGCGCTGCTCGCCCCGTCGACGCCAGCGGCCCCCGTCGAAGTGGTGTTCGCCTCCGTCNTCGGAAACTAGAAAGGCGGGACACGCCGTCATGCTCAATCGCTCCAAGACATGGGCCGTGGTGCTCCTGGTCGCGACCTTCGTCGCCGGGATCGCCGTCGGGGCCGGCGGCCGGGCGCTGTGGGCCCGCCGCGCCGAGGCGGCCGCGGGCCCGAGCCACGGTCCCGATCGGATGCTCGCGTCGCTGGCGCAGGAGCTGCGGCTCACGCCGGCCGAGCACGATTCGCTCGCGGCGATCCTGCAGCAGCACTGGACTCGGATGAACGCGGTGTGGGACGCGGTGCGGCCCCGCTTCGACTCCATCCGGGTCGAGATGGACTCCGCCGTCGTGCGGCAGCTCACCCCGGACCAGGCGGCGAAGTACCGCGACCACGTCACCCGGTATCGGCATCGTCAAGAACAGGAACGGCAAGGCGGCGGGAAGAAGCAATGACGGCAGGCTGGCGATGGATGATCGTGCTGGTCGCGGCGGGAGGGCTCGCGACCGCGAGCCCAGAGCCGCTCGCGGCGCAGCAGCTCGAGGTGACGCTCCCGGAGGCAGTGCGGCGCGCGCTCGACGTGCAGCCCGCGGTGGTGCAGGCGCGCGGTGCCGTCACGACTGCGGGGTGGCAAAAACGGGTTGCCTACGGCGCCTTCCTGCCGACCGTGACGCTGAACTCGAGCGCGTCCCGGCAGAACGCGGCCACGGTCGGCGGCATCGGCGTCCAGATCGCCCCAGGCACGTACACGTACAACACGGGACTGACGGCGTCCATCGACTTGTTCACTGGCTTCAAGCGCCTGGCGAACTACAAGAATGCCGACGCGACTGAGGATGCGAACGACGCCGGGCTCACCAACGAGCGCTATTTGGTGACGGCGGCGACGGCGCAGCTCTTCTACACCGCCCTCGCCAACGACGAGCTGGTGCGGGTCGCCCAGGCGCAGCTGCAACGCGCCCAGGAGGAGCGCCAGATCTCGGTGAACAAGTTCCAGGCGGGAGCGGCGACGCGCTCCGACACGCTCACCTCGACCGTAGATCTGGGTAACGCCCAACTCGCCCTACTGCAGGCCCAGGCGAACCTCGCTACCGCGCAGGGGGCTCTGGCTCGACAGATCGGTGAGGACGGCCCGGTTCGAGCCGTGCCCGACTCGCAATTTCCCGCGCCGCCCGACACGACCGGCCTGCGTGGGACCGCGCTGCAGCGGGCCCCGGCGGTCGCCCAGGCCACCGCTCAAGAGCGCGCCGCCTCGGCGTCCGTATGGGCATCGCGCTCGGCGTATTGGCCTTCCCTCTTCGCTTCCTACAGCACCTCGAGTCAGGGACTCACCAAGCCGTGGGACGGCTTCGACGCGACCAACAAGAACTTGAACCGGCTCCAGATCGGCCTCTCGTGGACGCTGTTCAACGGCTTCCAGCGCGAGCAGGCCGTCGCGCAGAGCTCGGTGAGCCTCGACGACGCGCGGGCGCAGACCGCGGACGCGCGCCGCCAGCTCGGCGCGCAGCTCACCCAGCAGCTCGCCGCGACGTTCACGGCGCATGCGCAGATCGGGATCACCGGCACCAACGTAGCGGCTGCGGCCGAGGCGCTCCGCGTCCAGCAGGAGCGCTACCGCCTCGGCGCGGCCACGCT
>JGI25382J37095_10000418_pt1 | contig 10442 bp, 6 predicted proteins | sample GraSoi013_1_40cm_3_FD_37095 | JGI IMG/M metagenome (IMG submission 37095)
CAGCGGCTAATCGATCTCCTGGGGGCGGCCCCGGCCGCCGACGGCGACGCGCGAGCCTGTCCCCTCACCGCCCGCGGCTCCATGGCCGTTGGTGCCGAACGTGAGGGGGGGTTTCACTTCGAACTGCCGCTCCAGGCGGGCCCGCCGCTCCTTCCAGCCCTCCTGGTACTCCAGCTCGTCCTCGGGCAGCGTGGCTGGCTGCTTGATCCCGTGGGCCAGGCGGAACTGGATTGCCAGCTCGGAGGCGCGCCGCCGCACCTCGTCCCAGGGCGTCCCCAGGGAGAACTGGTCGGAGATGGCACCGATGCGGCCGGTGTGGATGTTGCAGGACAGCGTGACCGCCGAGATGATGGGCCCCGACCAGAAGGACGTCTGCGAGTTGATCGGCATCGGCAGGATGTGCAGGTAGTGGCTGCCCCGGCAGTCCCCGGCCACCATCGGGCAGGCGGCCCACGGCGAGGTGATCTCGCCGGGCGCCGGCCAGTCACCCTGGGCGAAGGCCAGCAGCACCGGGTCGTCCTTGCCGCCGTAGGTGAAGCCCTTCTTGGTCTTGATGTTGTGCAGCCGCTCGGCCGAGCAGACGTAGCCCAGCTGGTCCGCCTCGCCCTTGTCGTTGCGGCTCCAGATCCGCGCCACCACGAAGCGCGACGACCGGCACAGGCCCTCGATGTCGTAGAGGTCCTCGGGCGCGCGGAGCCGGATCACCTTCTCCTGGAGCCCCTTGGCCAGCTCCTCCATCTTGCCGTCCAGCGCGCGCTGATCACGCGGATGCGCGCCCGCCTCGATGGCTTGGGCCTTGGTGTCGAGGTCGACGATCTCCAGGATGTAGCCGCGCTTCATCTTCGAAGAGGCGATGACGAGGCCGGTGTTGAANCGGGGCAGCAGGTAGGCGCCNGTNGCGTAGTAGTTGAATGCCATCGGCTCCGTCTTGTCGGCGAAGGAGACGAGCACCGTCTGCGATGCGTTGTCCATGCGCACCGGCAGCGGCAGCGCCACCGTCGCCGGGCCGGCGCCGCGCAGATTTCCCGTGAACGCATCGGCGATCAGGTCCTGGCCCGGCCCGTACAGCCCCAGCTCGGCCGCCTTATGTGCGCCCTCCTGGAGGGCGTCCCACATCAGCTCGTCGACCACGCTCATGTCCACCGTTTCGGCCATGATCCCGGTGACGGCGACGTCGTCGCCCGTGTGCGTGACGATCAGCGACGTGAAGATCGGTTCGCCCCGGTACGCGTTGTTCTCGAGGACGACCTTGGCCACGACCGACTTCACTTCCTCGGCGGCGACGACGTGACCACCGACACCCCCCACGTCGGCCTTGGTCGCCTTGATATAGCGCTGGACGAGCGCCGGGTTCTTGGCGAAGACGTAGGCCTTGTACGAGAAGATGTTCGGCGAGTTGGTGACGGGGATCTTTTCGGCCACGGTCTGGGGAAGGCCAGCCAGGTCGTCCTTGGACTGGTGGTAGTCGGTCATCTTGGGCTGCAGCTTGCCGTCGGCCGGGCCGTATCGCTTGGCTGCCATGCGCGTCCTCCTTCTCCTGTGGCACGTGTGGGGGCTGAAGAAACCCGTGACGATTCGGAGGATAACGGGGGTACACTGGCGTCGTCAAGCAAGATCTTTACGACTGTGAAATTAATTTCTCACCGCCCCGGCGAGCTGAGGCAGATGGTCCAGTGCCTGGAGCTCTACTACCGCCAGGGGCGCAGCCAGAAGGACATCGCCAGCGCCCTGGGCGTGTCGGCGGCGACCGTCTCCCGGCTGCTCAAGCGCGCCTTCGACGAGGGCCTGGTCCGCGTGGAGCTGGACCTGCCCCGCACCCAGGAGCTGGAGACGGCCCTCGCCGAGCGCTTCGGCCTGCGCGACGTGGTGGTCATCGCCGCCGGCGGCCGCGGCGACGTCAAGGAGGAGCTGGGCGTGGCCGCCGCGGCCTACTTCGAGAAGGTCGCCGCCAACGGCATGCGGGTGGGCCTATCCTGTGGGTTCACGCTCTACCACACCATCCGGGCCCTGCGGGAGCGCCGGGTCCGCGACCTGGCGCTCTATCCCCTCTCCGGAGAGAGCACGCTCAAGCTCGTGGATCTGTCGCCCAACACGCTGGCGGGGATGATGGCGGCCAAGTACCGTCCCCACGTGACGGCCTACGCCCTGCCGGTGCAGCACCTCGTCTCCCTCCGGCAGATCGAGCGCGAGCGGCGGCGGCTCTTGCGCGACCCCGAGGTCCGGCAGATCTACGAGGCGGCCCAGGCGGTGGACATCGCGCTGGTCGGCGTCGGCCAGATCGGCGAGCAGACGCCCGGCTTCTGCTCCCTGGCCGAGTCCTACGGCGTGAGCGTCAAGCGGCTGCGGGAGTTCGGGATCGTGGGCGAGATCAACTATCAGCCCTTCGACGCCGAGGGCCGGATCGTCGACGAGCCCGAGCTGCGGGCGCTGATGCGGCGGGTCCTGTCGGTGGGGGGCGAGCGTTTGCAAGATCTGTCGCGCCGTGACGACCGCTACGTCATCGCCGTCGCCGGCGGCAAGTCGAAGATCGAAGCCGTGCGCGGCGCGCTGCGGGGCCGGTTCATGAACGTCCTCGTCACCGACGAAGACGTCGCCCAGGCGGTCCTGAAGCGGTAGGACGTGAGCGGGCAGCGGGCCGGGGTCCACCGACCCGTTCGCGCGTCGCGCCCCAGCCGGCGCCGATCCGATTCGAGCGCCGGCTTTGCCGGCGCCATCGGGGCCTGGGGGAGGTTTCGGAGGGGGCCGTCGAGGCCCCTCCGATGAGCTAGCGCGGCAGGGATTCTTCTTCGAAGGCGCCGATACGGCGGAACTTGTCGTATCGCTCGGTGACCAGGGTCTCGGGGCTCTTGGTGCGCAGCTCTCGGAGGTGCTCCGTCAGCACAGCGCGCAGATTCGCTGCCGCTCCCTCCCAGTCCCGATGGGCGCCCCCCGGCGGCTCGGACACGATGGCATCGATGACGCCGAGCCGGAAGAGGTCGCGCGCGGTGATCTTCATGATCTCTGCGGCCTCCGACGCCTTGGCCGCGTCGCCCCAGAGGATGGCCGCGCAGCCCTCGGGCGAGATGACGGAGTAGACCGCGTGCTCGAGCATGAGCACGCGGTTGGCGATGCTGATGGCCAGGGCGCCGCCACTGCCCCCCTCGCCGGTGACGACGGCGACGACGGGGATGCGGAGCGCGGCCATCTCACGGAGATTCCGGGCAATTGCCTCGGCCTGGCCGCGCTCCTCGGCGCCGACGCCGGGATAGGCGCCGGGCGTATCGATGAAGCTGATGACCGGCTTGCCGAACTTTTCGGCCAATTGCATGAGTCGGAGCGCCTTGCGGTAGCCTTCCGGGTGCGGCATCCCGAAATTGCGCGCGATCTTCTCTCGCGTCTCCCGCCCCTTCTGGTGACCGATCACCACGATCCCGTGGCCATCGAAGCGCGCGAGCCCCCCGACGATGGCCGGGTCGTCGCCATAGAGCCGGTCGCCATGGAGCTCGATGAAGTCCTCCAAGAGCAGCCGGTAGAAGTCGCGGGTATGGGGACGACGCTGGTGGCGCGCCATCTGCGTCGTCTGCCAGGCCGTGAGGCTGGCGAAGGTCTTCTGGCGGAGGCGCTGGAGCCGCTCTTCGAGCTTGGCGATCTCCTCGCGCTGGGCGGGATCGTCCTGGGCCTGGAGCTCCGCGATGCGGGCTTCCAGCTCCAGCAGCGGCTGCTCGAACTCAAGCGCTTCCGGCATGCTCGACGATGGCGGCGGTGGGCCCGAGCAGCGCGCCCAGCTTGGCGAGCAGGTCGGGGCTGGGATCGACCGCGAGGCCGTGCGACCTCACGACGACCTCTTGGGACGGTAAGAGGAGGTGGACGAAGACGGGAACGCGTCCCGGGTGCTCGGCGCAGAGCTGCCTGACGGCGGCGAGCAGGGCTTGGGGATCCTCCCGGACGCCGATGCGGACCCGGAGCGTGGTCGGCTCTCCGGTGGCGGCCATCGCGGGTCCGTTGGCCAGCGCCCGCTCGAGCGGGCGGACGTCCTCGGCGAGCACCACGCGTCCCTTGTCACTGTCGTCGACCCGTCCCCGGATGAGCAGCGGCTCGCTGGCGTGGAGCGATTCCGCCGCGGCCTTGAACGGTTCGGGGAAGATGGTCACCTCCACCGTGCCGTCCATGTCCTCCAGGGTGAGAAAGGCCATGCGATTGCCGCTCTTGGTCGACGTCTCCTTGAGGGCGACCACCTGGCCGAAGAGGAGCACGCGGCTGCCGGGGCTCTTGGCGACCAGCTCCCCCGAGCGCGTGATGCCGAGCGACTCCACCAGCGGCTGGTAGCGGGCCAGCGGATGCCCGGAGACGTAGAAGCCCAGCACCTCCTTCTCGAACGCCAATCGCTGGTCGGCGTCCCATTCGGGGACGGGGCCGACGGCCTCGTCGGGCGGCCGGGCCGGCGCCGAGGGCAGCAGGTCGAAGAACGAGGCCTGGCCCTCGGCGCGTTCGCGCTGCTGTCGCTGCCCGGCCTCGAGCGCGATGTCGGCGCTGGCCATCAGGTGGGCGCGCGGCAGGCCCAGAGAGTCGAAGGCGCCGGCCTTGATGAGGCTGTCCAGCACGCGGCGATTCACCAGCCTCAGATCGACCCGCGCGCAGAAGTCCTGGAGGCTCTTGAAGGGGCCGGCCTCGTCGCGGGTGGCCAGAATCGATTCCATCGCCGCTTCGCCCACGTTCTTGATCGCGGCCAGCCCGAAGCGGATGGCATCGCCGCAGACGCTGAACTTCACGGTCGACACGTTGACGTCGGGCGGATCGACCCGGATGCCCATTGCCCGGCACTCTTCGATGTACTTGACGATCTTGTCGGTGTCGCCCATTTCCGACGTCAGCAGCGCCGCCATGAACTCCACGGGATAGGTCGCCTTGAAGTAGGCCGTCTGGTAGGCGACCAGCGCGTAGGCCGCCGCGTGCGACTTGTTGAATCCGTACCCCGCGAACTTCTCCATCAACTCCCACACGTGCTCGGCCTTGGCGGCCGGAGTGCCGCGCTCGCGGCAGCCGGCGATGAACTTGTCGCGCTGCTGCGCCATGAGATCGCGGTCCTTCTTGCCCATGGCCCGGCGGAGCATGTCCGCCTCGCCCATGGTGAAGCCCGCCATCTCGGAGGCGATCTGCATGATCTGCTCCTGGTAGACCATGATGCCGTACGTCTCGCGGGTGAACTTCTCCATGGCCGGGTGCTCGTAGGCGATCTTGGCCCGGCCATGCTTGCGGTTGATGAAGTCCGGGATCAGCTCCATCGGTCCCGGCCGGTAGAGCGACACCATCGCGATGACATCTTCGAGACTCGAAGGCCGGAGGCCGCGGAGAGCGTCGCGCATGCCTGCCGACTCCAGCTGGAAGACACCGAAAGTCTTGGCCTCCGAGAGCATCAGGTAGGTCTTGGCGTCGTCGAGCGGCAGCGCGTCGAGGTCGATCTCGATCTCGCGCGACTGGTGGATGAGCCTTACCGTGTTGGCGAGCACGGTGAGCGTCCGCAGCCCCAGGAAATCCATCTTGAGGAGGCCGAGCTTCTCGATCGGCCCCATGGCGTAGCCCGTGATCAGCTCGGGCCGCTTGGGGTCCTTGTAGAGGGGAATGTACTCGTCCAGCGGCTCGTCGGCGATGACCACCGCCGAGGCGTGGACCGAGGCGTGCCGCGTGCACCCCTCGAGCGTGCGGGCGACCTCCCACAGCTCGCGCACGTTCCCCTGGGTTCGCACCATCTCGGCCAGGGGCGGCGATTTCTGGTACGCCTCCTCCAGCGTGATGTTCAAGGGGAAGGCCGGCACCAACTTGGCGATCCGATCGACGTCCGCGTACGTCATCCCCAGGACGCGGCCCACGTCCCGGATGGCCGCCTTCGCCCCCAGCGTGCCGAACGTGATGATGTGGGCGACCCGGTCCCGCCCGTAGCGGTCGGCCACGTAGCGGATGACTTCGTCCCGGCGGTCGTCGGCGAAGTCGATGTCCATGTCCGGCATCGAGATCCGTTCCGGATTCAAGAACCGCTCGAACAGCAGGCCGTACCGGAGGGGGTCGATGTTCGTGATGCCGAGGCAATAGGCGACGAGCGAGCCGGCCGACGAACCGCGCCCGGGGCCGACGGCGATCCCCTGCTCGCGCGCGTAGCGGATGAAGTCCCAGACGACCAGGAAGTACCCGGCGAAGCCCATCTTCTCGATGATGCTGAGCTCATGGCCCAGCCGGGCCTCGACGCCGTCGCCCGGCGTCGACCCGTAGCGCCGGCGGAGTCCCTCCCGGGCCAGGTGCTCGAGGTAGCTCTCGAGCGTGTGGCCGTCGCGGACGACGTAGCGCGGCAGGTGGAAGCTGCCGAACTCGAGCGTCAGATTACAGCGCTCGGCCACGGCCAGGGTGTTCCGGCAGGCCTCGGGCAGCTCGGTGAAGACGCCGGCCATCTCCTCGGCCGATTTCAGGTAGAACTCGTTGGTGGCGAACCGCCAGCGCTTGGCGTCGAGCAGGGTCGTCCCGGTCTGGATACAGAGCAGTGCCTCGTGGGCCTTGGCGTGGCCGGCCTCGAGATAGTGGGAGTCGTTGGTGCCCACGATGGGCGCGGCCAGGGCCCCGGCGATGCGGAGGGTCTCTCCAGTGACCTTCGCCTGCTCCTCCAGGCCGTGAGCCTGGACCTCCATGAAGTAGTGGTCCTTGCCGAAGACCTCCCGGTGCCAGCCCGCCGCCTCCCTGGCGCGCTCCAGCTCGCCCGCCGAGATGAGCCGCGACACCTCGGAGTTGAGGCAGCCGGAGAGGACGAGTAGGCCGTCGGCGTGGGCGGCCAACAGCTCCCGGTCGACGCGCGGCTTATAGTAGAACCCCTCCAGGTAGGCCCGGGAGACGAGCTTGATGAGGTTCTTGTAACCCGTGAAGTTCCGGACGAGGACGGTCAGGTGGTTGGCGCCCTCGTAGCCTCCGTCCTGTGACCCGCGCTCCTTGCGGCTGCCGGGCGCCACATAGAGCTCGCACCCGATGATGGGCTTGATGCCGGCCTTCTGGGCGGCCAGGTAGAAGTCGATGGCGCCGAACAGGCTGCCGTGGTCGGTGAGCGCGAGGGCCGGGAAGCGCAGCTCCTTCGCCTTGAGGACGAGCTTTTCGAGCTGGGCGGCGCCATCGAGAAGACTGTACTCGGAGTGGACGTGGAGGTGGACGAACTCGCTGTGCTGCATGTCAGATCGGGTCACTCCCACTCGATCGTGCTCGGCGGCTTGGAGGAGACGTCGAAGACGACCCGGTTGATGCCCTTCACCTCGTTGATGATCCGGTTGGAGATCCGGCCCAGCAGATCATAGGGCAGCCGCGCCCAGTCCGCCGTCATCGCGTCCTGGCTCATCACCGCCCGCAGCGCGATCACCTGCGCGTACGTGCGGAAGTCTCCCATGACACCCACCGTGCGCACCGGCAGCAGGACCGCGAAGGCCTGCCACAGCTCGCGCTCGAGCCCGGCCCCGCGCACCTCGTCTTGGACGATGGCGTCCGCCTCGCGCAGCAGGTCGAGGCGGTCGGGCGTCACTTCGCCGAGCACCCGGATGGCCAGGCCCGGGCCGGGGAACGGCTGGCGCCAGACGATCTCGGATGGAAGACCAAGAAGTTCACCGACTCGTCGAACTTCGTCTTTGAACAGCTCTCGAAGAGGTTCGAGCAACTTGAAGGTCATCTTCGTCGGCAGCCCGCCCACATTATGGTGCGTCTTGATCGTGGCCGACGGCCCCTTGAAGGACACCGATTCGATCACATCGGGATACAGCGTACCCTGGGCCAACCAGGGGATCTCTCCGAGCCGCCGGGCCTCGTCCTCGAAGACCCCGATGAACTCCGCGCCGATGCGCTTGCGCTTCAGCTCGGGATCCGTGACGCCGCGCAGCGCGTCGAGGAAGCGCCGGGAGGCCTCGACATGAACGAGATTCATCTTGAAGGCGTCACGGAAGGTGTGGACGACGGACTCGGGCTCCCCTTTCCGGAGCAGGCCGTTGTCCACGAACATGCACGTGAGCTGATCGCCGACGGCGCGATGGACCAGGACCGCGGCGACGGCGGAGTCCACGCCTCCGGACAGGGCGCACAGCACGCGGTCGCGCCCCACCTGGTTGCGGATCGACTCGACCGTCGTGTCGATGAAGGAAGTCATGGACCACGAGCGCTTGACCTGGCACACCTCGAGGAAGTTCTCAAGGAGCTTCCGCCCCTGGGGGGTGTGGGCCACCTCGGGGTGGAACTGCACTGCGTAGAGACGGCGATGCTCGTCAGCCATGGCGGCGACGGGACAGTTCGGCGTGGAGCCGAGCATCTCGAACCCCTTGGGAGGCCGCAGTACGGTGTCGCCGTGGCTCATCCAGACGCTGAGCCGCCCATCGTGCTCGGGCTCGATCCCCTTGAAGAGCCGGCTCGAGCCGTGGAGCGTCACTTCGGCAGCCCCATACTCGCGCCGCTGAGCAGGTGCGACGTGGCCGCCCAGGAGATAGCCCATCGCCTGCATTCCGTAACAGATCCCGAGGATCGGCACCCCCGTCTCGAAGAGCGCCTTCGGCGGCAGGGGTGCGCCCTCCTCGTACACGCTCGAGGGCCCACCGGACAGGATGATCCCCTGGTAGGCGTCGGCGAGGAGCGCGTCGAGAGGATGGGTGCATGGGACGATCTCGGAGTAGACGGACATCTCCCGGATCCGGCGGGCGATGAGCTGAGTGTATTGCCCTCCGAAATCGAGAACTGCGATTTTGTCAGCCGCGTCCACAGCCCCGATCCGCGGCCGAGCTACCGGGGACGCCCGAGCTTCTGAGCCTGCTGGAAGACCTTGCCTTCGGTCTTGATCGCCGGGGCGATGATCAGCTCCGTCAACTGGAGTTCGCGGATGTTGCGCGCTCCCACCGAGCCCATGCACGTGCGGATGGCGCCGATGAGGTTCAGCGTGCCCTCCTCGGTGAACGCCGGCCCGAAGAGAATCTGCTCCAGCGGCCCGGCGATGCCGACGCGGATGCGCGTGCCGCGCGGCAGGTTCTGGTGCGGCGTGGCCATGCCCCAGTGGTAGCCACGCCCGGGGGCCTCGATGGCGCGGGCGAAGGCCGAGCCGATCATGACGGCGTCGGCACCCGAGGCCAGGGCCTTGCAGACATCACCGCCCGTCGTCATGCCGCCATCGGTGACGATGGGAACATAGCGCCCCGTCTGCTTGTAGTAAAAGTCGCGGGCGGCCGCCGCGTCGACCGTCGCCGTCACCTGGGGCACCCCCAGCCCCAGCACTTCACGGCTGGTGCAGGCCGCGCCCGGCCCGACGCCGATCAACAGCGCGTCGGTGCCGCACTCCATGAGCTCGAGGCATGCCTCGTAGGTGACGACGTTGCCGATGATGAGGGGAATGGCGAGCTGCTTCTTGAGACGACGGAAATCGAGCGGCGTGTACTCGGTGGCGAGGTGACGCGCCGTGGTGACGGTGGACTGCACCACGAAGACGTCGGCCCCCGCCTCTTGCGCGATCTGCGCGAAGCGCTCTGCGCGCTGAGGAATGGAGGAGACGACCGCGGGTCCCCCCCCCTTTTTGACCTCCTGGATCCGCCGGTGGATCAGTTCTTCCTTGATCGGCTCGCCATAGATCGACTGGATGATCTTGGTGGCTTCCTCCTGGCTGGCCGAGACGATCCGTTCGAGCACCTCGTCGGGATTCTCGTAGCGGGCGAAGATGCCCTCCAGGTTGAGCACGGCCAGGCCGCCCAGGCGCCCCATCTCGACGGCCAGGCGCGGCCCCACGACGCCATCCATGGCCGCTGCGATGATGGGCAGGTCGAACCGGCGTCCACAGAGCTCCCAGGAGATGTCGACCTCGTTCGGATTGACGGTGACGGTCCCGGGGACGAGCGCGATATCGTCGAACCCGTACGCCACCCTCGCCTTACGGCCTCGGCCGACCCACATCCCCATCAGAGCCCCCCTTCTCCGCGGGTTAAGGAGCCATCGCAGCGCCCTGTATATAGGGATCGCCGCTCATCCCTACCACTAGATTTAGTGCAGTATAAAACGCGCCGGCCNAGCCTGTCAACGCGCGCCTCCGGCCCGCTCGTACAGGAGCCGGAGCCCCTCAAGCTTCAGGTCGGGGTTGACGTGCTGGATCGAGCGCGTCACGCCGGCAATCAGCGAGACCAGACCCCCGGTGGCCACCACCGCGGGGGCGCCGCCCATCTCGTGCTTCATCCGATCGACAATCCCGTCCACGAGACCCGCCCAGCCGTAGACGATCCCCGACTGGATGTTGGTGATGGTGTCGCGGCCGATCGCCTGGGGCGGCTGCACCAGCTCGACGCGAAAGAGCCGGGCCGCCCGGCTGATCAGCGCCTCCACCGAAATCCCGAGCCCCGGCGCGATGGCGCCGCCGATGAACTCGCGGCGGGCGTTGACGCAGTTGAAGGTGGTCGCCGTTCCGAAATCGATGACGATCAGTG
>JGI25382J37095_10000420_pt1 | contig 10436 bp, 7 predicted proteins | sample GraSoi013_1_40cm_3_FD_37095 | JGI IMG/M metagenome (IMG submission 37095)
CGGTGATCGGGGTGGAGATTACCATTGCGGTCATCCGGGGTCAGGAAAGGATCGAGCTCTCCGTCACGCCAGTGGAGGCGAGCTGATGCTCGAGGTCCGCTCCGCGTGACACGCGCCACGGGCGCCCGAGAGAATCGGGGCGCCCGTGGTCGATCACCCGCTGTCCTAGAGTCCCGAAGTCACCGACACGGCTTGTGGAGCTGAATATTCCCGCCTCTCAACGTTCCACCAGCCGAATACCCGTTGCTCAAGCTGAGAGTGAAGGTATCCGCTCGGCCGGGCTCACCATTATCAGCGACATCCACGCTATACGTGCAAGCGCCACCATTGGCCTCACATGTGCCTTCGATATGGCGAGTCGTCAGTGTGTCTCCAAGCCTGTAGGCTGTGACACCAGTACCCTTGACTTTNAGGCCGCTGCCNTGATCCTGGAAAGTCAAATGACCCCAGAACCCGCCATTCTTGATCCCACCTGCTACAGCGAAGGTTCCGCGCTCACCACTCGGAGTGCCTGTGATCCACCCGCCGCCTGTCACGAAGTCCCCGCCCTGACAGCCGGGTGGTTCACTCTTGCACACGACATCAGCATGGGCGGACGAGATCACCACGTCCGCAACACCGTTGACGACGACATGCAGGGCATTGACGGTAATATCCGAGCCAGTAGAACTGTTTTGCTCGTTAATCACGACTCCCCCGGCTCCAAGAGGCAACTCGACTGTCTGGTTTGGTGCCCCTGTCACCGCGATAGCCTGTCCGTCGATCACGAGCCCCACGATTTCAGAACTGCCACTGACTGCGGTGCCGTTGGGCGTGCAGACCGCCTGCGCCCTGGCCATGAGAAACTCCGCGCTCACGCTGTGGCCGCCCACCGTGAGGGCTAGATTCGCCACAGAAGCTTCCGAGCGCGCCCCATTGCCCTGACCAACGGTCGAGGCGTGAAGCNCCTCGGCAGTCAGCAGTCCAGGGACGNTCACATCAAGCAGCGTCGCTTCCTGTGCCCCTCCTGAAGAGGGCAGCGGTCCGGTATCGGATAGGATGGTCCTGACACCGAGAACCGTGGCGTCTACCACAGTAGCGCGACCGCTGAAGGCGGCTGGTGAGGGGGTCGAGTTGTCCTGGCCCAAGCCGACNGCGGGAACCATCGCAATACAAACGGTCACCAACCACCACGACATCCTTCTCAGTCGCATGACATGCTTCATGGGCGTCCCTCCTTTCGCAAAACGAGTCGGCAAGTCCCGTGCCGCAGCCTTAGTCCAAAGCGGGTGAATCCCGTACGAGCCGCCGTAACCACCGGGAGCGCTGACACGAATCGGGAGCGGGTAGGAAGGAGCGCGCGGGGCGCGCGATCTCCTTCGTGGGGCAGGACTCTGGCGCGGGCGCCAGATCTATGGTGAGAATGTTCTGGCCCGGGTGCCACACCTCNTAGGGGTTTCCTCGAATTTCGGCCAGGCAAACGCCTGAGCGAAGCTCGGGAAGACGAAAAACGAGGACAGCCTAGGACAATTCCCCCGGTCGGATGCCGTAGCGTCTCATCTTGAGGTGAAGTGTCTTGAAATCCGTCGAGAGAATTCGGGCCGCTTCGCTCTTGTTTCCACGGGCCGTGCGGAGCGCCTGCCGGATCGCCCGCCGCTCAGCCTCGGCGGCGGCCATGCGGGCCATCTCCCTGAGCGGAAGCCCGGGAGGCAAAAACGCCGAGACCTCGACTGGACGTGCCTCCGCGCTGTTCGCGGGCAGGGGCAGGAGATGCGCGGGTTCGACGAGATCCGAGCTCAGGAGGACGGCCCGGCGAATCACGTTCCTGAGCTCGCGGACGTTGCCCGGCCAGTGATACCCGAGGAGAACCTGGACGGCCTCGTCCGAGATTCCGCGCACCGGGCGCTGGAGCTCCATCGAGGCCTCGGCCAGAAATCGCTCCGCCAGGTACACGATGTCCTCCACACGCTCCCGCAACGGGGGCACGACGATGACGAATTCGTTCAGGCGGTAATAGAGATCCTGGCGGAATCGGCCGGCTCGAATCTCGCCGTCCATGGGGACGTTGGCCGCCGCAACGATCCGTACATCGACCGGGAGCGCGCCTTTGGCCCCGAGGACCTGCACCTGGCGCTCCTCGAGCGTCCGGAGAAGCTTTGCCTGCGTTGGAAAGGGAAGGTTGACGATCTCGTCGAGGAACAGCGTCCCACCCTGAGCCAGCTGGAAGTGCCCCTCCCTTCGCCGGTCCGCCCCGGTGAACGCGCCCTTCTCGTAGCCGAACAATTCCGACTCGATCAGCGTTTCGGGAATCGCGCCGCAGTCCAGNGCCACGAAGGGCTTCTCGCGGCGGGCACTGAGCTGGTGGATCGAGCGAGCCACCAGCTCTTTCCCNGTGCCGGTCTCNCCCTGGATCAGGATGGTGAAGTTGGAGTCGGCNACTTGCNTGATCTGCTGGATCACCTGCTGGATCTCNTGGCCCCGGCCCATGAGCCAGCGGAGCGCGTCACGTTGCCCGAGCCGCCTGAGCTCTTTGAGCTCCGTGCCCAGCGCCTGATGCTTGAGGGCGCGCCGGACCACGACGAGAATCTTTGCAGGCTCAACGGGTTTGGTCAGGAAGTCGTACGCGCCGAGCCGCATGGCCTCGACCGCTGACGGGACGTCTCCGTACCCTGTGAGGATGACGACCGGGAGCTCCGGCGCGATCTCCTTGAACTTGCGCAGAGCCTCCATCCCATCGAGCCCGGGCAGCCGGAGATCCAGAATCACGATCTCCGGCGCCTCCGACCTCACGTGTTCGAGAGCCGTTCCGGCATCCCCGCGGGGATGACCTCGAACGCTTGTGACTGTAGCGCGATGCTGAGGAGGGAGCGCGTGAGAGGATCGTCGTCGACGACCAGGACTCTTGGCTTCGCTTGATCCATCGTTTCCAACGACCGGCTCGAGTGACCTCCCGGTGTCGGTACATTCCCGCAAGATGGATGCCACGGGAATAATCCAAAAAATCGGGAACATAACATCGGAAACGAGCGACCATATGGCCCCGCGCATGCTACAGACTGTCAGAACACCGACTCAAGCCGGATGCTGACCCGGCGCCCATCGCTCCTCGGCGATCCGCTGCTCTACGGAGTCGCGCTGGGCGCGGCGCTCGTCTGCGCCCCGTTCTTCCGCTACGTCGAGTGGCTCGGCGATGAAGGCGTCCTGCTCCACGGGGCGGCGCGGATCCTCGGCGGCGAGGTGCTCTATCGCGACTTCTTCGAGTTCCTCCCGCCCGGGGGCTTCCTGATCGTCGCGAGTTGGATGAAGCTCTTCGGCGTCGGCTTCGCCTCGGTGCGGGTGCTTGCCGTGTGCGTCGTCGCGGCGATCGCCGCCCTTGTCTACGCCACGGCCCGTCTCGCGTCCGGCTCCCGTCCCCTCGCGGCGCTGCTCGCGATCGCCTGGGCCATCTTCTCGCAGGGCGACTGGACCGGCGTCCACCACCACTGGCTCACCACGGGAGCCTCGATGGCCTCGGCCGCGGGCCTGTTCCTGGCACTCGACGGCGCGCCTCGCCGGGGGGCTGCCTTCACCGCCGGACTGTTCGCCGGCACCGCCGCCATGATCACCCAGACGCGGGGCGCGCTCCTGTGCGTCGCCGTCGTCGCGGTGCTTCTCACCCTCCCCGGGGACCGCTCCCGGCTGGCGAGCGCGATCGCCGGCGAAGCCCTCGTTCCGGCGNCGATGATCATCTACCTCGCCGCACGGGGAACCCTCTCTTCGGCGTTCGACGATGTGATCAGGTTCCCGGCCCGGCACCACGCCTGGATCCAACCCGTCCCCTTCGGCAGTTGGGTGTCCTCGCAGACCTGGGCTCTCGTCGCGCTCTTTCCCGTGACCTTCGTGCTCGCCGGCGCGACCCTGGCCCTCGGGCGCGGAGCACGACTGCGCGAGTCGCGCTTCGGCGCGTCGCTGGCGCTCGCCGTGGTCGGCCTGCTCGGCATCTACCCGCGCGGCGATGCCACTCACATCGCCTTCACCGTGGCGCTCGCCTGCCCGCTCTTCGCGCTCGCCGTGACGGATCTGCTCGGACATCTTCGGCGCCGCGTGCGCCTCGCCGTGGGTGCGCTCTTGATCGGCCTCTGCCTTCCCGGTGTCCGAGGTGCGCTCGAGGTGGTCACGGTCGCGAGCCGATCACGCCCCGTGCCGACGGCGCGGGGCCTCGTCGTGCCGGGCCGCGGTCTGTCGGCGACGACTTCGCGGGAGACTTCACGGCCCTCGTGGCTCAGCTGGATCGCACGCCCCCCGGCGACGCCTTCTTCTTCTACCCCTTCTGCCCCATGCTCCCCTACCTGACGGGGCGCCGGCACGTCGCAGCGATCGACGTGATGACGCCCGCGTACACGCCGGTGGAGCACTTCCGTGAGACCTGCGCGCGCGTCGTGGGCGAGGCACAATGGGTGGTCATCGAGCACCACTGGAGCGACCCGAGCTATCTCCGTATGGTCTTCCCCGCCATCGCCGATACCGATCCTCCCGAAAAGCGCGCCTTCGAAGCGGCGCTCCGGCGGGCCTTCGGCAGGGTCGTCCACGCCTCGAGGACCTTCGAGTTGCGTGGGCGAACCGGGAGCGCTTCTGACGCGCTCTGCGATGAGATCGGCGTGCGCCCGTAGCGCCTGGACGGGCGCGGTTTTCTTTGGGCGAATTGGTGATTTGTTCTCTAGGATCAAGACTGATGGCGACGCCGTCCGAGGGCACGGGCGCAGCGAGGCCGCAGACGCGGTCCAACACGCTTCGGCAGGCCGCCTCGGCGGTGTTCGCCCTGACCGCCATCCTGCCGCTCCTCCTCTTCGTCTGGACGGTCCACTCCCTCGGCGCGCTCTCGAGGCTGCAGGCTCAGGTGGGGCTCGGCCTGGCCCTCGCCGTCGCCCTCCTGGGCTTTTGGGTTTTCCGACGGCTCATGGGGCAGATGTCCGACCTCATCCTGGCGCTCAGGCGGGCGGCGGAGTCCGCGTCGCGTTCGACTGCTCGGGCAAGCGCCGAAGCGCCGCGGGCTACCGTCGGGCCGGCACCAGGAGCCTGGGCACGCGCTGCGGCACTCCCGGCGCCGGCAGCCAGTCGCCCGGCGGCCGAGCCAGCACCGCTCGCCGCCGCGGAGCCCGCGGGCGTCACGGCGACGCCCAGCCCCTTCGTGACGACGTTCGCAGCGCCAGCTCCACCGCCGGCGAGTCTGCCCGCGAGCGTCGCCACTGAGGAGGGAATGAGCCAAGAGGCGGCGGAAGCGCACACCGTGCCGGGCCTCGGCACGATCCGGGAGGTGCACGATCTCGGCCGGGTCATGGGGGTGTTGTGGCGGGCCGAAGCCGCCGGCTACAGGGGACGGCGCGTCGCCGTCTCCGTGCTGAGCTCCCCGCGGCCGATCATCGGGNCGCTGATCGAGCTGACCGACGACGGACTGATCCTCGAGACCGATGTGTCCGGGCGCCTCGCCGTGAGCTTCAATCGCGTCTCAGCGATCGATGCCGAGGAGTCGCCGACCGACGAGTAGGGCGNGACCCCGGCGGGCCCGCGCCGGACATGATCGCTTCCGTCATCCGCGGCGATGGGACCGGAGTGGGCCCTAGAGATACTGACCCGGCTCGCGGTCGCCGGACTGCTGCTCAGGGGAACCAGGTGGCAGTCCTCGACGGCGCATCTCGTCGAACTGAGCCCGCGCCTGCATGTGCTGCGCCCAGAGGGCGGCCTGAATTCCCTGGAACAATCCTTCCAACCATCCGACCAGCTGGGCCTGGGCGATTCGGATTTCCGACTCGCTTGGGGTTCCCTCGAGAGGGATCGTGAGCGTGCCCAGCTCGTGCTGCAGATCCTCGGACAAGCCTTCCTTCAACTCGCCCACCGCCCGATCGTAGATCTCGCGCAGGCGTTTCCGGCCAGGTTCGTCCACCGAGGATTGGCGGACATCCTGGAGGACCTCTCGAATCATCGACGCGATCCGCAGCAGCTTCGCTGGCTGGGAGACGAACTCCACTGACTCCCGGCGTCGTCCCTGGCCGGGGGCTACGATTTCAGGGTCTCGCTCGGGCATGGCCGCACCTCACGGTCAACGAGTAACACATTCGCCCGCGTGAAGCACCTCTGAACGGTGCGGGGACTGCCGACCGCGCGTGCCCGCCGGTGCGGGCAGCGGCACGGAATGAACGTCAGCCGATCATCTCGCTAAAGGCATGCATCGAGGCGACCCCGTTTCGGCTTCAGGCGCAGGCCCTCACCAGCTTCCTGACTTCGTTGTCTTCGAGCAGAGCCGCGTGAAGTCTTTGGATTCTGCCGGCCGACTGGTAGAGAAGATCCCCCTTGCCGAGCAAGGTCTCGGCGCCGATCGCATCGAGAATGGTGCGTGAATCGACACCACTCTGGACACGAAACGCAATGCGGGTAGGAAAGTTTGCCTTAATCAAACCGGTGACGACATTCACGGAGGGGCGCTGGGTGGCGATGACCAGGTGAATCCCGGCCGCGCGAGCTTTTTGGGCCAGGCGCGTGATAAGTTCTTCAGCCGGCTTGCCAAGAATGAGGATCAAGTCGGCAAATTCATCGATGAGGAACACCACGTAGGGCAGGGGATGCCATTTACCGCTGAATGTGACAAATTCACTGCGGCGTCGTGTGCGGATCGTTTCATTGAACTCTTGAATATTTCGCGCCTCGAGCGCGAGCATCATCTCGTAGCGATTTTCCATCTCCGCCACCAAGCGGTGGAGGACGGCTCTGGCCTGGGTCTTCACATCGCTGATCACCGGACAGGCAAGGTGGGGTAAGTTTTTGTAAGCCGCCAATTCGACCATCTTGGGGTCGATAAAGACGAAACGCATTTCCTTAGCGCTATTCTTGCAGACGAGTCCCGCAATGAGGTCATTGATAAAGACGCTCTTGCCTGAGCCGGTCGTGCCAGCAAGTAACAGGTGGGGCATGTGCACCAGATCTTCGATCACCGGGTTGCCAAAGGTGTCGACTCCGAGGGCCACTGGCAGGGTGAGCTCTTCGGTACGGAATCTGGCACTCTTCACCACATCACCGAACCGAATGATGCTCCGTTGCTCACTGGGGATCTCGATGCCGACGGTATTTTTGCCGGGCAGCGCTGGAATCACCCGCACACTTTGAGCGCGCAACATGCGGGCAATGTCGTTCGCGATGCTGACGATTCTTGCGGCTTTGGTTCCCGCGCCTGGTTCATATTCCAGCGTCGTGACGACCGGGCCCTCGGTCGTGTTGGTGATCTTGCCTTCAATCTTGAATTCACGCAGGTGACCTTCGAGCTGCTTCACCAGGAGGCTGAAGTCGGTCTTTCTTGAAGAATTGACCTTGCTAGTCTGAAACATGTTGGGGTCGGGTTTCCCATTTTTCGGCACTGCGGAGGTGAGGTCGAGTGGAACGTCAATTTCATCCTCGTCGCCCTGGTCCGCAGTCATCGATTGGGCGGTACGCTTACCATTTCCGCCATTGGCTTGGGCTGTCGTCTCACTTGGGAGGGGGCTGGTAAGCGACGCGAGTCGTCTCTTGCTGTCTTGGCCCGCAGGTCGGCTGGCCAGGCGTTGCAGGAGAAAGAGCAGGTACTCGACAAATTTTGCCGTATTGGAAGCCGTCAAGTTACCGCTCATCACCAGGCCAGCGACGCCTGCAAACGTCAACCCGATGACCGCGCCCCCGTAACCGATACTCTTCAGAAGGTTGTTGCCGAGGAACGTGCCGATCACACCGCCAAGACCATGGGGCAGATGCGTCGTGCCTAGATTCGGTTGCTCAATATGAACGAGTCCGGACAAAACCACGACGATGACGGCGAAGCCCACAAGACGTTTGGGCTTCGGCCAGCGAATGAAGCCGAGGGCCATAAGCCCGCCGCAAAAGAACAGCACAACCGCGATCAGCAAGCTGACCATCCCCAAGGTGCTGAGCAACACACTGGCGAGCCAGGCGCCCACTGGTCCGCCCATATTTCGGTAGGTTTCGCTCGTCGTGGCGATCCGGGTCGGGTCGGTAGGGTCGTAAGTGAGGAGAGCAAGGCCGCAAAAAATACCCGCGGCAAGGACCACAAATCCAAGCAGCTCAAAGAATGTATTCTGCTTCGCCTTGGATTTCTCGATCAACGCCTGCAACGCGGACATAATAGTCAACGTTTTCCTTTAATTAGGGTCATTTTCTGCGGGCTTGAGCGTGTCGCCCAGGCGGTCCAGTGGATCCAGACTCCCCGGCCCCGTTCGGATGCCGTCCCATCGATCGTGACACCCTCACCCTGACCATATGCGCGCACGAAACGTGCCGGCCTGACAAGCGACGTCCTCGTTGACACAGGGATTTCCCCGACGCTCGATGCAACGGCCTCACCGCCCCGTGTCCTTGTCCTGAATTTCCGAGGTGTTCGCCGCCGGCTCTCGAGCCTCGCCCGAGGAGCGTGCGAACGCCTTATGAACCAGCGATCTCGATAGGCGAGGTTCGTGCCAGGTCCAACGGTTAGGGCGGGCTCGAGGCCAACCGGCGTGACGAAATTCAGAAGTGCCAGAGATTACGGTGGTGACCCCGGCGGGATTCGAACCCGCGATCTCGACCTTGAAAGGGTCATGGTGCCGCCTTCACCGGTGAGGACTTAGCGGTCTGCTGCCACAGCACGCTGCCACCTGAGCGCGGAGCAACCCAGTCCTAAAAGTGCGGTTGCCACTTGTCATTGGCCCATCGAGGGGTCAGCGACCTCGGAGTTTGGAAAGGACGGACGTAGCCAACCCTCGGATCCGCGACCAGATCTCGCCACGCCTCGACGCCCCTGGATGGGTGGGCTGCTGTGTCGCTGGCTGAGGACCGCCGGGACCAGGCATGAACGGAATAACTACCTGCTGCTGGATTCTGACGTACCGGGCACCGCGATGGTTTTCCACGATCTTCACCGAGGGCCCGCCGAAGGTTATATCGGTCGCATGGTAGATGCTCAGGACGGCATCCTGCAGTGCCTTGTCGCCTTCCAGGCGTCGAACGCGAAGCCCGCTGATGTTTTCGAGGGCCTCACGCCGAATCGGTCGATCGTGAGTGCGGAATCGGTCGTAGGCGTCGTCGGAGCCAAAGTACTTGGCGATCTCGGCCGCGACCTTCTGTCGGTCAGCCTGAGGAATCCCGGCGTCGGGAAACGCGAGCATGTGGTCTCTGAGCCAGCCCGCAACGATTTCTTGCGCGAGCTGGACCTGCTGCGTACAGAACTCGAGCAGCCCTCCAGCGTACGCATGGAGGATAGGCGTCCATGCTGCGAGGACGTTCACATCCTGGGCAATCTCGTCCTTCGCCCGCTTGAAGTCCCGGAGGATCGCATGTGCGGGCGCGAAGCGTCCCTGGCCTCCTGGGATCGGAACGAAAATCTGAGGATCGATGGGCCCTAGCTCAGAGTGCCGGCCCATCACGATTTCATCAGCACCCAGGGCGATCATGGTCGCGGCAGACTTCGCCTGCAGCGGAACGATGACACGGATGTTATCGAATTGCGTGCGAAGGTAGTTGACCATCTGTTCGGCAGCAGATGCAGAGCCACCAGGACTGTGGAGGATAAGATCGAGCGATCGCTCGTCGATCGCGTGGCAGACCTCCATCAGGGCATGAACGTCGCTGCCTTCGACCGCATACTCAGGTACGCTGCGCCCCCCGGCCCTGAGCCATCCGCTCGCATAGAGGATAACCGCGCGTTTNGAGAGCTGGCGAAGTCGCTGGAGGTACTTCTGACGGATGCCGTCGAGGTCAGGTCCTAGCGGGCCGCGCGCAGCGGCGCTTTGCTGCACCTCCGCAAGGATGGCGCCCCACGTGGGCACAGACCGGCGCTACTGCGCCGGTGCGCTTGTTGACGTGGCGAACCCGTTGACTGGCGCCGCCGCCTGGATCGCGGCCTGGTAGTGAAAGGCAGAGGCAGCATAGACTTTCATGACCGCCTCGTAGACCTGTAGCACCTTCGTCACTTGATCTGTGACGGGCGGAGGGGAGAGATCGGCCAAGATCTTCGCGGTGTCCACGTCAAACCTATTATGCCATGGCCTGACATGCCTTTCCAAGAGGCCCCGACCAGATGCTTCCGGTAACTTCACCGCAGATCGCGCATCGCTGAACCCTCCCGATGTGGCTCATTGCCACTGACCGCCTCCGCCGCTGCCCTCAGCGTCTGGTCCGTCACCGCCGCGTACCGCCGCATCATCCGCTCTGTCTTCCAACCGCCGAGCGCCATCACAATCGGCGCCGTGAAGCCCTTGTTGAGCGCCATCGTCGCTCCGTGGTGCCGCAGATCATGGAAGTGAAAGTCGCGGAGCCCGGCCGCCCGGGCGGCTTTGCGGAAGACGCGGCCGACGTGCTCGCGGCTGTATGCGCGCCCGTCCGGGCCGGGAAAGGCCCACTCGCTGCCGTGAGCCTCGAGCTGCTGCCCGAGGATCTTGCGCGCGGCGTCGCTGAGGATCACC
>JGI25382J37095_10000437_pt1 | contig 10277 bp, 11 predicted proteins | sample GraSoi013_1_40cm_3_FD_37095 | JGI IMG/M metagenome (IMG submission 37095)
TGCGCCAGTCGCCGATGGCGAGGTCGCGCGCGCAGGCGACGACGCGCTCGAGGTGGTTGGCGTGGTCCCACTCCGGCGGGCGGTTGTCGATGGCCAGCCAGACGGCGACGCAGAGGGCGATCGCGAGCCAGGCGGCGCCCACGAGCGCCCATTCGCGGCCGGTGCCCGCCGCGGTCGGCGCGCTCCACAGCGTCATTTCTTCAGGCGGGCGCGGATGGCGTCGATGCGGGCGCGCTGCTCGGCGGGCGAGAGCGCGAGCGGCTCGTGCGTGTGGGTCCAGACAGGCAGGCGCGGGACGGGATCGTCTGCGCGCCGCGGAACCAGGTGCCAGTGGATGTGCGCGAGCTGATTGCCGAGCAGCTCGTAGTTCATCTTCTTCGCCTCGTAGACGGTGGCGAGCGCGCGCGCCACCCGCGTCACGCCATCCATCAGCGCGTTGCGCTCGTCCCGCTCGAGCTCCCACAGCTCCACCGCATGGCGCTTGAGCACGAGCACCGTCCAGCCGGGGAAAAACTGGTCGGTGTAGAGATNGGCGTTGGCCGGGCCGCAGTCCGCGATGAACGTCTCGGCCGGCGGCCACTCGCCGCGGCAGGCCCGGCAGTCGGCGGCGCTTTTCGTCCCGGAGGCAAGGCTCGTCCTATCGGAGGGAGGGCTCACCGGGCGGCGAGGAAGTCGCCGAGGCGCCGCAGCCCTTCGCGGATACGCTCGACCGACGAGGCATAGGAGAAGCGCAGGTAGCCCTCCGCGTTGCTGCCGAAGGCGGCGCCCGGCGTCACCGCGACGTGGGCGCGCTCGAGGATCTCGTAGGCGAAGGACACGGAGTCGCGCGTGAAGCGCCGCGCGTTGGCGAGCACGTAGAAGGCGCCCTCAGGTTCGAAGCCGACGCCGAGGCCGATCGCGCGCAGGCCGTCCACCATCGCGCGCCGCCGCTCGGCGAAGATGCGGCGGAAGCGCGCGGTCTCGTCGACGGCCTCGCGGAGCGCGGCCACGCCCGCCCACTGCACGAACTCGTTGGTCGAGATGAAGAAGTTGCCGTAGAGCGTCTGGAGCGAGCGGACGTGCTCGCGCGGGGCGATCACCCAGCCCAGCCGCCAGCCCGTCATCGCGAAGGCCTTCGAGAACCCGTTGAGCACGAACGCCTGGTCCGTGAACTCGAGAATCGAGCGGTCGCGGCCGCCCTCGGTGAGACCGTGGTAGATCTCGTCCGAGACGACGGCCACGCCGCGCTCGCGCGCGAGGGCGGCGAGGGCGGCCATGCGATCGGGCGCGAGCACGCTGCCCGTCGGGTTCGCGGGTGAGTTCACGACGATGGCTCTCGTGCGCGCGCTCAGGCGCTCGCGGATCGCCTCGGGGCGGTACTGGAACCGGTCCGCCTCGCTCACGTCGACCTCCACCGGCACGCCGTCAGCGTAGCGGATGAAGTTCGGATAGCAGGCATAGTAGGGATTCGACAGCACGACCTCGTCGCCGGGATCGAGCAGCTGACCGAAGAGCAGGAGCATGGCCGGCGAGGTTCCCGGGGTGACGAGCACCTGGTCGGGCGAGACGCTCACGCCGTAGGCGCGCTCGTAGTGCTCGGCGATCGCCTCGCGCAGCTCGAGGAGGCCGAGGCTGTGCGTGTAGCGGGCGCGGCCGTCCTTGAGCGCCTTCTCCAGCGCGTCGCGCACCACCGGCGGCGCCTCGAAGTCCGGCTCGCCGTACTCGAGATGCACGACGTCGACGCCCGAGCGCTCGAGCGTGCCGGCNCGCTCGGCCACCTCNACCGCGAGGAACGGCTCGATCTCGCGGACCCGGCGCGCGAAACCACCCCTCACCGGCGGCGCTCCTCGCGCGCGACGCGCCACCGCGCCGCGAGCATCTGCCACAGCATGCGCGGGCCATCCGTGAGGACGCCGACCTTGCTGGCCGGCTGGTCCTCCCAGTTCACGGCCACCTCGACCACGCGCCACCCGCGCGCCCTGGCCCGCAGCAGCAACTCGACGTCGAAGCCGAACCCGGTCGTCGCGAGCCGCGGGAAGAGGTCCGCCGCCGCGGCCGCGCTGAACGCCTTGAACCCGCACTGCGAGTCCTGGATGCCCGCGAGGCCGAGCGACTCGGCCAGGCGGCTGAAGACGCGCCCGGCGACCACGCGGTGCCGGCGCGCACGCACGACGACGCCGGCGGCCGCCATCGCGCGAGAGCCGATCGCCACGTCGGCGCCCGCGGCCACCGCCGCCTCGAGCCGTTTCAGCTCGGCGATCGGCGTGGCGCCGTCGGCGTCGGTGAAGAGCCGCCAGGCGCCGCGCGCGGCCATCATGCCCGCGCGGACCGCCGCGCCCTTGCCGGCGTTGGGCTCCCGGCGCAGCAGCCTCACCCGAGGGCAGCGCGTGCCCACGGCCCGCACGACCTCGGGGGTGCCGTCGGTGGAGCCGTCGTCGACCACGATCACTTCCCACGGCTCGCCGCGCGTCACGAGGTAGGAGACGACCTCGTCGAGATAGCGCGGGAGGCGCGCCGCCTCGTTGAACGCGGGAATGACGACCGACCAGCGCGGCTCGGTCACGACGGCTCCGTCACGATGGAATGACCGACAGGTCGACCTGCCGCCGGCGACGCGCGACGCCCGTGGCGTGGGCGGCGCGCGCGACGCCCGCGGCGACCGCGGGAGCGACGGCCTTGTTGAACACGCTCGGGATGATGTACTCCTCGCTCAGCTCCGAGCGCCCGACGCAGGCGGCGATCGCCCGCGCGGCGGCCACCTTCATCTCGTCGTTCACCGTCCGCGCCCGCGAGTCGAGGAGGCCCCGGAAGAAGCCGGGGAAGCAGAGCACGTTGTTGATCTGGTTCGGATAGTCCGAGCGGCCCGTGGCCATGACGCGCACGTGGTCCTGGGCCTGCTCCGGCTGGATCTCGGGTACCGGATTGGCCATGGCGAACACGATCGGGTCGCGCGCCATGCGTTTGAGGTCGCGGACGGTCAGGATACCCGGCACCGACAATCCGATGAAGACGTCCGCGCGCGCGAGGGCGTCGGCGAGCCGCCCCTTGACCTGGCGCGGGTTGGTGGCACCGGCCACCCAGCGCTTCATGAAGTCCATGCCTTGGGCGCGCCCGCGATAGATCGTGCCGTGCTCGTCCACGCCGATGATGTCGCGCACACCGCTCGACAGGAGGATCTTGATGGTCGCGGTGCCGGCGGCGCCGACGCCCGTCACCACCACGCGGAGCTTCTTGAGGTCCTTCTTCACGATGCGCAGCGCGTTGAGCAGCGCCGCCAGCACGACGACGGCGGTGCCGTGCTGGTCGTCGTGGAAGACGGGGATGTCCAGTTCCTTGCGCAGCCGCTCCTCGATCTCGAAGCAGCGCGGGGCCGCGATGTCTTCGAGGTTGATGCCGCCGAAGCCCGGTGCCAGGTACTTCACCGTCTCGACGATCTTGTCCGGCTCCTTCGTGGCCAGGCAGATCGGGAAGGCGTCGACGTTGGCGAACTCCTTGAAGAGCATCGCCTTGCCTTCCATGACCGGCAGCGCCGCCTCGGGGCCGATGTCGCCCAGCCCGAGCACGGCCGTGCCGTCGGTGACGACGGCCACGGTGTTCTGCTTGATCGTGAGCGAGAACGCGCGCTGCCGGTCCTCCTTGATGGCCAGGCTGACGCGCGCCACCCCGGGCGTGTAGGCCATCGAGAGGTCGTCGCGCGTCCGCACCGGTACCTTGCTCTGGACCTCGATCTTGCCGCCGAGGTGCATGAGGAAGGTGCGGTCGGAGATGTTGACGACGCGGACGCCGGCGAGCTGCTTGAGCCGGTTGACGATCTGCATGCCGTGCACGCTGTCGCGCGCGTTGATGGTGATGTCGCGGATGATCCGGTCGCGACCCGACTCGACCAGGTCCACGGCGCCGATGTCGCCGCCGGCGTTGCCGATGGCCATGGCGACGCGGCCGAGCATGCCGGTGCGGTTCTGTATCGCCAGGCGGACGGTCAGGCTATAGCTGGCGCTCGGCGCAACCGTGGACATTCTTCGCTTCTACCCTCGCCCGCNGAGCCAAGTCAACTTGGCGCGGCCNNCCCCCGGTTCACAGGGAACCCGGGGCCCGGTCATCGGCGTTCCTTGGTGGCGCTCGCATCGCGCGTCGGCGGATGAACGTCTCGTCAGTCCCGTTGTAGAACACGCTCGACAGTCTGAGACGAATTGGCGGGCCCACACCCGGGGGGCAAGGACCTCGGCGCCCACGATTCCCGGGCCGAAAAAGGATAGCAGAGCAATCAAGACCTGAATACATGAAGAGAAATTCCCATCAGACTGCTGGCCCAAGGTCCCATGGCGCATCGGAGACGTAGGTCTTACAACCGGTTAGGAAAAGTTGGGAATCCTTGGCCTGCTTCTTGAACTCTCCTCCGGCGCAAAGAAACGTTCCGGAGGCGCACAGCATCATACAGGCAAACGCAAGCCGGTGACACCATGACATTTCGCGAGCAGGCGCACGAGAATCACAACAGCGAGGCGGAGCACCTCGTCCCCGCAGCCGCCCTGGCCACCGAGGAGGAGACCCCGCCCGCCACGATCCACGACGACGACGAGGTCCAGCCCGTCCCCGAGGAGGCGCTCACGCCGCTCCCGGCGAAGGGCGAGGACCCGGTCCGTCTGTACCTCAAGGAAATCGGCAAGGTTCCCCTCCTAACGGCGCAGCAGGAAGTCCAGATCGGCCGGCGGATCGAGGTCGGCCAGATCGCGCTCCGCCGCGGGCTCGCGGGCATCCCGATGGCCGTTCGGGCGCTGCTGGACGTGGGCGACCGGCTCCGTCACAACGACATCGCGGCCGACGACGTGATCGTGCTGCCCGAGGGGGGCGAGCTGGAGGCCAAGGAGATCCGTCCCGTCCTCCTGGCGTTCGGCCGCATTCGCCGCCTGGAGCGTAAGATCGCGCGGCTCGAGGAGTCGCTGGGCGACAAGCGCCGCTCGGCGTCGTGGCGCGCCAACGTCCAGAAGCAGATCGCGACCTATCGCGCGGGGATCCAGAAGACCGTCGCCGACATGCCGCTCAAGCCGGCGCTTATCGACGACCTTGTCGGCAAGGTGCGGCGCCTCTGCCAGCGCATCGATGCCCTGGCCCAGGAGTCGCGCCGCAACCGGACGACCGCGCCGGCGAAGGAGCTCAAGCGGCTCGAGTCGGAGGCCGGGCTACTCGCAAGCAGCTTCAGACCCTGCTGGCCGAGATCGAGACGAGTGACCGCACGGTGCGCCAGGCCAAGCGCGAGCTGATGGAAGCCAACCTGCGCCTCGTCGTCTCGGTGGCCAAGCGCTACCTGGGCAGCGACCTGTCGCTGCTGGACCTCGTCCAGGAGGGCAACATCGGCCTCATGAAGGCCGTGGACCGGTTCCAGTACCGGCGTGGGTTCAAGTTCTCGACCTACGCGACGTGGTGGATCCGTCAGGCCATCACCCGCGCGATCGCGGACCACTCGCGCACGATCCGGATCCCGGTGCACATGGTGGAGACGCTCAACCGCATCTCGCGCGTGAACCGCAACATGGTCAACGAGATGGGTCGTGAGCCCACACCTGAGGAGCTGGCGCAGCGCACGGGCGTGCCGGCCAAGAAGGTGCGGCTCATCCTCGAGTCGTCGCGCAAGCCGCTGTCGCTGGAGACGCCGATCGGCGAGGACAGCGAGCTCGGCGATTTTCTAGAGGACAAGTCGGCGGGCTCGCCCAACGACACGCTGATGGGTCAGGACCTCACGACCCAGGTCGAGCGCGCGCTGGCCACGCTGTCGCCGAAGGAGAAGGAGATCCTCCGCCTCCGGTTCGGCATCGGCGAAGAGGGGGAGCACACGCTCGAAGAGGTCGGCAAGCGCTTCGCGGTGACGCGCGAGCGTATCCGGCAGATCGAGGCCAAGGCGCTCCGCAAGCTGCGCCATCCGCTGCGCGGGCGCAACCTCAAGGCCTTCGTCGAGAATTAGCCTCTCGTGAACGGGCGGGGGCGGCGGCAGTGCCGCCCCCGTTCGGGCCCGCAAATCGACCGGACGGTGCGCCTGTCAGCGAGCCCCGATTCCTGGCCGGGTCCGACGGGTTACCCGAAACACGGCCCTCACGGGGGCGGCCCTGCCGCCACCCCCCGCCCTTACCCGCGGCGGCTGTTCTCGCGACCTCTCGCTCGGCGACCGCCCCGCGGATGGCGCGGCGGCCGTTCAGGCTCGCAAATCGACCGCCACCCTGCCCCGGCGAGAGGTTCGGTCAGGAGCCCAGCTCGCTCACGACGGTCCGCCAGAGCGCGCCCAGCTCGCTGGGGCCTGGACTGGAGGGCTGCTTGCGGACCGCGGTGTGAACCATGACGAGACGACTGGTGGGGATCGACCATGATCGTCTGACCGCGCACGCCGAGGAGGGCGAACATCGGCCGCTCCCCCGGGAAGATCCAGGTCTGGTAGCCGTAGCCGAAGAACGGCGTCGCGACGCCCGGCTTGACATGACCTTGCTCCGGCCGCACGCGAGTGGCCTCCGCGATCCAGGCAGACGGGATGATCTGTCGACCCCGCCAGTTGCCGTCGTGCGCGAGCAGCAGTCCCAGCCGCGCGTAGTCTCTCAGCACCGCGTTGATGCAGCAGTAGGTCGCTTCCTGGCCTGCGCGATCCACGAGCCACGTGGCGTCCGCCTCGGCGCCCATCGGCTGCCAGATCTTCTCTGACAGGTAGTCGGCGACCGGCCGGCCGGTGGCATTGCGCAACACGAGGCCCAGGACCTGCGTCTCCACCGAGGCATAGGAGAACTTGGTGCCGGCCGGCAGCACGCGCCGGTCATACGGGGTCACCGCCTCCACGCCGCCGGAGCCGACCTGTCGGAAGGTGTCGGCCGAGAGCCGCGCCACGTCGTCCCGGCCCGAATACTCCTCGACGAACCGGACCCCCGAAGACATCTGCAGCAAGTGGCGGAGCGACGTCCGACCGTATTCGGTCCCGGCGAGCGCAGGCACATAGACGGCGGCGGGATCGTCGACGGAGCGGATGCGGCCCTCCGCGATCGCGATGCCGACCAGCATCGAGGTGACGGTCTTCGCCATCGACCACGAGGTGAACCGATGGCGATCGTTGCGCCCGTACTGGTAGCGCTCGATGAGGATCGTGTCGCCACGCGCGACGAGGAGCCCGGTGGCCGGGTTGCGCGAGAGGTACCGGTCGAGGTCCGCGGCCGCGCCCTGGTAGTAGTACTGGATCGCCGGCTCCGAGGCTGCGCGCCCCAGCCGCGACGGCGTGGCGGCACGCCGGACGAGGCGGCCCTCGAACACCTGGTCGAGCTGGCTGTGGGAGCCGACCAGGAACGGCGTGCGGAAGAAGCTCATGCGATCGCCGGTCGGATAGCCGTCGCTCGCTCCATAGTCCTCGGCGTCCGGACCGCTCGGCGCGAAGCGCGGCGCGGGCGCGGAAGCGGCCGGCGAGCCCGAGGCGATGCCGTCGCGCGGGCCGGGCGCCCCGGGTGCCGCGCATCCCACGAGCAGGCTGGCGAGCGTGCATGCCGCCGCAACGGCCTTCATCGTGGCGGGCATCGTAGCACTCTGGGGATCTCAGCGTTCGGTCGAGAGCGCGCGGAAGTCGGCGAGCAGCTGGGCGAGCTCGGCCGCGGGCAGCGCCGGCGTCATCGGTCGGCCGATCGGGATCGCACCGCGCGGATTCTCCAGCAGCCGCACGACCTCGCGGGGCGAGATTGCCTGGTAGCGATAGCGCTTGTTGCGCAGACGTAGCGTCCGCCCGGCCGGGACGACGCAGGACGGCGGCAAGCGCGATCCTCACCTTGTCCCTATAGCACGCGGAGGGCGCTATCATCTGGCGCAACCCCGTCCACCAGGAGGAGCGGCCATGAGTGCGAACAGGTTCTCGATCGTGCCGGGCGCCCTGCTGGTCCTTCTCCTCGCGGGTATCGGCGTGGCCCCGGCTCAGCAGGGGCCGATCAGGATCGGCTTCGTCACCGACCTCACCGGGCCGGCGGCGCAGGCAGCCAAGGACATGGTCAACGGCCTGACGCTGTACCTGGACGAGATCGGCTCGCAGATGGCGGGGCGGAAGGTCGAGCTGATCGTGGAAGACAGCCAGGGCCGGCCCGACGTCGCGCTGACCAAGCTGCGCAAGATCGTCGAGCACGACCGCGTCCACATCGTGGCCGGCGTGCTCTTCGGCCACATCGGCTACGCGATGGCCCCGAAGGTGGAGGAGTACCGCATCCCGGCGCTCTTCACCGTCGCGGCCTCGGACGACCTCACGCAGCGGCTCAAGTACCGCTGGGTCATCCGGACCGGGTGGGCGTCGAGCCAGCCCTCCCACCCCTTCGGTGAGTACGCCGCCAGGACGCTCGGCTATCGAAAGGTCGCCGTCGTCGCCTCGGACTACGCGTTCGGCTGGGAAGTCGTCGGTGGATTCCAGCGCACGTTCGAGGAGAACGGCGGCCAGGTGATCCAGAAGCTCTGGGCCCCGCTCGGCGTCATGGATCTCTCGCCGTACATCGCGAAGATCCGCCGGGACGCCGACGCGGTCCTGACGATGATCGCCGGCGCCTCGACGCTGCAGTTCCTCAAGCAGTACGAGGAGGCGGGGCTGAAGGCCAGGATCCCGCTGATCGGCGGCGGCCCGGCCGTCGACGAGGCCCTCCTGCCGTCGATGGGCGACGAGGCGCTGGGCGTCGTCACCCCGCTCATCTACAGCGGCGCGCTCGAGACGCCCGCCAACCGGCGCTTCGTCAAGGAGTACCGCGCGCGCTTCGGCAAGGTCCCCTCCTACTTTTCGGAGACGAACTACACGAGCGGACGCTGGATCAACGAGGCGGTCAAGGCGCTCGGCGGCAACGTGGAAGACCGCGAGAAGCTGCTGGCGGCGCTGCGGAAGGTCGAGATCGCCGACGCGCCGCGGGGGCCCGTCAGGCTCGACACGTACGGCAATCCGATCCAGAACGTCTACTTCAGGAAAGTGAGCGCAACCGAGAGGGCGAGCTCCAGAACACCGTGATCGTGACGATCCCCGCCGTCTCGCAGTTCTGGAAGTACAGCCCGGACGACTTTCTCCGGCAGCCCGTCTACAGCCGCGACGTCCCGCCCTGCCGCTACTGCTGAGCCCGCGCTCAGCCGGGGCGGCCCCGCGCGAGCGGCACCGCGAGCGGGATGATCACGAGCAGGGCGGCGAGCGCGTTCACGGCGAAGGCCAGGGGCGCGCCCACGCTGGCCGCCAGCAGGCCGATGGCCAGCGTGCCGAGCGGCTGCGTCCCGATGCACGCCGACAGGATCCCCATCGCCCCGCCCCGCACGCGCTCGGGCGCCGAGAGCAGCACGAGCGTGCTCTGCATCGCGGCGAACCCCGACTCCGCCGCGCCCATGACGACCAGCAGCGCGACGCACGCGAAGAACGAGCGCGAGCCGGACAGCGCCACGAGGAGGACCGGCGCCACGAGCACGGAGGCGGCGAACAGCGTGCGCTGGGCGAACTGACCGCCTCGCGAGGCGATCATGAGCGCGCCGAGCAGCGCGCCGCAGCCGTCGGCCGCGACGAGCGCGCCGAGCGCGGTCGGGCCGACGGCCAGGACGTCGCGCGCGAAGACGGGCAGCATGTGCTGGTAGGGAAAGAACAGCGTGTTCATCGCGACGGTGACGAGCAACACGCCGCGCACGGTCGGGCTGGTCCACGCCGCCTGCAGACCCGTACGCAGGCTCGCCACCACGGACGTCGGCGCACCGCCGCCCGGACCCCCGAGCCGCCCGACGAGACCGCGGGATGCGAGCAGCCCCGCCGCGTACACGAGCGCCATGACCAGATACGACGCGGCCGGACCCAGCCGCGCGAGGCAGACGCCGGCGGCCAGCGGGCCGAGCATCTTGGCGATCTGCATCGAGACGGTCTCGAGCGAGACGGCCTGGGCGACGCGCGAGGCGCCGAGGATCGTGTAGAGCGCGGTGCGGCGCGCCGGGAAGTCCAGCGCCCACATCGCGCCAAACACGATCTCCAGCGCGACCAGGGGCCAGTAGCCGCCCGCGCGGCTGGCGAAGATCGCGGCGAGCGCGAGCGCCGTCGCGAGACCGACCGACTGCGCGGCCAGCAGCACCCGCCCGCGCACCATGCGATCGGCCACGATGCCGGCGAAGGGCCCGACGGCCATCAGCGGGGCCGCGCGCGCGAATGCCGCGAGACCGACCATGAAGGGCGAGCCGGTGAGCTGGAGCGCCAGCCATCCGACGTGACGAGGTCCATCCAGCGCGCGACATTGACGCAGAGGCCGGAGACCCAGAGCCGACGGTAGCTCGGCTCCTGGAGGACCTCGGCCACC
>JGI25382J37095_10000439_pt1 | contig 10266 bp, 9 predicted proteins | sample GraSoi013_1_40cm_3_FD_37095 | JGI IMG/M metagenome (IMG submission 37095)
TACGTGGTCGCCGGATTGCGGCTCGCCATCGGGCGCGCCGTCCTCGGCGTCGTCGTCGGCGAGTTCTTCGGCGCCAGCCGCGGGCTCGGTTACATGATCGCCTCGGCCGCGTCCAGCTACCGCCCGGACGTCATGTTCGCCGGCGTGCTCGTCCTGATGGCGCTCTCACTCGTGCTGACCTTCTCCGTGCAAGCCGTCGAGGCGCGGCTGACGCGCTGGCGGCCGGAGGCCGCGAAGACGTTCTGAGCGTCGGCTAGCGTCCGAACTGGCGCAGCAAGGCGGGCAGGACGACCAGCGCGGCCGCGAGCCCCGTGCAGCTTCCGAGCGTCAGCAGCAGACCGAGACTCCAGATGCCGCGATGGTCCGCGACGAGCAGGCTCCCGAACCCAACGACGGTGGTGAGCCCGCTCAGAAAGACGGCGGCCCCCGTGCTGCGCGGGAACGGAGGCCCTCCATGCGCGCGCGACTCGACGAATCGCATCACCAGATTGATGCCGTACTCGGCGGACGCGCCGATCATGAGCGGCAGGCCCCAGACGTTCGAGAGGTTGAAGCGCAGCCCGAGCGACGGCATCAAGCCGACGGCCCACAGCGTCCCGAGCACGAACGGGACCAGCCCGAGCAGGATGGCGCGCGGGCGCCGGAGGACGAGCGCGGTCAGCGCGCCGACGCAGAGGAAGGCGTAGAGCGTGCCCTCCCGGTACGCGGTCTCCATCAGCGCGATCGCCTCGTACGTGATGATCGGCGTCCCGGTGACGTCGGGGGTGACCGAGCGCAGCTCGTCGACGAAGCGCCGGGCGCCCGCCCGTTCCCACGTGTTGACTCGCGGATAGATCTCGAGGAGGTAACGGCCATCGCGGCCGACGAATTTCCTCCGCAGCTCCTCGGGAACGTTCTCGGGCGTGACCGGACCGGCGGCCACGCCGGCCTGCAGCGCGGCGACGCTCTCACCGAAGTCGTCGTACACGCGCGCGTCGAATGCGGTGAAGCGGCGCGCCACCTCGTCGGCACCGAGGCGCGCCAGCGTCGCACGCAGTCCGTCGACGCCTGCCTCGAGTCGCCGCATATCCGCGCCGGCCTCGGCGGGCGCCTGCTCCGCGAGGAACGCCAGGCGGCGTCCGAGCGTCTCGATCTCGCGGACGATCCCCGCCACGTCGAGCGGCCGGCCGGCGCGGCCCGACGCGGAGCCCGGACACGAGCGGCCGCAGGGCCGACAGCAGGTCGATCTTGGCCGGCTGATCGTCGGGGATCAGCATGGTGACGCTGTCGACATCGGCGACCGACGGCAGGCGCCGGAATGCCGCTGCCTTCGCACGCAGCTCGGCGATCGAGCCGGCGGTGTCCAGGGCGCCGAACACCGAGCGCGTCCCGCTCTCGATGATCCGCTTCTCCCACCGCACCGACTCGGTCCCGGGCGCCTGGAGGTTCATCAGGTTGTAATCGAACCCGACGTCCTGCGCTGTCACGGCCGCGAGAACGGCCGTCACGACGGCCAGCGTCAGGACCACGCCGCGGCGCTCGGAGGCGAAGCGGAGGAGCCGTGATTCGCCGTTCGGAATTGGGCGACGATCGCGGCGGCCGAGGCGGCTCGCATCGACCAGCACGAGCGCGGCCGGAAAGAGCGTCAGCATGGCCAGGAGCGCGATGAGCAGCGCGGTTCCGGCGACGAACCCGAATTCCCGGATCCCGCGGAAGTCCGTCAGCATCAGCACGTAGAACGTCACCGCCCCGCTGAGCGCGCCGAGGACGATCCCTGGCCCGCTCCGCTCGGCGGCGACCGCCACCGCGTCGCGCGGGTCGCGGCCGACGCGCTCCTCCTCGTAGCGGTAGAGCACGTAGATGCCGTAATCGATCCCCAGCCCGACCACCATCGAGATGAACATCACCGAGAAAATGGTGAGATGGCCGACGGTCAGCGTGATGACGCCGATCGACACGATCACGCTCGTGGCGAGCACGACCAGCATCACCAGCGGCTTGACGACCTGGCGGAACGCGAGCATGAGCACGGCCAGCGTGAGCACGGCCGCCACGATGGTGGCGATGCCGCTATCGCGAAACGCGCTCGTCATCTCGTCCGTCGACAGCGCCGGCCCGCCGGTCACGCCCGCGGAGACGTCCGGGAACTCGATGTGCAGCTCGGCGATCCTCCGTCGTATCTCCTCGACGGCGTCACGATCGGCCGCGAATCCGCCGCCGCCGCTCAGCGGATCGGCGAAGACGAACAGGAGGCGCTTGTCGTCGGAGAGGAAGAGGCCTTCGTCCCGGTCACGCCCGAGCCCCCAGAACCCCGCCCACGGCGAGTGATAGCCGTCGTGCCCGTCGGCGACGGCCTGCAGCTGTCCGACCAGATCGCCGAGGACCGCCAGGCCCTGTCGGCCGGTAGCGTCGTCGAGCCCGAGGTCGAACAGGTAGAGCAAGATGCCGGCGTCGATGCGTTGCCGGATGCCGGCGAGCAGCGTGGTCAGGCCCGGTCGCGCCGCGAACCGTTCGATGAAGTCACGCTGATCGATCAGCGTGCGCTGGAGGCTCGTCAACTCGTCGAGCGTGAGGTACAGGAGGCGCTGTCCCGCGACGTGCCCGGGATCGACGCGGTACGTGAGGCGGTGAAAGCGCACGGGCCCGCGCCGGAGAGCTCCGACGAGGCGATCGGCGAAGGCAACGGAGCGCCGAACGTCGCCGCTCTCCACGATGATCATCACGTCGTCGAGCTCGCCGAAGTTCCGGGAATATTGCTCGTAGAGCGTCACGTATCGGGCGGTCGGCGACAGGAGGCGAAGCATCGACGTCTCGAACCGCAGGGCGACGAACGCCCACGCCAGCATGACGACGGCGACGGCCAGCCAGGCCGTGACCGTCAGCGCGGGACGTCGGGACGAGAGCGCGACCAGCCAGCGGAGCGGCCGACCGATGGGGAAGACAGGCGTCGGGGGCGATGGCCCCGCCGTCATACCTGTCCCGGCCAACCTCTAGGCATGAGCCCGGCGCCGCGACAGGAATTCCAGGAACTCCCGGCCTTCGCGAAGCCGCCGCCTCATGACTTCCCGGTCTCGGATCATGTCGCCCGCCAACGACAGGAGCTTGCCGGGGCGGAAGTAAAACCGCCGGTAGAACCTGGGAACGGCCTCGAAAATCTCGGTGTGCGGAAGATCCGGATACCCGAGCGGGCTCTGCTGCGTGCCGTCCTCTCCCACCAGCGCGTCGCGCACGAGCCAGCCCTGCTCCACGGCCTGGCCATACAGCGCCGTGCCGGGATACGGCGCGGCCAGCGACACCTGGATCGTGTCCGGATCGAGCTCGCAGGCGAAGCGCACCGTCTCGTCGATGGTCTGCCGCGTCTCGCCGGGGAGGCCGAGGATGAACGTCCCGTGGATCTTGATGCCGAGGTCCTTGGCGTCACGCGTGAACCGGCGCGCGCTGTCGAGCCGGATCCCCTTCTTGATGTTGTTGAGGATCGATTGGTTCCCCGACTCGTACCCGACGAGCAGCAGCCGGAGGCCGTTGTCCTTCATCACTTCGAGCGTGGCGCGCGGCACATTCGCCTTGGCGTTGCAGGACCACGTGACGCCGAGCCGGCCGAGCCGGCGCGCGATCTCCTCGGCCCGCGGGAGATCGTCGGTGAAAGTGTCGTCGTCGAAGAAATACTCCTTCACCTGGGGGAAGTGGCGCCGCGCCACCTCGATCTCTTCGATGACGTGGTCCACCGACCGCGTCCGATAGCGCTGGCCGCCCACCGTCTGCGGCCACAGGCAGAACGTGCACTTGGAACGGCAGCCGCGCCCGGTATAGAGCGAGACGTAGGGGTGGAGCAGGTATCCAATGTAGTAGTTCTCGACGGTGAGATCGCGCGCGTAGACGGGGACCACGAAGGGCAGCGTGTCCATGTTCTCGATCGGCGGGCGCGGCGGCGTCGCCCGCAACAACCCCGCGCCGTCTCGATAGCCGAGCCCCCTGACCTCACGGAGCGGGCGCCCCTCGGCGACCTCCTGGATCGTGAAGTCGAATTCGCCATGACAGACGAAGTCGATCGCCTCGGAAGCCGCCAGCGCCCGCTCGCGCTGCACGGCGACGTGAGCGCCGACGAAGCCGATGCGAAGCGCCGGGTTCTCGGCCCTGAGGGCCTCGGCCACTCTGACGTCCTGGACGAACGACGGCGTGCTCGTGTGCAGGACGGCCAGCTCGTACTGGCGCGCCAGCCGGCGGACGTCGTCCAGCGTCAGGCCGTCGGGCGGCGCGTCCACGAGGCGCGATCCGGGCACGAGGGCGGCCGGCTGGGCCAGCCACGTCGGATACCAGAAGGAGCGCACCTCGCGACGCGCCTGGTAGCGTGATCCCGCGCCGCCGTCGAAGCCCTGATACGACGGCGGGTGCAGAAAGAGTGTCCGCAGGTAGCTCACGGGGTGGCCCTCCGCAGGCGGCCCTGGTGGTCGATCGTGAAGGATTGTCCGTACCACCGCACGGTGCGGCCGCAGAAGGACAGGATCCAGATCGCCGCTGAGAGGACGTCCCGGAGCGGAAGGAGGCACGCGTCGGGCAAGCGAGGAATGCCGGCGGTCCTCCGCGTGACGTGCCAACCGGCCAAGCGGGCCACGAGATTCGCGGCGAGCGCCGCCACCGCCGCCGGCGTCGCGCCGGCGCAGGCGAGCGCGAGGAGCGAGAGGGGCAGCCCGAAGGTGACGAACGACATCAGATAACCCACCGGCCGCACGGAGCGGATCGTGCGGGCCCACCGGAGCTCGTGGCCGACCAGCGTCCGGAAGTCGTGCTCGTCGACGATCGTCTGGACGACGAGCGGCGAGAGCTCGACGCGCCGGCCGCTCTCCGCCACCGCCCGTCCCAACATGTAATCGTCGGCGAGGTAGTCCACGACGCTCTCGAAGCCCCCCAGCGCGTCGAGCACGTCCCGGCGGCATGCGATCGTGGCGCCGAACGCGTACGCCAGTGGCTGCAGACCGGCGGCCACCAGGGCCGACGGGAAGAACCAGTCGTTGATGTACATCGCCCCGAGGGTCGACGGTAGGCCGGGCATCGGGACGGCGCCGTAGAGGCAGGTGACGAGGCCGGTCCCCGGGTCGGCGAGCGGCGCCACGACGGTCCGCAGGTATTCGGGCCCCACCCGGACGTCGCTGTCGGCCAGGACGATCACGTCGTGCCGGGCACTCTTGTAGATGTTGACGACGTTGCTCAATTTCGGATTCGTACCCAGCGCATGACCATCGCAGACGAGCACGACGTCGAGGCCGGGGAATTCTTCGATGAGCCGATGCACGACGTGAACGGCGGGATCACTCGGATCGCTGACCCCGAAGACGAGCTGAAAGCTCGGGTAGGCCTGCTCGCAGAAGCTGCGGAGCGTCTCGTAGAGGAACGGCTGCACGCCGCACAGTGGCTTCAGCACACTGACCGATGGCGCAAAGTCGGAGTGGGTGGGACGGCAGCGTCCGAAGGCGTGAGCGCGATACGCCGCCCACGCCCAGTATCCCGCGGCGANGAACGCGAGCGCGACGAGAACATCGGCCACGTAGGTCATGACATGGCTCCCGTGTTCGCGATCTCAGGTATGTTNCCGGCCGGCGCCGGCCGCCAGGCGATCGCACAGACGACCAGGCCTCCCGCGGCCCACGCGAGCTCTCGCAGATGCCGCAGGAGCCCGAACGCGAAGCCGGCGCTCGGCGCCAGGCCGAGGGCGGCGAAGATGGCGGTCTTGCTCCCCTCCTGGATCCCGATCTTGGCCGGGANCATGAACAGTACGCCATCCACGGCCGCCGACAGCGTCTCGATGGAGATGATCGTCGATGCCGACACACGCAGCCCGAGCGAACGGCAGATGAGGTACGCCTCGACGGCGCCCCACGCGTACGCCGCGGCGAAGAGCAACGTCGCGGCCGCAAATCGTCCACGGTGAGCCCGGACGAAGCCAGCGAACGAACGCCGGAGCGGCGACAGGCGCCACGCGGCGAACCCGCGGCGCGCCGCCACGATGGCGAGAACCCCCAGCAGCGCCACCGCCAGCACGCCGGCGATGACGGTCCACATGGGCAGCCCGACGCGGAGCGTGCGTGCACAGACGAGCACCCCGACGGCCACGAACAGCGCCTGGCCGAGGGTCTGCGCGATCTTGGCCACGATGACGGAGGTTGCCTCGGTNCCCGTCGCGTGGCTGGCCTTCAGCATCGCCGTTCGGCCCACTTCGCCCGCGAGCGTGCCGCTCGGCGTCAGGTAGTTGATCGCGTCTCCAGCGACCCGCAGGGCGACGAGACGGCGCAGCGGCACGGCCGCTGCCTGCCGGGGATCGGAGGCCCACTTCCATCCGAGCGCGTTCAGCACGTGAGCGACCGCCTCCTGTCCGACGATCAACGCGATTCCCCAGCCGGTGGCGACGAGCAGTGCGCCGACACGCGGGAGGTCGAGCCGCCACAGCAGCACCACGAAGACGACCGTCCCGACGACCGCCGCCGCCAGCGTGACCCGTTTCATCGGCGGCGTCTGGCAAGCGCCCACAGCGTGAGCCAGAAGACGTGCGATCCTCCCGCCGCGGCCCACAGGAACCACTCCAGGCGGTGCACGACGGCGAGGGCAAGGAGGACGTAGATGAAGTCGCGGCTGGCGATGCGCTCATACAAGAGGGCGCCGGGGCCGCGGCGCGGTGACGGCTGGCGCAGGATCAGCCACCACACGGACGCCATGCTGAGCAGCACCCCGGCGATCAGCACGAGGCCGGCGGGGATGACAGCCGCGTGGGCATGGCTCAGATGCAGATGGACGGGCAGTGCCAGGAACACCGCGACGTGAACGACGTTGTCCGTGACGGCGTCGAACCGCGCGCCCCACGGCGTCGAGAGGAGCTGGAGGCGCGCGACCTCACCNTCGCAGCCGTCGAGAATGCACGAGCACCAGAGCAGCAGNGCGCCNGCGATCGCCGCCCCGTAGGCCGGGACAGCGAGGACNCCGGCGCCCAGGAGCCCGACCAACAAGCTGCTCGCGGTGACGGCGTTCGGCGTGATGGCGGTCCGCGTCAGGGCCAGCGAGACGGGAATCGAGATCCCCCGGTCGAGTCGTGCCAGGTATCCGTCGGTGTCCTTCCGCAGTGAGCGCACCAGATCGTGCTCGGCGCGCTCGACGTCCTTGGGGTCGCGAAGATCGTACCAGGCGCGGACATCGGCGACCAGGCGCTCGCCGTGGAAATCGGCATCGACCGGCCTCGGCGATCCGGAGACGCCCTGAGACGAGCGGCCCAGCACGGAGCGCCTCGCGGAGCGCCCCGCCGGATAATAGACGGCCACGGTGCGGCCGCTCCAGAGCCATGCCGTCGGCGCGGCGCGCCGGCGGCACTCGCCGAGGAACGCGCGCAACTCTCCGGCCTCCGGCATGCCCTCCGGGTCGAGCACCAGGACCGCGGACGTCGGCGCGAGCGCGCTGCCCACGGCGGCCGGCGAGGAGACGGCCGTCCACGGTAGGGCGCGAAGCTGGGCGTTCCACCGACCGGTGAGCGCCGCGATCGAACCGGTCACGAAGATGAAGCGGTCGACCGGGACGTCGACGAGCGCATGGGCGGCTCGGAGCGCGGTCGGAACCCCGAGGACGAGCGGCACGTCGGGCACGACGGACAGCACGACTTGAAGACGAGGTGCGACGGAACTGGCCATGCTGAGCTCCACGCCGTTTGCAAAACGGCAAGTCTTCCGCCTGANAAGGAACCGGGGTCGNGTGACGGCGTCGGCGCCGTCGGTCAGTCGGCAGGGCTCAGGCGGAAGGGGGAGCGCGAAGACGGTACGGCGCGGACTCGGGTGAAGGCGGGAGCTCTGGCGCGAGCATGAGCGGCGCCATGACGCACGCGNTCGACGTGNCGTCGACGGTGATCACGGTGGCCACCGCACCGACCGCGGACGTGACGAGGATGACCGCGTCGTCGTGGTCGGCGTTGTCGGTGATACCCGGGATCCACGTCTGGTCGGGTGGGCTCGCGTAGGCCAAGGGCACGAGCCAGCCCACGACGAGAAGAATGACGACCGCGCTCAAACGCCGCCCCGTCATCGCGGGTGAATAGTAGCACGATGAGACCGGGGCCGCGGCGGCTGTTGACAGTGGTAGGGCCCGCAGCTACCGTTGGGCGCTCGATCCACGAGGGGAGCGTTGCCCGTGCAGCTCAGGACCGTCAACGGGGAAGTGGCCAAGTTCACCTCCCGCGGCGAAGCAGCTGCGCGCGGCTTGTCCGATTTCATCGCCCGTGACACCTCGGTGGCGTACACGTTCGTGGCGCCTGCATTTTTCCTCTTGCTGTTCCTGGTCGCCTATCCCTTCGTGCTCTCGGTCTGGTTCAGCGTGAGCGACGCTCGCGTGGGCGAGACGGGAAGCTTCGTGGGCCTCGCCAATTTCGAGCGGCTGCTGGGCAGCGACATCTTCCGCCAGACCCTCAAGAACTCGCTCGTGTTCACGTCGATCGCGCTCCTGCTCAAGACGGTCTTCGGGATGGCCCTGGCCCTGCTACTGTTCCGGGTCGCCCGGTTCAAGCGGCTGATCCGCGGCGCCGTGCTGTTGCCGTTCATCGTGCCCACCGCGCTCAGCACGCTCGTCTGGTGGTGGATGTTCGAGCCGCTCTACAGCGTGGTGAACTGGACGCTCAAGCACCTGCACATCGTGAACAAGGACATCCCGTGGCTGCCCGATCCCTACCTGGCCATGTTCACGGTGATCCTGGTCAACACGTGGCGCGGCCTGCCCTTCTTCGCGATCACGCTGCTGGCCGGCCTGGTGGCCATCCCGCGGGAACTGTACGAAGCCGCCGAATCGGACGGCGCCGGCCCTGCCGCGCGCTTCTGGCACGTCACCGTGCCGCTCGTCAAGCCGGTGCTCGCCGTCGTCATCCTGTTCTCGGCGATCTTCACGCTGGCCGACTTCAACATCGTGTACATCCTCACCAAGGGTGGACCGATGAACATGACGCATCTCTTCGCCACCTACTCNTTCGCCCTGGGGCTCCAGAGCGGGCAGATCGGGCAGGGCGCCGCCGTCTCGCTGTTCCTCTTCCCGATCCTGCTCGGCGTGGTCTTCACCCAGCTCCGACTCGTCCGCAAGTCCACGACGTATGACTAGACGCTCGTGGTGGTCGCGCCCGACGCGCTCGCTCTTCACCCTGTACCTGCCGGTGGCGCCGTTCGTGTTCTTCGCGCTGTTCCCGCTCTACTTCATGCTGGTGACGTCGTTCAAGAAGAACGCCGAGCTCTACAACGTGAACGCCACGCCCTTCTTCATCCGGCAGGGCCTGACCCTCGGGCACTACGAGATGCTCTCGAAGGACACCATGTTCTGGAGCTGGTTCGCCAACAGCCTGATCGTCAGCATCGCCGCGACCGTCGTCTCCGTCCTGATCGGCATCCTGGCCGCGTATCCGCTGGCCCGCCTGCGCTTTCCCGGCGCGGACTCCTTCGGCGTCGCGATCTTCATCACCTACCTGGTGCCGCCGTCGCTGCTCTTCCTACCGCTGAGCACGGTGGTCAACCGGCTGGGGCTCTCCGACACGCTGTGGGCGCTGATCGTCACGTACCCGACCTTCCTCGTTCCCTTCTGCACGTGGCTCCTCATGGGCTATTTCCGCACGGTGCCGAAGGAGATTGAGGAGTGCGCGATGCTGGACGGCTGCAACCGCTTCCAGACGCTGCTGAGGATCCTGCTGCCGGTGGCGGTGCCGGGCGTCATCTGCGCGGCGCTGTTCGCCTTCACCCTCTCCTGGAACGAGTTCCTCTACTCGCTGGTCTTCGTCTCGCCGGCCGAGCTGAAGACCATGACCGTGGGCGTCTTCTCCGAGCTGATCCGCGGCGACATCTATTACTGGGGTGGACTGATGGCGGGCGCCTGCATCGGCTCGCTTCCCATCGTGGTCGCGTACGTGTTCTTCCTCGACTACTACGTGTCCGGACTGACGGCGGGCGCCGTCAAGTAGGAGGCAGACATGGTGAACCGGCGGCAATTCCTCCGCGTGACGGCGGGTGGCGCGGCCTCGGTCGTGGTGGCCGGCGGCGTTCCGGCGACGGCCCAGACTCGCGAGCTGACCTTCCTGACCATCGCGAGCTTCGTGCCCGAGACCGACAAGGAGTTGAAGCGGCAGTTCGAGGAGTGGGGNGCGAAGAACAAGGTCAAGGTGCGGCTCGACATCATCGCCCACCTGCAGCTCGTGACCAAGAAAGCCTCGGAGGTGCAGGCGCGCTCGGGTCACGACCTCACCGCGCTCGGCCCCGGCCTCGGTGACGCCGATCTCTACTTCGATCA
>JGI25382J37095_10000445_pt1 | contig 10207 bp, 10 predicted proteins | sample GraSoi013_1_40cm_3_FD_37095 | JGI IMG/M metagenome (IMG submission 37095)
CGACGATCGCCTGATAAATCGTCCCCTGGCACACCGCCAGAGGCGAACGGGCGATCCGGAGGGAATGCTAGGGCCGCTGCCTGGCACCTGTCAAGCGAGCTTCCTCATCCAGTCACACCCCGAGGTAGGTCACTCTCACGTGGGGATTCTGGAGGAGCGCCGTGCCCGCGTCGGCGAGGACGATCCGCCCCTGCTCCAGCACGTAGGCGCGGTGGCTGATGGGGAGCGAGAAGTGGACGTTCTGCTCGATCAGGAACACTGTGATGCCCTGTTCGTTGATCCGGTGGATCGTCTCGATGATCAGCTTGACCAGCGTCGGCTGGAGTCCGAGCGACGGCTCGTCGAGCAGCAGCAGCTCGGGGCAAGCCATGAGGGCCCGCCCGATCGCCAGCATCTGGCGCTCGCCGCCCGAGAGCGTGCGGGCGAGCTGCCGCGTCCGCTCCTCGAGCCGGGGGAACAGGGCGAAGACGGCGGCGAGGGTCTCGGCCTGCCGCGCCCGCGCCCGGGGCACCACGGCGCCTATTCTCAGGTTGTCGAGGATGGTCATTTCGGGGAACACGCGCGCCCCCTCGGGGACGACCGCGATCCCCTGCCGGACGATTTCCTCCGGCGCCAGGCGGTCGATCCGGCGGCCTCGGAAAAAGATGCCGCCACCGCGGGATCGAACCAGCCCCACGATGGCTTTGATCAGCGTGGTCTTGCCAGCCCCGTTCGGCCCGATGAGGCTCACGACCTCGCCCTCGCCGACCTCGAGCGAAACACCCCATAGCACTTGAAGCGCGCCGTAGCCCGCGTCGAGCGCCTCGACCCTAAGTATAGGCTTCACCGAGGTAGGCCTTGATGACGGCGGGATCGCGCATCACGTCCCGGGGCCGTCCCTCCGCGATCTTCTCGCCGTAGTTGAGTACCAGCACCCGATCCGCCAGGTCCGCGATCGCCCGCATGATGTGCTCGATCACCATCAGGCTCCGCCCCCGGTCGCGCACCTGGCGCAGGAGCGCGACCGACGCCGCCACCTCCCGCTGATTCAGCCCCGCCATGTTTTCGTCGAGCAGGAGGACGCGGGCGTCGGTGGCCAGGACCCGGGCTAGGTCGAGGCGACGGCGCTCGGGCAGGGAGAGCGTCTCGGCGGCGGCCGCCGCCTTGTCGGCCAGGCCGACGAATTCCAGCCACGTCTCCGCCTGGTACCGCGCCGGGCCGAGGGACGCGCCTTTGCCGTAGAGGCCGGCGACGAAGACGTTTTCCAGCACGCTCATCCGAGGAAAGAGCTGGGGGATCTGAAAGGTCTTGGTGATTCCCAGTCGGCAGACTGCGTCGGTGGTGAGGCCGGAGATCGCCGCGCCGCGGTAGTAGACGGCTCCCGCGCTCGGCCGCTCGAGGCCGGCGATCAGGTTGAAGAGCGTGCTCTTGCCGGCGCCGTTCGGCCCGATGATCCCCAGGATCTCGCCCTCCGCCAGCTTCAGGTCGACGCGGTCGAGGGCCACCAGCGACCCGAAGCTCTTCGTCAGCGCGCGCACCTCGAGAATGCTCACGGCTGGACCCCCGCCCGGCGGGAGCGCAGGAGCCGGCCGACCCCGGCCAGCCCCGCGGGCATGAACAGCGAGACCGCCACGATGAGGACCCCGATCGCGATCAGGTAGTGATACACGAATCGGGTCCCCAGGATCTCGGCGGCCAGCGTGAGAAAGAGGGCTCCGAGCGGCGGGCCGAAGGGGGTGCCGAGCCCGCCCAGCAGGACCATCACGACCATCTGGAACGTGAGCCCGGCCCCGAAGAAGTCGCTGGCGTTGATGTAGGAAAGCCAGTAGCCGGCCGTGCCTCCCGTCCAGGCGATCAGGAGCGCGCTGCCCACGTAGACCCGCCGCTTGAGCCGGTGAATGTTCACGCCGGAGGCCTCAGCCAGTCGATCGTTCTCGCCGATCGCTCGCAGCCCGTAGCCGAATTTGGAGCGGCCCAGCCAGAGGGCCGCCGCCGTCACCAGCGAGGCCAGGGCCAGCATCACGTAATAGAAGAGGAGGTAGCCGGCGCTCAAGGGCAGCGAGACGCCGGCACTTCCGCCCGTGAGCGGGATCCCGGTGAGTCGGTCCCACGCCAACGCGAGCTGCTTGGCGGACTCGGCCAGCGCCAGCGTCCCGATGGCGAAGTAGGCGCCGCGCAGCCTGAGCGTGGGGGTGCCGACGGCGTAGGCGATGACCATCGCCACGCCTCCCGCCAGGACCAGGCTCACCAGAAACGGCAGGTGGGCCCGGAGCATCAACGCCGCCGTGGCGAAGGCGCCGACGCCGTAGTAGACCACGGGACCGAGGTCCACCGCGCCCGCGTAGCCGGCCAGGAGATTCCAGCTCCCGGCCAGCGCCGCCCACATGAAGATCACCGTCGCCAACCGGATCTGGTAGGCGCCGGCCGCCGCCGGGAACAGGAGGAGGAGCAAGAGGAGAAGAAGTGCGGCGACCTCGCCCGGCCCGAGCGACAGGAATCGCACTTACTCCAGGCGGCCTTTCCCCATGATCCCGGCCGGCATGAAGCGCAAGATCAGGTAGAGGAGGAAGAACGCCACGAGCAGCGAGAGCCCGGATTCCAGATACGTCTCGGTCAGAGCCTGGGCGATGCCCAGCGCGAGGCCGCCCCACACCACCCCGGGGATGTAGCCGAGCCCTCCCAGGACGACCACGGAGAAGGCGAACAACGTATACGTGAGCCCCATATAGGGCTCCACCGGCGCGTAGAACGCGATGAGAGAGCCCGCCACGCCCGAGATGCCGGCTCCCAGCCCGAAGGTCACCGCGTAGATCATGCGGTGGCTCACCCCCAGGAGGCGCGCCATCTCCCAGTCTTGCGCGGTGGCGCGGATCATCCGGCCCAGATGCGTCCTCTGGAGCAGCCCGGTGAGGCCGACGACCATGCCGACGCCGACGGCGCAGGCGACCAGACGCGAGAGCGGGATGATGAATGGTCCCAGGATGAGGCTCCGCTCGAAGTACGCGATCCTCACCAGCCGGTAATCGGCACTCCACAGCCGGAGCGCGGTGTTGACGAGGATCAGCGAGATGCCGAACGTCACCAGGAGCGAGAGGAGCAGAGGGCTCCCCAGCGTCCGGTTCAGGACGAAGTACTGCAGGAGATAGCCGAGGGCGAAGAGCAGCGCGAAGGAGATCGGCAACGTCAGGAATGGATCCACCCCCGCGGCGCTGACCAGCCAGTAGGTCGCGAAAGCGCCCAGCATGACGAGCTCACCGTGGGCGGCGTTGAGGATCCCGCTCACCCCGAAGATCAGCGAGAGGCCGACGGCCACCGCCGCGTACACCCCGGCTTGTAAGATACCGTTGATGAGCGTCTGGACGAGGTCGGCGAGGAGCGTCACGGGAGCCGCTACTCGAAGATCTCCACCTTGACGGGCGTGCAGTGGTACGCGTTACACGGCGCCAGCACGTCGAGCGGACAGTTGGAGAAGCCTACCAGGCAGTCCATCTCCGCGCGAAACTCGATGTAGTCTCCCGGCTTCGACACCGGCTCGCCGATCACCCAGCGTCCGCGCGCGCAATCGTGGTGGTAGTTCATGAAGAGGTCCATCGTGTCCGGAATGTCTTCGGGCAGGATCCCGTACGGCGCCACCGCGTTGGCGATGTTCTCGTGACAGCCGTCGCGCGGACCGAGCCCGTAGGACTCGTAGAGGAACCGGTTGCACATGCGGTTGTGAGTGTCGTGGACCCCCTTCGGCTCCGGCGTCTCCTTGACGATCGTCATCAGGGGCCGGCAGATCGTCGACAGGAGGGTGTCGCCTTCCGTCAGCTTGTCGCGCGGCACGTACTCGGCGCCGGGCTTGGGGACGTAGCGCGTGCGGGAGTACGACGTCGACAGCTTCTCGCGGGGGTTGTCGGCGTTGAACACCGCCATGTCGACGACCTGCTGGCCCTCGAGGTCCGTCACGCGTAGATGCTGGCCTTTCCGGACCCTCACCGCCAGTCCGCGCTTGGGCGGGATCACCTGCTCGAACACGACGCGCATGCCGCGGCTCCCAGCTCGTCGGAGGGGGCGATTCCACAGGCGCGCCCGCAGGGCGTGACGGCCCCCTCCGAAACCTCCCCCCAGGATTCGATTACGGCGGCAAAGCTGCCGTTCGAACGGAGGTAACTCGGACGGGCCAGCACGCGGCCCCGGGGCCGACGGGCACGTGCGGCACGGGTCGACGGGATCCGTTCCCGCCCGCTGGCAACGGACCCCGCGTGCCCAGGTGGAGCCCAGCCGCAACGGGGCAAGCGGACGCGTGCCGCGTGGTCCCGCGATCCCTGCCGTGCGTGCCCGTCGGCTCCGCCGGCGCGAGCGTGGCNATCATGAACATGACTTCTCAGACGGAACACTAGCGCGATCGCCAGGGCGTCAGCGGATACACGAGCTTCGCGGCCTGGGCGCCGCCCACTTCCTTGGGNTAGACCAGCGCGAACTTGCCGCCCTGGATCTGCACGGCAATGGGCGGCTTCTGGACGATGCCACCGTCCGGCCCGAACTTCACCTGCCCGTACAGCGTCTGGATGTCCTGCCGGTGGAGCTGCTCCATGAGCGCTTCGCGGTCCTTTTCCGACAGCGGGGGTTGGAGCCCGAGCTGCTCGATGGCCTTCTGCTGGGCGACCAGGCCGCCCGCCGCGGCCGCCTGGACGTAGTCGGCCGCGTGCCCGTATTTCTTCTCGATGGCGTCCGCGAAGGCCTGGGCGGAGCCGAACACGGGGTCCTTGAACGGGAAGGACGGCAGCCACTCGGAGGCGGCGATGACGCCTTCGGCGTCCTTGCCGAACTCCTTCAGGAACTCCGGCACCGTGGGGCCGTAGCTGAAGGCCAGGCCCTTGGGGGTGAAGTCCACCTCCTTGGTCGCCTTCATCACGCGCAGCGCGTGGGAGAACAGACCGCCGACCAGGAGCAGATCCGGGTTCTGCCGCTTCACTTTCAGGAGAAGCGAGTTGTAGTCGGTAAGGTCGAGCGGGAAGATCTCGAAGAGCACGACCTCGATGCCCATCTCCCCCAGGAACTTCTTGAATCCTTCCGCCGCCAGCTTGCCGAAGAGGTGATCGGACCCGATGACGGCGGCCCTGGTCGGCTTGGGCTGGACAATGGAGAAGACCTTGGCCGCCCCTTCCACCTCGTCGAAGGTCTTGTTCAGGGTGGCGAACACGTACTTGAACCCGCGCTCGAAGATCGGGTTGGCGCTGGCCGCTCCCGAGATGTAGGGGTATTTGTACTTCTCGGTCACCGCGCTGGCGGCGAAGACGATGCTCGAGCCGAAGGCCCCGAGGATGAGGTCGACCTTGTCCGACGTCGCCAACCGCTCGACGAGCTGCGCGCTCTTCTGCGGGCTCGACTCGTCGTCATAGTAGGTGATGCGGATGGGATAGCCGGTCCCCTTCACCTTGATGCCGCCCGCGCGGTTCACCGTCTCCGCCCAGAGATCGTAGACCTCCTTGAAGAGCGCGGCGTCGCGGCTGAAGATGCCGCTCAGCGAGAGGGCCACGCCGACCCGGAACTCCTTGGGCTGCGCGTCGGCGGTCCGCAGCCCTCGCCCCGCGCTTCCCGGCGCCGCCAGCGCCACCACGGCGAGGAGCAGGACCGCCAGCCACCGCATTCCGCGAGATCTCCATGTCGTCGCCATGCCCGGACCTCCCGTCCGCCAATCAGTCGAGTAAGGCCTTGCGCTGCCCGCCGTCCAGCGTGATCAGGGCGCCGTTCATGAAGCTGGCCCGGCCGGAGGCCACGAAGACGGCCACGTTGGCCACCTCCTCGGGCGTGCAGATGCGGCCCAGCGGGATGCTGCGCTCGGCCCGCTTCTGCGCCTCGTCGACGCTGATCTTCCGGAGCCGCGCGATGCCGCCGATGAGCTGGTCCCAGCGCTCGGTGGCCACCGGCCCCGGATTGATGGCGTTGACACAGATGTTGCGCCGGCCGTACTGCTCGGCCAGCGCCACCGTCACCGCCAGGTCGGCCGCGTTGGCCGCGCTGGGACTGAGCTCGATGCCGATGGGCTTGACGCCGTCGTTGCCGACGATGTTCACGATCCGCCCGCCCCCCTGCTTCAGCATGTGCGGGATGACGGCCTTGATGCAGCGGACGTAGCCCATGAACTTGAGCTGGATGGCCTTCTGCCAGTCCTCCTCGGTCAGATCGAGGATCTCGCCGCCGGGCGCGGCGCCGGCGTTGTTGACGAGGATGTCGATGCGGGCGAACCGGGCCGCGGTGGCGTCGACGATGTGCTGGACGTCCGCGGGCCGGGTGAGGTCGCCGGCTGCCGCGAACACCTCGGCCCCGGTCGCGCGGGCGATGTCCTGGGCCGCCGCTTCCAGCGTGGCCTTGTCCCGCGCGCAGACCGCGACCTTGGCGCCTTCCTCGGCCAGGCCCCGGGCCACCGCCTTGCCGATGCCCTTGCTCCCGCCCGTGACCAGCGCCACCTTGCCCTTCAAGCCGAGATCCATGTGCGGACTCCCCTCCTCGTGTGCTGTGAGAGCGCGAATCTATCAGGAAGCCCCGGGACCGTCAACGCGATGAGGTAATATGCCGGCGTGCGGTTCACCCCGTGACCGGAGGACGTCCATGAAGCTCGTCGATCTCTCTCACCCGTGGAACATGCACACGCCGGGCTGGGTCGGCTACCCGGGCTCGAAGATCTACTACACGCAGACGTTGCAGACGAACCGCATCGTCTCCCAGCGCATCGAGACCTCGCTGCACGTGGGCACGCATCTCGATGGGCCGATGCACGCGGCCGACGGCGCCGGCGATATCGCGTCGCTGCCCCTGACCAAGCTCGTCCACGAGGGGGTGATCGTGGACGTGTCCGGCGTGGTGGGCGACTGGGACATCATCACGCCGAAGCACATCACCGACAAGGTACGGATCAAGAACGGCGATGTCCTCATTCTCCACACCGGCTACCACCGGTACTTCGTGGACAAACCCCAGCAGGACCTCACCCGGTACTTCTGCATGCATCCCGGCGGCACCCAGGAGCTGGCGGCCTGGATGCACGACATGCAGATCTCCTGGTGGGGCATCGACGCCGGCTCCGGCGATCACCCCATGAACACGACGATTCGCTACATGCGCCCCGATCTCACGCGACGGTTCGAGGAGAAGGTGGGGATGCCGGTGGGGCGGTTTTTCGGCGAGTACGAGTACCGGCATCACAAGAGCGGCCGCCTGGTGAAGGAGGAGATCTTCCCGATGCACTACCTGGCCTTCCCGGAAGGGTGCATCCACGCCGAGAACGTGGGCGGTGACATCGAGAAGGTGCTCAACCAGCGCTGCATCATCGGCGCCTTCCCCTGGAAGTTCGAGGGCGGCGAGGCCTGCCCCTGCCGCATCATCGCCTTCTTCGACGTGGGGCCGCTGACCGTCGAGGAGCTCACCCACGTCCCCTGAGCGGCGCCCCGGCACCGAGGAGCGCCAGGCCCCGGCCGGCGCGGCTACTTGGGGTCGTAGACCTCGTTCACGTTGACGCCCTCGTGCGGCCCGCCGCCCCCGGCCACGTTGGAGCCACTCACCGCGTAGATCTTGCCGCCGATCTCAGCGACGGCCAGACCGTGTCGGGGCGTGGGCATCGGCGGCAACCGCTCCCAGCTGTTGCTCCGGGGGTCGTAGGCCTCGTGCGTGCGATAGGTGCCCACCAGGTCGTTCAGGTACGCCTCGCCGCCGAGCACGTGCATCCGCCCGTTGAGCACCGCGACGCCCACCCCACTGCGGGCCGTGGGCACGCCGAGCACGGAGGACCAGGTGTCCTTGGCCACGTCGTAGGCTTCGTTGGTGCTGACGTTGGTGGAGAGCCCGATGATGAACGTCGAACCGACGCGTCCACCCACCACGTAGATCTTGCCGTCGATCAGGGCCGCGCCGTGGTGATTGCGCGCGGTCAGCATCGGCCGGGCCGAGGACCAGGTGTTGGCCTGCGTGTCGTAGACCTCGTTCGTCGCCAGGTTTTCCACCGGCACCGTCGGCCGCAGCTCGGGAGTGGAATAGCTGGGATTGCGGGCGCCGCCGATCGCGTAGATCTTGGTCCCGACCGCGGTGGCCGTGAGCGCCCCGCGCGCGGTCGGCAGCGCAGGGCCTTTCGACCACGCGTTCGTGGTGATATCGAAGACCCAGACCGAGTTGGTCGGGACCCAGGCGGGCAGGCCACCGCCGGCGGGACGAGCGATCAGGAAGCCCCCGATCACGTAAAGCTTGTTGGCGACCGCTGCAAAACCCGGGTGGTGGATCCCTTCGGGGAGTGACGGCAGCTTCGTCCACTGATGGGAGGCGGGATCGTAGCTGTAGTGGATCTGCTTGGGCTCCCACCCCGGGAAGGCGCCGAGCCCGGCCAGAACGTAGAGCTTGCCGCCGGCCGCGGTCCCGATGACCTCCTCTTCACCCTGGGGGATCGGTTTCAATTTGTCCCAACGGCCCTGGGCCAGCGCCTGGCCGGGGATCAGGAGCGTAGCCAGCACCGAGACGAGACCGATGACGACCCCAGCGCGCATATCAGTCCTCCTGTCGTTCTCACGTCCGGTCGGGAGCACACGGCCACTCGCCGAAACGGCCACCCTGCGGGAGCCACGCGCATCGGCCGATGCGCGCGACAATCTGCCTGGAGACGGCCGCTGTCAAGTAGCGATTGGCCACAGGAGAGCTCGCCCGCGTCAGTGACCTCCTGAACCATTCGAAGGCGTTTCGGCTCAGCGAGGGCCTTCAGGACCCGGAGCAGAGTGTCGTCGTCCACGATGAGCCCCCAGAGGTCTCCACGCCGTTGAGCCCGCTCATCCGACGACGTCCATGCCAGCCGGGGGATGGTCTCGAATGGTAAGCCAGTCGGTTCGCGCTCTGCCCCATTCCTGGAGAATCAGGCCATGCGCCTCGAACAATTGACGGATGCGAATGGCGTCCCAGCCGATGACGTCCTCGAGGATGGGAACCAAAACGCTGAGCGCGTTGTCGCTCACCACGGTGCGCTTGGCGATCCGGGCGATGTGCCTGGCCTCGGACACGGCAATAGTGAAGCCGTCGCGGGTGTTGACCTGCAGCATCACATGAACGTCCGAGCTACCGTCGCCGACGTAGACCGTACGGTCGGGGCCGACCTGAAGCTTCGCCTCAAGCTCCTCCAGAATGGCGACCTTCCCGTATCCGGCCGGGACCTGGGTGATCGCGCAGATTTCGCCCGACGAGGGGTCGAAGTCGAACTCAGCACCGTGGATGTGCTCNGGGGGNACGAGGCCCTCCAGGGCAGACTCGATGACCGCCTTCGGCGCGGCCGAAATGACGTAGAACGAGAAGCGATGGCCGTCGAAGCCGCGGTCCAGTATCTCGACGAACCGCCGAATATCCTTCTTCAGGCGAACTCGCTTTCCCGCACCGACCAGATGCTCTCTACGAACGCAACGGAATTCGGGATCGTGCCGCAGCAGGTAGGCCAGCTCGGCGCCCTGCTGTACAAGGTGGACGTTCGACAAACCGGCGACCTTCTCCACGAAGCCCGAGGCACCGATGACCTCGCTCAGGACGATCCCGGAATCGTTNAAGCTCAGCGTCTGNTCGAAGTCACACGCGACCAGATAATGCCGACTCACTGCTCCTCGCGCGGGCATGCGTCCTTCATCCATCTCCTCTTCCTTAGATGCGGGGGGCGCGACGAGTGATGCAGCGGCCGCTCACGAGCGGGTGTCTGTGGCGGGAGTCACCGCCAACTGCGTTCGCGTAAGCACCTGCCTAAGGGGCAGGCACGGGAGGAGGCGCCTCAGCTCGGCGATGGAGTGTAGAGCAGCGCCGGAATCCCGGTCTTTCGGAACGCCTTGGCCGCGCTGCCCGTGCGCACCGCGCGACTGAGCCACGTCCGGTCTCCGGCGCTGAGCGCGACAAGATCCGCCCGCCAGGCTGCGGCTTCATCCAGGATCGTCGCGTCCAGGTCTCCCAGCCGAATGGCGCGCTCAACGGGGAGGTCACCGAAACTCGCCGCCACCGCATCCAAGTACCGCGAGCCCTCGGCCTCCAGCCGCCGTCTCTCCTCATCTGTCTGGCTGGCCGCCTTCGTCCCGTCTGCATCCACGCCGGGGAGGGGGCGGACGTAGAGGAGGCGGACCGTGCATCCGGCGTTCCGCGCGACGCCGACGATCGTCTGCAAGGTCGCCTCGTCGGCAACCCGGTCAGCCAGCGGAACGAGCAGACGTCTCACCACGGTCGTCGCTGCCCCATGATC
>JGI25382J37095_10000447_pt1 | contig 10189 bp, 11 predicted proteins | sample GraSoi013_1_40cm_3_FD_37095 | JGI IMG/M metagenome (IMG submission 37095)
GTTGTGGCGGCCCTTGTTGTCGATCTTGCGGATGCGGACGGCGCGCGAGCGGCCGGTGGACTCGTGACCGTGCTGAACGAGTCTTCCGAGCCGACGGACGTCGCGGCACGCAGCAGCCAAGGGATGGCGTCGGCCACTGCCGCGTCGGCACGTTCCTTCACCGTACCCAGGATCTGGCTGCCATCGTTCGATTCCCAATGTGGGCCGGCATAGTGTCGGCCGATCCTGTTTCCGCGCGCGCTGAAAAGATCGGCTTCGGGAGCCACGAACGCCCATTCGTATCCCCCGGCCTGATCCTTTCGGACGCGGCATTCGTAGATCTGCACGCCCTTTGCGGGAACGATCATCGCCAGCGATTCGTTCGCCCCGGGTTTGAGCTTGTCCGGCACGCTGATCATAGACGTCGGCGGTTGCGGGCTCGCGCACGCGGCGACGTGGAGCACCAGCAAGAAGGCCGTGACCTTGAATGTTTTGGAAAGGGTGTCCTCTTCCTGGGCCCTGGCTTGATGCCTAGCGCTCGCGGTCACCTGCCGGCCGCCGACAAGAACGCCGACGCATCCTCGACTTCTCCATTCTCGAGCGGCCGGTCAGGTGTACTGCGACGTCAGGCATCGAGTCGATGTCGCGCCCGTTATTCGGAAGCTTACCGATGCTGAGCGGCAAGCGCACCGTCGATCAGCGCGAACACCGCGAGCAGCGTGAGCAAGGCGCCAGCCGTGAACCAGCCCGTGGACCCCAACTTCCACACGTGCTCCGTCACGCCTGCGAGAAGCCCGAGGACTCCGCACAGGAACCCCAGTACCGCCGCCACCCGCGCTGCCATACTTCGCGTTCTCCCAGATGCCATGTGGGCCTCCTTTCCCTCACACGACGTCAAGCGCCGCATGATTGCACACTAAACCAGTCCCGAGCAATCGAGGTGCGCGCCATCGCAGCGCTCAGTTATGCGGACGTCATCTGTCGCCCGCGGGGTGATGACGTTCGGTCTACCGCTCACGCTCAGCGGCGCGCCGGCGGAGGCGCGCCCTGCGGGATATCGCGCGTCGCCACGCCCATGTATCCAGTCTCCGCACGAACGCCGAGGAGGTGTCTGCCGCTAGCGGCCGAGGAACTTGGCCACTCTCCGCGCGATGCCGCCCGATGGCGTCCAGGCGCGCGTCACCTATCCTGGCCGCCGCCCTCTGACTCTCCCCGGGCGATGGCATCCACGCGCACGTCGGTGACGGCGATCTCGGGCGCGTACACGACCTCGTCGGCCGCCCACACGATCGTGCCCTTCACGTCCTTGGTGACGCCGGCGACGTTGTTCAGGAACGTGGCGATGTTGTCGTTGATCCGAATCGTGTTCGCGGTGATCGGCTCCGCGATCCGGCCGTCGCGAATCATATAAGAATCCGCCGTCACCGTACATGTGAAATCACCGGCGCGGAGTCCGTTGATCGGGTACGTGTACCAGATGCGCCCGATGTAGAGGCCGTGGCCGACGCGGCGCAGCAGCTCGTCGCGGCTCACCGGCTCGGCGCCCTCGACGACGACGTTGGTGGCCGCGGCCGAGGGCCGGCTGGCGAACTGTCGGCCGCCGCCGGCGCCGAAGCGAAAGCCGTTGCGCGGCACGAGGGCTCTGGCCAGCTCCGTGTCGTCGCCGCCGAGCTTGGCCGCGCGCTGCGGATCGCGCAGCAGGCGCTGCGTGTCGTACCAGCACGACAGACAGCCGGTGAGGACGCCGTCGCGGATCAGGTCGGTGCGGCCCGTCGGCAGCCCCTCGCACGTGATGCCCTTGGAGCCCATCATCCCCGGCATGGCGCCGTGGTCGTAGATCGAGAGTGCGGGCGAGGCCACGCGACGGCCCAGCCGGCCCACGAACGGCGACGCGGAGGCGTAGAACGTGTCGGCGTTGCAGGCGGGGATGATCAGGTCGTTGAGGATGTCGGCCACGGGCTGGCGGCCGAACACGACGGTGTAGCGCCCCGACGGCACGCGCACGCCGCCGACGGCGGCGATGGCCGCCTGCGCGGCCTCGCCGCCCGCCTCGTCGCTGAAGTCGTCGAGCCGCGTGCCGGTGGACCAGCCCGAGCCCTTGGCCGCGTGTGCCTCGACCATCGACGTCACGAACGCGGTGACCAGCGTGGACTCGTCGGTCTGCACGCGCGGCATCGCGCTCGAGGCGATGGCCATGCGCTCCTGGAGGATGGTCACGTCGCCGCCGACGATCAGGCCGAGCCGGCGCAGCGCCTCCTCGCTCTCGGCCAGGCCGGCCAGGCGCGAGGAGGCGAGAAAGGTCCGCAGCGCCCCGCCCACGATCGTCCAACCAGCCTCGACGAGGCGCTCGTCGCTCACGCGCATGAGCGCGGGATCGTGATAGTCGGTCAGCGCGCGCGGCGTGGGCAGCGGCCGCGGCAGCGAGACGAATTCGGGGTCGGCGACCGCGGAGCGCCGCGCCTTGTCGAACGCGCGCTCGACGCCGCCTGCGACAGATCGCTCGGCTCGCTGCCGAATCCGACACGCCGGCCGTCGAAGACGACCTGGAGGCCCAGCCCGTACGACTCCACGGACTTCGGCTCCTCGACGCCGTTGCAGGGGACGTGCGACGTGTAGTTGAGGCGCGTGAGCAGTGCGCCGTTGGCGGAGACGAATGCCTCGGCCTCGCTCACGCCGGGCCGGGCGGAAGCCCACGCCAGCGCCTGCTCGGCCGCGCGCGTCAGCTCGGCGAGGCTATTCAAGGACCTGATCTGCCCGCAGCAGCACCGTCGGCGGGATTGTCAGGCCGAGCGCGTTCGCGGTCTTCATGTTGATGACCAGCTCGAATTTCGTCGGCTGCTGGACCGGAAGATCCGCCGGCTTCGCTCCGGAGAGGATCTTGTCGACGTATGTGGCGGCGCTCCTGTAGACCGCGGAGAGGTCGGTGCCGTAGCTCATGAGCCCGCCCGCCTCAGCGGCGCTGCGAAAGGGATAGACCGCCGGAAGGCGGGTGCGAGCCGCCAGCTCGACGACACGTCGATATTCGCTGGTGAGCATCGGGTCCGCCGATACGAGCACGACGTCGGCCCGTTCACGAGCCATCACCGTGAACGCGAGTTCGATCTGGCCGGGAAGCCGCGCTTCCACGAATCGAAGCCGTATGCCCTGGGCCTGTGCCGCGGCCTCGAGCGGCTGTCGCTGCAGTTTCGCCTCGAGATTTCCGGGATTCCAGAGCACGGCCACGCGCGCGGCTCTGGGCAGAGTCTCCTTGATCAGCTCCAGGCGCTTGGTGTCGAGCTCTTCGGCGAGAATCTCGAAGCCTGTCACGTTGCCTCCCGGGCGGGCGATGCTCGACACGATGCCCGCGGCCACGGCGCTTCCGCTGACGAAGACGACCGGGATGGTCGTCGTCGCCGATTTCACGGCCCGCGCGGCGGGAGGACCGCCGGCGGAAACGATCAGTTCCAGGTTGAGCCCGATCAGCTCCCTGGCCAGGTTCGGGAGGCGCTCGTAGTTGCCCTCCGCCCACCGCGCCTCGATGGCGATGGTGCGACCTTCCACGTAGCCGAGATCGCGGAGCCCTTGCCGAAAGGCCTCGAACTGGGATCGGCCTCCCGAGGCGGACAGACTCGAGAGATAGCCGATCCGGTGCGCCTGTCCCGCCGGCTGGGCGAGCGCGGCGACCGGCGCCGTGAGCAGGACGAAGGTGAGAACGGCTGCGGCCAGGTCGCGCACGTCAGTGCTTGGGGTCGCGCGAGACGTTCGTGCCCACCACCGGATAACCCTTCTCGTGCCAGCCGGGGAGGCCCTCCTCGAGCACCCGCTGGTTGCGCCACCCGAGCGCGTAGAGGACGTTGCTGGCCCCCCGGGACAGCGCGTGCGGGCACGTTCAATAGAAGACGACGAGGCCGGTCTTGCTGATCTCGTAGGCGCGGGACTCGACGGCGCGCAGCGGCATCGAGCGCGCGCCCTTGATGTGCATCTCGACGTAGGAATCCCAGTGACGCACGTCGATGATGTCGGCGGTGGCGCCGCCGTCGAGCGCGGCCTTCAGCTCGTCGGCCTTGATGAAGTTGACCGGATAGTCGGGCGGCGCCGCCGGCGCGGCGCCGACGAGCACGATGGCGGCGGCCACCACGGCCATGAGCGTGCGACGCACGGCTAGCCGCCCAGCACGCGCGCGCGGCTGCGCATCGTCGGCCCGCCGTTGCCGAGCTTCTTGCTCTGCATGGGCTGGCCCTTGCCGCAGTTCGGGATCGGGTAGAGGCGGAAGTCCCGGCCGACGGCGTCCACCTTCATCAGATAGTCGCGCGTGTCGGCGGCGATGCCGCCGTCGCGATAGAGCCGCGTGATCTCGCCGCGCTCGATCGCGTAGACCTTGCGCGCGGAGATGCGGAAGTTCTCGCGGCTCTCGGCGATCGAGGGGATGCGGTGGCCGACCAGGTAGTAGCCGCGGTCCACGTCGCCGATGATGCGCGCGGGATCGGCGTCGCCGCCGTCGAAGACCGTGTTCGACATCCGGATCAACGGCACCAGCGCCGCGCTGGTGGCCTTGAAGTGGCCGTTGGGCTCGCCGCCGAAGACAGCCGCCGTCTGCCGGCTGTTCATGAATCCGCGGAAGACGCCGCGGTCGATGTGGGTCACCCGCCGCGCCGGCGTGCCTTCGTGGTCGTACGCGTAGTGCCGTAGCCCGGCAGCGCGGGATCCGAGTACGCGGTCACCAGCGGTGAGGCGATGCGGCGGCCGACCTGGTGAGCGTCGAGGTCGGCGAGCAGCCACGAGCGGCCGGCGTAGGCGGTCTCCATCTTGAGGGCGCGGTCCAGCTCGGCCGGATGGCCGACGATCTCGTGGGAGACGAGCGTGTTGTAGTGCGGGTCGGTGACCACGACGACCTCGCGCTCGGAGGTCGGCAGCGCGGGCGCCGCCGCCAGCTCGGCCGCGTCGCGCGCCAGGGCCAGCGCGAAATCGCGAAACGGCGGAAAGCCGAGGAGCGGCTCGTCGACACCCTCGCCGATGATCTCCCAGCCGCGCTGATGCCCCATGACGTCGTAGATTTCCTGGCTCGTCTCGGCCCCGACCGCGACCACGGAGGCCGCGCCTTGCGTGAGGGCGAACGCCTGGTCGATCAGCGCGCCCTCGGTGGAGGCGAACAGCTCGCGGGTGAGCTGCGTGAGNACCGGGACCCAGTTGTAGCGCACGCTCGGCTGCGCGGCGGCGATCGCGCGCGAGACGTCGGTGGCCACGGCGACCATGTCCGCCAGCGGCACCGAGCGCGGATCGATCCGATAGACGGCGGGAACGACATCCGAGCGGACGTCCACCGCGTGGAGGCGCAGGTCGGCGAGCGCGTCGCCGAGCGGCCCGAACTTCTCGCGCGCCGTCGCCTTGTGCTCGGCGTTGGCCATCGCGCGCCGGTAGGCGCGCTCGAGCGCTTCGGCCAGCCGTCGCTCGAGCGCGGGCACGTCGGCGGTGCCGAGCACGATCCCGATCCATCCCGGCGCCAGCGTGCGGTCGCCCGCGAGCACGCGGACGCCGGCCGTGCACGCGTAGTCGTCGCCGGACGAGCGCTCGGCGCCGTTCTCGGCGATCGCGTGGCGGCTCTCCGTGACCTCCAGTCTCATATCCGCGTAGACGAGGCGTGGCAGCCGTCGCGCCGCGTCGGCGAGCAGGGCGGGCACCGTTGCGCGCGCGCGATCGATCAGCTCGACGGTGAGGGCGGCCGGCATCGTCAGGGCGCCTCGAAGGGCTCGACGGTCACGCGCTCGCCGGCCTTCACGTCGCCGCGCGCCTCCTCGAGGACGACGAAACAGTTGCCGGCCACCATCGACGAGAGGATGCCCGAGCCCTGCGGCCCCGTCGTGCACACCTCCCAGTCGCCCTCGCGGAACGCGAGGATCCCGCGCTTGTACTCGGTGCGGCCGGTCTTCTTGCGCATCGGCTCCAGCGCGCGCGCCTGCCAGGTCTCGGGGAAGAGCCGGCGGCGGCCCGCGAGCTTGTAGAGCGCCGGGCGCACGAAGAGCAGGAACGACAGCAGCGAGGCCACCGGGTTGCCGGGCAGCCCGAAGAAGAGCGCGCTGCCGATGCGACCGACGGCGAAGGGACGGCCGGGCTGCATGGCCACCTGCCAGAAATCGATGGCGCCCAGCTCCTGGAGCACGTCCTTCACGAGGTCGTAGACGCCGACGGAGACGCCGCCGGAGGTCACCACGACGTCGGCGGCGCGCGCCGCGTCCTCGAGGCTGGCGCGCAGCGTGTCGCGCACGTCGGGAACGATGCCGAGATCGATCACCTCGCCGCCGCATTGCTCGATCGAGCCGCGCAGCGTGAAGCGGTTGGCGTCGTAGATCTGCCCGGGACGGCGCGGCGTGCCCGGCTCGGCGACCTCGTCGCCCGTCGAGAGCAGGGCCACGCGCGGCCGCCGGCGCACCGAGACCTGCCAGGCGCCGAGCGAGGCCATCAGGCCGATCTCCTGCGGTCGCAGCACGCTGCCCGCCTCGATGACGACCTCGCCCATCCGGACGTCCTCGCCCGCGAGCCGCACGTTGGCGCCCTTGTCGATGGGCCCGACCCGGATGCTGTCGCTCTCGCGCTGCACGACTTCTTGCGGATACACGGTGTCGGCGCCGGCGGGCATCGGCGCCCCCGTCATGATGCGCAGCGCCTGCCCGGCGCCGAGCTTGCCCTCGAAGACGAAGCCCGCGGCGAGGTCGCCGATCACGACGAGGTCACGGGTGCCACGGGCCGGGATGTCCGCGCTGCCGACGGCGTAGCCGTCCACCGCGGAGTTGTCGGCGGGAGGGACGTCGAACGGCGCGGCGAAGTCGTCGCTGAGGACGCGCGCGAGCGCGCGCGTGAGCGGCAGCAGCTCGGGCGCGAGCGGCGCGCCGATGCGGGCGAGAATCTGCGCTTGCCCGTCGCGCACCGAGATCATGCGGGTATTATACGCGCCATGAACGGGGCGACTCCGGCCGCGACCCATCCCGCCGGCTTCTGGATCCGGCTCGGCGCGTTCCTGATCGACCTGCTCGTGATCATGGTCGCCCAGTTCCTCCTGCAGCTGATCGCCACGGCGCGCTACGGCTCGAGAGGCGAGGGGACGATGCCCGCCGTCGCCTTCTTCACGTTCGTGTTCGCCGTCGCGTATCCCACGGTCCTGCACACGATCGCCGGCCAGACGCTCGGCAAGCTCGCCACGCGCGTCCGCGTCGTCGCCCTCGACGGCGGCGCGCTGCCGCTCGGCGCCGCCTTCCTGCGCGCGGTCGCGTTCTGGGGCGCGCTCTTCGTCACCTTCGGGATCGGCCAGATCATCGGCGGGCTGCGCAAAGACAAGCGCGCGCTCCACGATCTGCTGGCCGGCAGCCGCGCCGAGCGGCTGCCCGGCGCGACCCTGTCCCGGCGCGGGGTCACGCCGCGCCCGGCAGCGCCGCCGGACGTGTCGCCGGCTCCGCCGCTCGTTCGCCCGGGACCGTTGCAGCCGTCACCTCCGGCGTCGGAGCCGCGGTCGATCGGGTGATCCGGACGCTGCCGCTGCAGTTGCGCAACCGGCTGGCGGCGACAATTCTGGAGGCCGTCGACGACGTGCAGGCGCGGCGCGCGCTGGCGAGGCTGGCGGACGCGCCCGACGCGTGGCTGGCGGCGGACGAGCATGAGTGGAGGGACCTGCTCGCGCAGCGCGCGCGGCGGGCGAGCGAGGCGCTGGCGGCGCGTCGGCCGTCCGCGAAGCGCGGACTCGGCGCCGCGCTGGAGGCGGCGGCCACGCTCTACGAGGCGGGGTTGCACTTCGAGGTGCACGAGCTGCTCGAGCCGCACTGGATGGCGGCGAGCGGCGAAACCCGGGAGGCGCTGCAGGGCGTGATCCAGGCGGCCGTCGGCTGGCAGCATCTCGCCAACGACAACGTCGCCGGCGCGCGATCCCTGTTGATGGAGGGCGCCGCGCGCCTCTACGGCCGGCGGCTCGGCGGGCGCGACTTCGACGCCTTCGCGCGGGCGACGGCGGAGGCGGTCACCCGGCTGCCGGCGGCAAAGCCGCCGCCATTTCCCGCGCCGACGCCATTTCCCAAGCTTACGACTGACGCGAGCGACAGAGAGGAGAGCGTATGAATCTCGAGCTCAACGACAAGGTGGTGGTGGTGACGGGCGCCAGCCGCGGCATCGGNCGCGCGATCGCGCTCGGGATGGCGNCCGAGGGCGCGCGGGTGGTGGCGGTGGCGCGGGACAAGNCGGCGCTCGACAAGCTGGTCACCGAGGCGCGCGCACGCAGCAAGAAAGACGCAGTCGCCNTCGGTGCCGACCTCTCGCAGCTGGCGGAGGTCGNGCGCGTGGTNGAGGAGGCCAGGCGCGCCGGCGGCGGNCGCATCGACGTCCTCGTCAACAACGCCGGCGCCATCCGCGGCGGCGGCTTCCTGGACATGCCCGACGCGCAGTGGCTCAACGACTGGAGCCTCAAGCTCATGGGCTACATCCGCATGGCCCGCGCCGTGTTCCCGATCATGAAGGCCCAGGGCGGCGGGCGCATCGTCAACGTCGTGGGGGCGGCCGCGCGCAACCCGACGGCGACCTATCTGCCGGGCGGCGCCGCCAACGCCGCGCTCGTGAACTTCACGAAGGGCCTCGCCGACCTGGGCGCGGAGTGCGGCATCCTGGTCACCGCGGTGTCGCCGGCGGCGACGCGCACGGAGCGCTGGGACCAGCTGATGGAGCAGCAGGCGAAGGCGGCGGGGAAGACGGTCGACGAGATGCGCGCGACCGCGCAGGCGCCCTACAAGCTCGGCCGCATCGCGACGCCCGAGGACATCGCCGACGTCGTGTGCTTCCTGGCCTCGGCGCGCGCCTCGTTCATCACCGGGATCTGCATCACCGTCGACGGAGGGGCCACGCGGGGCGTCTACGCCTGAGACGAGGAACGAGGCGTCGGCGGCTCGGCGGCCGGGGGCGCCTCGGCCAAAGTTATTCGGCCTCTGCGGGCGCCTTGACATGCGTCGCCTCCTGTCATTATCTTTCCCTAGCGCAGGCTGGGGTTCCCTATCTCGCCGCTTGCAATAAGGGCAGGAGGTTTCGCGAGATGGCGGCAAAGTTGTTCGTCGGCAATCTTTCCTTTCAGGCCACGGAGGAAGACCTTCGCGAGCTCTTCGCGCAGGCGGGGACCGTGGAGACCGTGCGGATCATCACCGACCAGTTCACCGGTCGCCCCGCGGATTCGGCTTCGTCGAAATGGCGACGAAAGAAGAGGCGACGAAGGCGGTCGAGATGCTGAACGGGCGGCTCTTCCGCGATCGCAACCTGGTGGTGGACGAGGCGCGCCCACAACCCCAACGTGGTGCCGGCGGCGGTGGCCCGCGCGGTGACCGCGGCGGGCGGCCCGGCGGCGGTCCGGGCGGAGGAGGCGGCTGGCGCCGCTAAAAAAGGCGCGGCCCTTGGAGTCCGAGGAGGCCCGGAGACAGCGTCTCCGGGCCTTCGTTCTTGCTACGGCTCTGGGCTCAAGGCGGCGAGAAGCGTGGTCATTGCGCGGTTCAAGGGTGTGGCAATACCGTGCTGCTTGCCGATGCGGACGACCGCGCCGTTCCTCGCATCGGCTTCGAGGGGACGTCCGGCACGCCGGTCCGCGAGGAGGGAGGTGCCCGCGTCACCGGGCCCCTCGATCATCGACGCGACGATCTCGTCCGCGAGGCCCTCATCGAGGATCGCTCCGACGGCGCGGCCCACCGCCACGCACTCGAGGACGAGGTCGCGCGCGAGGCGCGCGACGCCCGGCTCGCGCATCACCTCGAGGGTGCGGTCCGTGAGCGCCGTGATCGCGCCGCCCGCGACATTGAGGCAGAGCTTCCGCCAGGCCGCGGTGCGGAAGTCCGTCGTGAGATGCACCGCGATATCCCCTCCGGCGAAGAGGTCAGCGAAGGCGTGGCCTGCGGGATTGTCCGGAACGGTGAGCGTGGCCTCCGCGCGCTGAATCACCTGGCCGGGCGCACGCTTTGCGGCCCGGCACTCGACGACGACGGGAAGGAGGGTCGCGTCCCGAGCATAGGGCCTGACTCGCTGCTCGTGCTCGACGCCGTTCTGAAGGATGGCGACGGTCGTGCCTCGATCGGCAAGCGCGCTGAGCCAGGCGCCTGCGCCGGCGGTCTGGTGCGCCTTGGTCGCGAGGAGCACCCACGGAACGGGACGAAGACCCTCGACGCTCGTCGCGACCTGCGGTCTGGCCTTCAAGATGCCGCGTGGGGTCTGGACGACGAGC
>JGI25382J37095_10000448_pt1 | contig 10183 bp, 8 predicted proteins | sample GraSoi013_1_40cm_3_FD_37095 | JGI IMG/M metagenome (IMG submission 37095)
TACCCGACCATGGGCACGAAGCGGTCCTTCCCCGGGCTCTGGAGCCACGCGCCGCCCGTGTCGGCGCCGAGGGCGCGCACCATCGCCCGCGTCGTCCGGCGTAGGACCTCCGTCAGCTCGAGGGTCGAGCTCGTGTCCTGGCTCACCGCCAGGAGCGTCTCGGTGTGACGCAGCCGCTCCTGTGTCTCCTCGTAGAGGCGCGCGTTCCGGATCGCCGCCGTCGCCGACGTCGCCAGCGCCTCGCCGAGCGCGATCTCGTCGGGGGCGAAGCTGTGGGGCGTCCGGTACCAGACCGTGAGGATGCCGACGAGCTGGTTCTCGAGGAAGAACGGGAGGCCGAGGAACGACGCGAAGCCTTCGCTCTTGAGCCAGTCCCGGTCCGTGACGCCGGGACGGGAGAGCACGTCGCTGAGGGCGAGCGTCGTTCGATGCTTGACGATCCAGCCGGCGAGCCCCTCGTCGTCGTCGGCCGCGGGCTGGGTGGACTGCTTGGGCACGCGCGTCGCGCCCGCCTGCGCCTCGAGGCGGAGGCGGCCTGGCGTGCCCTCGGCGATCAGGATCCGGACGACGTCTGCGCTGAGGCGAGTCCGCACGAGCTCGCTGAGCCGGTGGAGGACCTCGGAGACCTGCAGCGTGCCGGTCAGCAGGCGGCCGGCCTCGACGAGGCTCTCCTGCGCCGCCGCGCGGCGCATGACCCGCTCGTAGAGGCGCGCGTTCTCGACCGCGATCGCNACCCGGTCGGCGACGATCTTGAGCAACTGTTCCTCGTCGGCCTTGGCGCCCGGCGGCATGACGTGCCGCGCCACCATCGTGCCGAGCTCGCGGCCCCGCACGGTGAGGGGCAGCGTCCACTCGACCTCGGTCCACTCGTCGGCCGGCTCGACGCCCGCGCCCGCGAGCACGCTCCGCGGCTGGGCGCCNGTCTCTCCGCGCACCACGACCCGCACGCCCGGTGGATCGGTGAGCTCGACGCGGAGGCTCGTCGTGCCGATCGCCTGCGCGAGCCCCCGCAGCAGGCGCTCGAGCATCTCCGCCACGCCCGGCTCTGAGGTGATGTCCTGCACCGCACGGTGCAGGTCGGCGAGCTGGCTCGCGCGCCGGACGAAGTGCTGGTTGAGCCGCTTGAGCTCCTCGACCTGGTTCAGCAGCCGGTAGACCAGGCGCTGGTTGAGCTCGCGGAGGTAGACGCCTTCCTCCCGGCCCTCGACGCGCTCGCGCTTGCCCCCGAGGAACTCGGCGACCTGCCGCGGGAAGGCGTCCACGTTGATCGGCTTCTGGAGGTAGCCGTCGCAGCCGGCGACGAGCGTTCGCTGCCGGTCGCCCTGCATCGCGTAGGCGGTGACGGCGATCACCGGGGTGGACGCGAGGTTGGGGAACGACTTCAGGATGGCGACGATCTCGTAGCCGTCGACGCCCGGCAGGTTGATGTCGAGGAGAATCAGCGCGGGCTCCTCGCGGATCGCGGCCTCGATGCCGGCCAGGCCGTCATCGGCCTCGACGAGGTCATACCCGGCGGCCTCGAGGACGGCGCGGACGAGCATCCGGTTCTCGGGGTTGTCCTCGATGTAGAGGATCTTCGGCTTCTTGTTGAGTGCGCGTCCCGGCATATGGTCGCCCGTCTCCTCAGCTCAAGGGTAGTGTGAAGTGGAAGGTCGAGCCCTGGTTCTCACGGCTCTCCGCCCAGATCTTGCCGCCGTGGAGCTCGACGAACTTCTTGCTGATCGCCAACCCGAGCCCGGTCCCGCCCGCGCCCCGGGCGACCGGGTTGTCCAGCTGCTGGAACGGCTCGAACAGGCGCGTGAGGTCTTCCTGGCGGATGCCGATGCCCGTGTCCGACACCCTCACGCGCACGGCCTCCGGCTCGGCCTGCACGCTGACGAGCACCCGGCCCTGCGTCGTGAACTTGATCGCGTTCGACAGGAGGTTCAGGAGGATCTGCTTCACCTTCGTCCGGTCCGCGACGAGCCGCGGCAGCTCGAGCGGCACGTCTTCTCGAGCTTGAGCTGCTTGCCGCGGGCGAGCGGCATCGACGATCGATGCACTCGTCGATCAGCTCGTGGAGGTCGACCTCCTCGGACACCATTTCGACCTTGCCCGCCTCGATGCGCGAGAAGTCGAGGATCCCATTGATGAGCTGGAGCAGGTGGGTGCCACTGTTGTGCACCGAGCGGATGTAGGTCTCCTGGCGCTCGGTCAGGTCGCCGTCGAGCCGGTTCAGCAGGACCTTCGAGAAGCCGATGATCGAGTTCAGCGGCGTCCGGAGCTCGTGCGACATGCTCGCGAGGAACTGCGACTTCAGCCGGCTCGCCTGCATGAGCTGGGCGTTCGAGGCCGACAGCTCCTCGTAGAGTCGCGCGTTCTCGAGCGAGATCGCCACCTGGTTCGCGAGCACGGCGAGCACCTCGAGCTCCTGGCCGTCGAAGATCTCGCCCGAGAGCTTCTCGCCGACGAGGAGGATGCCGGTGAGCTTGTTCTCGATCTTGAGCGGCACGATGAGGGCCGCGCGGATCTCCTCAAGCTCACCCTCCGCGGTCTCGAAGTACTCGGCGATCTCGGGGTTGAGCTTGACCTCCTCCTTGACCAGCACCCGACCNGTCTGNTTGAGCCACTGGACGATGGGGCTGTCGACGGGAATCATGGAGACGGTCGCCCCCTCGCCGATGTTCGTCTCCTCACGATAGATGACGAACGCGCTCCGCGCCGCGTCGTAGATCATGAGCGCGCAGTGGGTCAGCGGGACGCCCCGCACCAGGCCGTGCACGAGGGTCTCCATGAGTCGGCCGAAGTCGAGGATCGTGCTCATGCGTTTGCTGAGATCGAGCAGAGTCTCGTAGCACCCGCGACGCCGGCTGAACATGAGGCGTTCGATCGAGCCCTCCAGNCGCTGGCCCAGCGGNCTCACGAGCAACGTCATGATGAAGCCGAGCGGGAGGATCACCCACAGCGGGTTCATCTGCTCCCAGTCGGCGTACTGCTCGGCCAGGACGAGGACCGACGTGAGGACACCCCAGAGCACCAGGTAGATCGCGCCCTTCTTCACCGCCACGTTCACGTCAAAGAGGCGGTAGCGCACGATCGACGTGCCGAGCATCAGCGCGAACACCATGTTTGCCGGGATCCCCATCGGGTAGACGAGTTCTGCCGCCGGCACGACGCGAGCGAGGAGGAATCGCGCGATGTCGATGAACCCGCCCGCGACGCTCACGAGTGTCCCGAGGAGGATCACGTCGCGCGGTTACGACGGAAGCTCGAGTCGACGCCCCTGTACGCCTTCACAAGGTGCGAGAGGCCGTAGATCAGGAAGCCGAAGAAGTAGGGGAAGAAGAGGTAGTAGAGCGGTCCGATCGCCGGCGTCCAGCCCCAGTACGTCCACTTCACGCCCTGCGTGAACAGCGGGGAGCCGCTCAGGTTGACGACGCTGAAGAAGGCCGCCAGCAGGTAGACGACGACGAGCGACGGCCGGTGCTGGGTCGTGCTCTCGAGGAAGATCAGGACGAAGTGGTAATAGAACGCGGGCAGGAGCACGACGCCCGCGTGGATCACGATCTCCCAGAACGTCGCCGCGATCTCGTCCGGCGCGCGGCGCAGCATGAACGTTCCCACGTTCCACACGGCCATGCCCGTGACGAAATAGGCGAAGACGCGGTTCAGCCGGCTCCCCGGGTTTCGCACGAGCGTGATCACGGCGAGCAAGACGTTCAGGAGGAGCGCGATGAGCGGGAGGAGGCTATGAAGCGTCAAGCGCGTTCCCCTCGGTGTCGGCGAGCGGCAGGTAGGGCTTGTCCTTCTTCCGCTGCTCGTCGATCTCGTCCTTCAGAATGCCGAACACGAGGACGTCCCAGTACCGGCCGTCCTGGTAACCGGCCTTGCGGAGCAAACCCTCCTGGTGGAAGCCGTTACGGCGGAGCGAGTTCGCGCTCAGCGCGTTGTACTCGTAGACCTTGGCCTCGATGCGCCGCAGCCCCAGCACGTCAACTCCATAGTACGAGATGAGCTTGCCCGCCTCCACGCCAAATCCGCGGCGCAGGGCCTTCTGCTCCGTCAGCACGACCTCGAGGAAGGCGTACCCCTCCAGGAGGTGGATGTTGAAGAGGCGCGCGAGTCCGAGCGGCTTCGTCCACCCCCGGTTCGCCTCGACCATGAGCACCACCTGCGTCGTGTCCATCAGGACGGCGTCGAAGAACGAGGGATCCTTGTCATAGACGTGCTTGTAGGCGTTCAGGAACTCGCTGCCCACCATGCGCGCGACGAACGCGTCCTCGGCCCACTCGGACAGGTACTCGAGGTCCTCGGGCCTGAGGGTCCGCAGGTAGACCTGCGGGCCGCGCGAGACGACGCCTCGCCGGTCCGGTTCGCGCCGGCTCTCGCCGGCGAGCGACGTGGACTCCGCGGTCACCACGGCACCTGTGCGCGCTTGATCCGCCGGACGCCCGCCGTCAAGCGCGGTCAATCTCGAAGCGCGCCGTCGCATCGCTCCACGCTCGCTCGTCTGGACGACCCCACACGACCCGCATCATTCGCGGGCCCGGACCCAGGCCAGATGGCTGAGCCCCACCAGGAACGTCGGGTGCGCCTCGAGGACGTCGAAGCCGGCTTGGTCGAGAGCCTGGTGGAACTCGGGCTCGCTCATGTACCGGTGGTCGCAGTCGCGGAATCGCTCGAAGACCGCGGTCGGCACGAGCCAGCGGAGGGCGCCGACGGCCGCGCCGAGCCCCCCCGCGCGATGCGCCTCCCGAAACGTCTGGACCACCCGCGCCGGACGGTTGTACGTGAGGAAGATCGCGTGCCCGCCCGGCTTGAGCGCCCGACGGGACGCCGCCAGGAGCGCCGCCGGATCCGGGTGCCAGTAGAGCGTGTGCATGCTCACGAGGACGTCGAAGGTGCCCGCACCGGGTAGCTCGTCGCGNGCGATATCCAGGTGGTGGAAGCTCAGGTTCGGCGCGCTCCCGCTCGAGTGGTGCTTCTCACGGGCGATCGCGATGAGGTGGCGGACNGCGTCGACGGCCACGACCGTGTAGCCCCGCCGCGCCAGGCGGAGCCCCACGTTCCCGATCCCGCAGGCGATGTCCAGGATCTTGACGGACCGGGGGTTGGCCGTCACCGGGATAGAGCGGGTCACGAGCGCGATGATCTCCTCGATCATCGACTCGTACGGTCCAAAGCGGGTGACGACAGCGTCGTAGGTCATGCCGTACGTCACCGCGATCATGTGCTCCACCGCGGCGCGCACAGGCATACGGTCGCCGGCTCCGCCAGCGAGCGCGAGCACGCGGTCGGCGAGAGGCGGAAGGCGATGCGACGTGGGCTCTTTGCGACTCACCGCTCAGTCCTCCGTCCCCTTCCGCGCCCAGACCAGAAGGCTGGCGCCGTTCAGGAATGTCCGGCGCATCTCGAGGACCGTGAAGCCCGCGGTGCGCAGGNGAGCCGCAAACGCCTCCTCGTTCCAGTAGTGCGGCCCGATCGGCATCCGCGCCGCCTCGAAGATCGAGTTCGGGAGCACCCAGAGCAGACCTCGGAGGGCCACGGCGAGCCCTTCCCGCTTCCAGATCTCCCCGAGTGTCGACCACTGCCCGACCTGCCGCGTGTGATTCACGAACACGGCGTGCCCTCCCGGCTTGAGCACCCGAAACGCCTCGCGGAGCAGCGCGTCCGGCGCCGGGTGCACGTAGAGGGAATGGATGTTCACGACCTGGTCGAATGCGCCCTCCCTGAACGTGTTTCCCCGGGCGAGGTCGGCGTGGCGGAAGGCGACGTTCGAGAGGTGCTTCGCCCGCCGCTTTTCCTTGGCCACCTCGACCAGCGCGCCGTACGCGTCGAGCCCGGTGACCGTGAACCCGCACTCGGCCAGCAGGCACGTGAAGTTGCCGGGGCCGCACGCGATGTCGAGCACGCGCACCTCGCGCCGGTCGACGGCGGCGGGCACGGACGCTTCGACCAGCGTCCGGACCTCCGCCTGGAGTTGCTGGTACGGGGCGAAGCGTTCGAAGATGTAGTCGTACACGACGCCGTACGCGACCGAGAGCATCCGGTCGAGGCTCCACTGGAGGCCACCAAACAGCGAGTTCATCGCACCCCACGCCGCTCCCAGCGTCTCGCCCGCCGGTGCACCGGCCTGCATCCCTTCGCCTAGGACTTCCCCGCGAGGACCTTGTCCACCGCCCCGCGCAGCTCCGACGGCGTGAACGGCTTGAGCAGGATGTAGTTGAAGCCGAGCCGGGTCGCCTCGTTGATGATGTCTGGCGTCCCGTGCGCCGTCATGAGCATGCACGCCATGTCGGGGCGGATCTGCCGCGCCTGCTCCAGCACCTCGAACCCGTTCATCCCCGGCATCTTATAGTCCACCACGAGCAGATCGAACGCCTCCCGGCGGACAAGCTCGATCGCCGTCTCGCCCCGGTTTGCGGCCCGGATCGAGTATCCGAGGGCCTGCAGAACGTTGACGCAGAGGATCACGACGGGTCCGGCGTCGTCGACCACGAGGATCTTCGGCTTCGAGTTCATTCGGCGTCCGCGCCCGGTCGTCCCGCCGCGGGCGCCTCCGCTGGCCGCAGGTCGAACTGACGGCTGATCTGCTCGAGTCGAACGACCGGAATCTTGACGAACGCCTCCGCGACGACCGGATCGAACTGCGTCCGCGCCCCGCGGAAAATCTCGTCGAGCGCCGCTTCGAGGGGTCGCTTGCCGCGGTACGGGCGATCGGAGGTCATCGCGTCGAAGGCGTCCGCCACGGTCACGACGCGCGCGATGAGCGGGATGTCCACGCCCGTGAGCCCGTCGGGATACCCCTTGCCATCGTAGCGCTCGTGGTGGTGCCGGACCGCCTTCGCTTCGCACGAGAGGAACCGGAGCGGCTTGAGGATCTTGTCGCCGACCACCGGATGGCTCCGGACCAGCTCGAACTCCTCCTCCGTGAGCTGCCGCGGTTTGCGGAGGATGTTGTCCAGCATGACGAGCTTGCCCAGGTCGTGCAGCAGGCCCGCCCGGCTGTACAGCACCACGTCCGTGGTGGGCATGGCCATCACCTTCGCGATCTCCCCCGAGTAGAGCGACACGCGCGCGGAGTGGCCCTTGAGGTAGGGGTCCTTCGACTCGAGCGCGACCACGAACGAGGAGATCGTGTCGACGAGGTTCNTCTCGAGGTTCTCGCGGAGCACGAGCTTCTGGAGCGCGACCGCCGTGGTCTGCGCGTACCCGAGGAGCAGTCCCTTTTCGTCGGGCAGGAACGCGCCGACCCGCGCGTCGCGGCCCATGCACAGCATCCCCACGGCGTTGCCCACGCCCGGGATGAGCGCGGCGAGCGCCTCGAAGCTATGCCCCTTGGCCGTNAGGGTGTACGTCTCGCGGCCGCCGGTCTTGACGACGTCGCCGAAGTGAGCCTGGAGAAGCGTCAGCAGCTCACTCACCATCGCGGGCTGACCCAGGCGGCTCGCGTNGAACTTCCCCTCCTGGTCGCCGAGCAGCATGACCGCGGCGTCGCAGCGCAGGCTCTGGAGCGTCTTCTCGAGCACCTTCTCGACGAACACGCCCTGCTCGAGCCCCTGGAGGGCGAGCTCGCCGATCGACGAGAGCACCGCCACGCCGCCCTGACGGCGCTGGAGCTCATCGTTGAGTCCCGCGGGATAGGTGACATTGCCGTTGCCCTCGGCGCGGTCCCTGCGGAGGCGCCGGAGCAGATCGCGGACTTCTGTGACGGAGAACGGCTTCGGCAAGTAGTCGTACGCGCCGTGGCGGAGACCGAAGACGGCGGAGTTCACCGACGGGACCCCAGTGATCAGCACGACCGGCGTCGCCGGCTGCTTGCTCTTGATCGCGCGCAGCAGGTCGAGCCCGGAGAGCCCGGGCATCTTGATGTCCGACACCACGAGGTCGAACGGCGTGTCNCCCAACAGCTCCATCGCCTGCTCGGCCGTCGACGCCGTCGTCACCTCGCAGTTGTTCGAGGCGACCGCAGACACCAGGAAGCGGAGGACCGACGCGTTGTCGTCCACGAGCAGGACGCGCAGCGCCTCTGCCCGGATCTCGCCGGCCCCGTCAATCTGCACCGCAGCCTTGGTTGTCACCGATCCCCTCCTGGGCCCGGGTCGTCGACCCGCGCCATCACTTCGCCCCGCCCAGCTGGTTGAGGAACTCGAGCCACTGACGCGAGAGACCATCTTTCGGGAAATGCAGCGCCTNGAGCTCCGGACGATCCGCGACGAGCTCCGTGGGCTTCGGCGTGGTCGCCGCCCCGGGCTCCGACGCCGGGACCGCGGTCTGTGTCGCGGGCGGAGCGGGTGGCCACACCGCCGGCTGTGCGGGAGCCGCAGGCCTCAGGTAGGCCGACGCCAGTGCCGGCGCCGCCGCTTGCGCGTCGGCGGCCGTCGTGCCTTTCGCCGCCTGCGAGAAGAAGTACGTCCGCCCTCCGATCGGCTGCGCGACTCTGTTGGCTGAGGGCTTCGCCCATGCCGGCAGCGTGGGCGCCGTCGGTTCGACCGCGGTGGGCACGGCCTCTTCGACGGCTGTCACGGCGTCCTCGACGGCCGGCACTGCCTCCTCGACGGCCACTGGCGCCGACGGCTCCGCGGTCCCCGTCTCGTCGGCTCGCTCGCTCGACTCGGCCCTCGTTCCTTTGGCCGGACCCGGAATCTCGACGCCGAGCTGGCTCAACAGCGCCTGCCAATCGGGATTCCCGGCCACGCGAGCCGCCACGGACGGCACGTCGAGCTCCTCTTGCTGAGCGGTCTCGTCGGCGGACTCGAACGGGAGCGCGGACTCTTCGGCGACCCCATTCGCATCGACGGCCGCGCTGGCCCCCGCCGGCGCCTCTTCGGTCGCGTATTCTTCGGCCGGCATCTCGATGACCGACGGCATCTCCTCAGCAGACGGCGTTTCCCCAGTCGACGACGTCTCCGCGGCGGACAGTGTCTCCAGGGACGGCAGCGTGCCCAGGGACGGCATCTCCACGGCGAACGACATCCTCCCGGCGGACGCCATTTCAGCGGGCCACGCCGTCTGGGGGGCGGACGCCTCGGCGAGAAGCTCGGCCAGGCGCGTCTCGAGCGAGACCATGCGCTCAGGGATCGCGGACGCGGTCTCGCGGACGGCGGGCGGTCGGGGAGGCTGCGCCACCTTCGGCTCGGCGACCACGCGGGACGCCGGTTCGACCACGGGCGGCTCGGGCTCGGTCCGCTTTGAGGTTCGCATGGGGGGCGCGGTGATCATCCGCGCGTCAGCGGCGGGCTCGACGGGCGCGCCACGACGCAGCCGCTCGACCAGATCGAAGTAGACGGCCGACGCGCCGTTCACCTCCAAGTGCCGGAACTCCAGGCAGTCGATCTCAAGGAAGCTGAGATGCTTGATCCTTCGCACGAAGGCATCGGTGAGTCGTTCGACGATGAACAGGATCCGGGGCGGGCGTGTCGGCAAGACGTTCGCCATCGGATAGAGTCGCCGGAGCGCATCGGGATACTCGAGGCACCAGGAGTACGCGTCCATGGCTCGGAGGAGGAGCCCTTCATCCGCCAGAAAGTCCAGAGCCACGAGCACCAGCGACTCTCTCGCGTCAAGGGCGACCAGGTCGATCGCCGCCTGCCCGAGGACGAGACGCGAGTCAATGACACGGAGACCGGGCTCGATGCCCTCGATATTCTCGGCAACCAGCTTTTCCAAGTTGCCGAGATCCTTAACTTCGAGCCTCTTAAAGGTCGGTCTCATCCCGGTCTCCGTAGGGTCTGTGGAAAGCAAACGGTAGACCAAAGGGTGCCCTGCCTCACAACTAGACGAAACAACGGGGAATTTCATCGATAGTCGCCTGTGGACAACCTGGCGTCGCTTGGCTCATTCTTAGCCAACTCTGCGATTTGTCCAGCCGTCGGTTTCCGGAAGTCCTGAATTCCAGGCAACTTACGGAATTCNCCGCTCAAACGTCTCACGTGGTACGTAATCGACCAGTGGAGAGAAACTAGCCCGACCGGTGTCACGCCTCCATAAGCTTCTTGCGCAGGGTCTGGCGGGAGATCCCAAGGATTTTCGCGGCCTTGCTCTTGTTCGCCTCCACCCTCTGCATGACTTGGTTGATGTAGGCGCGCTCCACTTCTGCAAGGGTCCGGAACTCTTGCGACCCCATCTGGCGTGGCACCTCGACGGCCTGGGACGCGAACTGGATTGGAAGGTGTTGGGGCTCGATGTGGTCGGAGGTGCCGAG
>JGI25382J37095_10000451_pt1 | contig 10164 bp, 10 predicted proteins | sample GraSoi013_1_40cm_3_FD_37095 | JGI IMG/M metagenome (IMG submission 37095)
GTGACGAAGAGGATCGTCTTGCGCCGCTCCTCCCAGACGCGGAGCAGCTCGAGGCTCATCTCCTCGCGCGTCATGGCGTCCAGCGCGCCGAAGGGCTCGTCCATCAGGAGCAGGCTCGGATCGGGCAGCAGGGCGCGGCAGATCGCCACGCGCTGCTGCATGCCGCCCGACAGCTCGCGCGGGTACTTCGTCTCGAAGCCGCCGAGCCCGGTCAGCTCGAGCAGGTCGCCGGCCTGCTTGCGATACTGGCGCGGCTCGAGCCCGAGCATCTCGACGGAGAAGAGCACATTGTCGAGCACCGAGCGCCACGGCAGCAGCACGGGCTGCTGGAAGACGAAGCCGACGTCGGTGAACGGCTCGCTCACGGCCGTGTCGCGCACGCGGATCGCGCCGCGCGTCGCGGGCGTCAGCCCCGCCACGAGCCTGAGCAGCGTGCTCTTGCCGCAGCCGCTCGGCCCCACCAGCGTGACGAACTCGTTTTCCTCGACGTGGAGCGTGACGTCCTCGACGGCGCGCACGAGGTCGCCGCGCCGCGTGCGATAGGTCTTCTCGACCCCGTCGAGCCGGATCACGTCCGCGGGGGCGCGGCGTACCGGTCGAACGGCAGCGGGGTGGCCACGGCCGCGCGGCACGCCGCGGCCACGAAGGGCGCGAGCCGTCCGGCCAGCGCGCGCGACTCGGCGGAGGCGCGATGCTGCCGGTCGGCGGCCTCCTGGGCGCGGGCGTAGATGCCCGCCTCGTCCACCGTGGTGACGCGGCCGCCCTGGACGACCACGTGACCGTCCACGAGCACGGTGTCGACGCTCGCGCCCGTCTCCGAGTACACGAGCGCGTTCAGCGGGTCGGCGAGCGGCCGCAGGAAGACGGAGTCCGCGCGCAGCAGGACGAGGTCGGCCTTGCGGCCGGGCGCGATCGCCCCGAGATCGGCCGCCTGGCCGAGCACGCGTGCGCTGCCCGCCGTCGCGAGACTCCAGACGGTGGCGGCGTCGAGCCAGCGGGGCGTCTCGTGCGGAAACCGGATCGTGCTCACCACGGACGCGATCCGCAGCGCCTCGAAGAGGTTCTGGTTGTCGGCGCAGACCGAGCCGTCGGTGCCGAGCCCGACCGCCACGCCGCGGTCGAGCAGCTCGCGCACGGGCGCGATGCCGCAGCCGAGCCGCAGATTGCTGCCGGGGTTGTGCGCGATGGCGCCGCCGGCGTCGGCCAGCATCTGCATGTCGTCGTCGGCCAGCCATACGCCGTGGGCGCCGACGAAGCCGGGACCGAGCAGCCCGTGCTCGGCGAGCCGCGCGACGATCGTCTTGCCCCAGCGGCGCCGGCTCTCGATCACCTGGACCTTGGACTCGGCGAGGTGCGTGTGGACGCCCACGCCGTACTCCCTCACGAGCCGGGCGCAGCCGTCGAGGAACTCGTCGGTGGCCTGGTTGGGAATCGTCGGCGCGACGGCGACGCGCACGCGCCCCTGCGCCGAGCCGTTCCAGCGGCGGATCGCGCGCTCGCTCAGCTCGAGCAGTCCCTTGGTCGGCGCCGCCTGCATGCCGGCGACGATCGTGCGCAGATCCGCGGGCAGGAGGCCGAGCAGCCCCGGCACCGTCTGGAAGAAGACGACGTCGGCCACGGCCGGCGCCAGCACGACGCGCACGCCGACGTCCGTGTAGGCGCGCACCGTCGCCTCGAACGCCTCGTCGGTGATGGCGGGCACCGCCATGTAGAGGTCGTAGGCGAGGTGCAACCGGTCTTGAGCATCTCGATGGCGCCGATGGCCGCCGAGAGGTAGTCGTCCTCCGGCGTCCGGAATCCGTAGTTGGCCGGCGCGTTGGTCAGCAGATCCTCGAGCGTCCAGTTGCCGGCGCGGCCGCGCGCGAGGTGGCTGGCCGCGTGCGTGTGGGCGTTGCCGAGCCCGGGCAGCACGATCCGTCCCGACGCGTCGAGCACGCGCGCCTCCGCCGGGGCGCCGACGCCCGCGCCGACGGCGGCGATGCGGTCGCCCTCGACCAGCACGTCGGCCCGCGTCAGCGCCGGCGGCGAGCCCGCGAGCACCTGGGCGCCGCGAATGACGAGCGCCATCACTTCTTCTCCGGCAGCAGGTCGTTCGTGTAGATCTCCTCGAGCGGCACCTTGCGCTTGAGCTCGAGGTACTGCGTGTACGTGTCGCGCGTCTTCTCGAGCCGGACCGGCTCGAACTGGCCGACCGCGACCTTGCCGCTCGTGACCTCCTCGGCGTAGACGAAGCGCGTGGCCACCTGCGCGGCGCCGAGCGCGCCGTCGGGATCCACCTCGGGATGGTGCTTGAGGAGGTAGCCGATGCCCTCGTCGAAGTGCTTCTGCCGGAACGCGTAGTCGGCGCCCTTCAGCGTGGCGCGCAGGAACGCCCTGAGCCCGTCGGGATCCTTGGCGATCGTCTCTTCGCGGGCGACGAGCGACGTGGACGAGAGGTCGAGGCCGAGGTCGGCCCACGCGGTGAGCACGCGGATGTCGGCGTTCTGCTGCCTGGCGATCTTGCGGATGCGCGCCTCGTGGACGACGAAGAACGGCACGGCGTCGGTGGCGCCCCTGATCAGCGACGGCGGCATCGAGGCGGCGTCCATGGTGACCCACGTCACCGAGTTCGGCTTGAGCCCGGAGAGCCNCTCGAACACCGGCCACAGGATCTGGTGGCTGTTGCCCGGCGAGATCGCGAGCTTCTTGCCCTCGAGCTCCTTCGGNGTCTTGATCGGCGAGTCGGCGCGCACGAAGATGCCGTGCGGCGGCCNNCGGTACCAGAGCGCGATGGCTTTNACCTTGACGTCGGTGTTCGCGCGGGCGGCGATCAGCGCCGAGACGTCGGAGATGCCCACCTCGCCCTGGCCGGCCGCGACGCGCTTGACGGTGTCGGCCGAGCCCTGGCCGCGCACGATCTTCACGTCGAGGCCCTCGTCGCGATACCAGCCCTTCTCCAGCGCCGTGTAGTGCGGCACGTACTCGCCGGTCGGCACGAAGTCGAGGATCAGCGTGTACGGGCGCAGCGCCTTCTGCGCGTGTCCGGCGACGGGCAGCACCAGCGCCGCGAGCAGCAGGACGAGCGTGAGCGATCGGTGAGCGGTGCGGGCCATCGACGATCCTCCTGTCACGGGTCCTTCACGACGTAGAGGCCGTACTCCTGCCGGCCGATGCGCGGGCTGTCGCGCACCTCGCCCCAGGCTNTCAGAAATTCGCGCCAGGGGACGTCCAGGTGCAGCTCCGCGATCTCGGCGAAGTGCCGCGGGCGCTCGCGCAGCGTGTCCATGATGCGCCCGGCCAGCGGACTCACAGGTAGTCCTCCAGTCGCACCGCGTCTTTGGCGAAGTATCGCAGGCGCTCGTACTGCGCGCGGGGCACGCCCTCGGGGATGGTGGCGTCGATGCCGAGCTTGGCCGTCGTGGGAAGCCCTCCCTTGCCGGCCGCCCAGGCCTTGACGCTCGGATCGATGTGCTTGCCGCGCGCGCCCGAGATGACGAGGACGTCGTGGTCGGCCTGGACGCGGAAAGTGAGCGCCCAGTCGAGGTCGTCCGGGTTGTAGATGTCGATGTCGTCGTCGGTGACGATCGCGAGCTTCACTTCGGCCACGGAGAGCAGGGCCAGCAGCGCGTTCTTGCCCTCCCCCGGCCGCTTGCGAATCGAGGCGATCAGCGTCCAGTAGCCGCACGCGCCCACGGGCGCGCGAATGGCCACCGGCTCGACGCTGGCGACGCGCAGGGCCTGCAGCCCCGCCGCCTCCGTCACCGGAGCGGCCAGCCAGTCGTTCTCCCACGGCATCTGGAGCATGTAGAAGATCGGGTCCCGCCGGCGCGTGATGCACTTCACGCGGAACACCGGGTTCCACTTGATCTCTCCCGTGATGTGGCTGAACTCCCCGAAGGGGCCCTCGTCCACCGTCCAGCCGATCGGCAGCAGCTCGCCCTCGAGCACGAACTCGGCGTCGGCCGGCACCTCGAGATCGACGGTGCGGCAGCGGACCAGCTCGACCGGCTTGCCATGCAGCCCGCCGGCGATGGCGAACTCGTCGACGTCGATCGGCGCCTTGTACGACGCGGCAAGCATCTCGAACGGGTGCACGCCCACGGCCACCGCGATCTCGAGCGGCCGTCCCTGATCGAGCGCGCGCTGGTAGTAGCGGCGCATGTCCGAGGGCGAGACGAGGTCGATGCCCGTCTCACGCGGCGTGCGATACATCAGGCGGTACGATCCCACGTTCCGGCCGTACTGCGCGTCCTTCGAGACCACGAGGGTGGCGGAGATGTACGGGCCGCCGTCCTTGACGTGCATCAATGGGATGGGGATCGACGTGAGATCGACCTGGTCGCCCTCGGCGACCACCTCCTGGCAGGGCGCGTCGGCGACGAGGCGCGCGTCGATCGGGTGGCGCGCGCCCTCTTCGAAGCGCGTCGCGATGTCGCGCTCCGAGCATCCCATGGCCACCGCCAGCCGGCGGCGCGTGGACAGGAGCGCGCCGGCCAGGCGCCAGTCGGGATAGCCGACGATCGACTCGAAGAGCGTCGCTTGCTTGGATTGGGCGGTGAGGCCCGACACGTGGCGCGGATCGACGGGCTTCGGGACGCGCAGCACCTCGCCGGCGTCCGCGAGGGCGCGGAGCACGTCCCGAAAGCCCGGCTTGCCGGCGCTCATGCCCTGGCCGGAATGTAGCGCTTCACGCTGTCGCGGACCTGCGCCCACTGTGCGGTGGTGAGCCGCGTCTTGCCCGCGAAGGCGTTGGTGAAGAGCTGGTCGGCGGGCGGCACGTCCTTGGCGCCCATGTAGGTCATGACCGTCTCACGCGTCCGCTGCACCATCGCCGGGTCGAAGGCGCCGAGCCCCTGTTTCTCGAACTCCGGCACCAGCGCCATCGCCGTGCGGACGCCCTGGCCGTGCTTGATGACCTCGCGGTTGGTGACGCTGCCCTTGAACTCCTTCACCATGTCGAGGTGGATGTCGATCGCCTGCTCGGGATTGAGGTAGGTCCAGGCCATCGCCTCCATGACGCCGTCCACGAACTTCGCGCAGAGCTCCGGCTGCTCCTTCACGACTCTGGGGCGGGTGGCCAGCCCGAGACCGTAGATCTGCACACCGTGGTCGGCATAGAGCATCGTGCTGAGGTCGAGGCCCTGGGCCCACACGCTCGGCGCGAGCGAGCCGTAGAAATTGCCCTCGGCGTCGATCTGCTCNTCGATCAGGGACTTGATCAGCGCCTCCGGGCCCATGAGGACCTTCTGGACCTTGCCGTCGTCGATGCCCGTGANCTTGACGAAGGCCGGCCAGAGCTGAAAATCGCCGCTGCCCGTCGCGAAGCCGACCTTGCGGCCTTCGAGGTCCGCGGGCCGCCGGATGCCTTTCTTGGCGAGCGCGAAGATGCCCATGGTGGCCTTGGGCTGGATCAGTCCGAGGCCGACGAGGTCGAGACCCTTGCCCACGCAGTTGGTCATGACGCCGAAATCCATCTCGCCGAACTCGTACTGGCCGAGCCCCAGNGTCTTGCACACCTCGCCCGAGCCGAAGCCGCGATCGATCTTCACCTCGAGCCCACGCTTGTCCCACAGCCCCAGCTTCTTGGCCACGAAGTGGTGGGTGAATCCCCCGTGGGGAATCCAGGGCAGGGTGAGCCTCACCGCGGTGAGCGACTGCGCGCGCGCCGGCGGCACCGCCGCCAGCGTGGCCGCGGTGCCGACGAGGAACGTCCGGCGAGAGAGCCGCATGGCGAAGACCTCCTAGGGAGTGCCGCCCGCCGGGGTCTCGGCGGGCACGTGCCAGTACACCACGACGCGCTCGAGCGCGACGACGAGCCCGTAGAGCGCCAGCCCCATCGCGCTGAGGACGGCGATGGCCGCCATCATGAGGGGCGTGTCGAGGAGTCCGTTGGCCATCACGATGAGGTAGCCGATCCCGCGCTGGGCCGCCACGAACTCGGCCACCACGATGCCGATCACGGCCAGCGTGATCGAGATCTTCATGCCGCCGAAGATCAGGGGCAGCGCGTGGGGGAGGCGAATTTTGGCGAAGATCTGCCAGCGCGTCCCCATGAAGGCGCGCGCCATCTTGATGTAGTCGTCGTCCACGCTGGTGAGTCCGACGACCGTGTTGATGACGATCGGGAAGAAGGCGATGAGGAACGCGAGCAGGAGGCGCGAGAGGTCGCCGGTGCCGAACCACACGACGAGCAGGGGGGCGACGGCCACCTTCGGCACGATCTGCGAGGTGACGATGAGCGGCAGGACGCCCTTGCGGATGCGCTCGGAGTAGACGACGAGCACGGCCATCACGAACCCGCCGACCACGGAGAGCGCGAAGCCGAGCAGGATCTGGTAGAAGGTCGGCCAGAGGTGCTCCAGCAGGAGCGGCCAGCGCTCGAGCACGACGGCGGCGATGGCCGAAGGCCGCGGCAGCACCACCGCCTTGATGCCCAGCGCGCCCACCGCGGCCTCCCAGACGACGAGGGCGACGGCGCTCACCCCGAGGGGCCAGGTCAGCCTCGAGAGGCTCACACGACCTCCTCGGCCTCGATGGCCCGCCGGAGGGACCCCGCGTACCGGTTGAACTCCTCCGATTCCTGGATGCTCAACCCGCGCGGGCGCGGCAGCTTCACGTCGGTTTCGAAGCCGATCGTTCCCGGCCGCGGGCTCATCACGAGCACGCGATCGGAGACGAACACCGCCTCGCGGATGGCGTGGGTGACGAAGACCACCGTCGGCCGCAGCTGCTCCCAGAGCCGGAGCAGCTCGAGCGCCATGCGGTCGCGCGTGAGGGCGTCCAGGGCGNTGAACGGCTCGTCCATGAGGAGCAGCCGCGGTCGCAGGACGAGGGCGCGGCAGATCGCGACCCGCTGCTTCATGCCGCCCGACAGCTCGTGCGGCAGCCGCGCGGCGAAGTCCTCGATCCCGGCCATGGCCAGCAGCTCCCGCGCCCGCTCCTCGTGGGCGCGACGCGGAAGTCGGAGCAGCTCGACCGGCAGCAGCACGTTGTCGAGCACGGTTCGCCAGGGCAGGAGCACGGCGGACTGGAAGACCATCCCCACGTCCGGCCGCGGCGCCGTGACCACGGTGGTGTCGATGCGGATGCTTCCGGAGCTGACCGGCAGGAGCCCGGCGAGCAGCAGCAGCAGCGTGGATTTGCCGCAGCCGGAGGGCCCGAGCAGGCTCACGAACTCGCCGGGCGCGACTCGGAAGGTCACGTCGCGGAGCGCCTGCAGGCCGCTCGCGTACGTCTTGCACACCTTCTCGATCTCGACGCTGTCCGGCACGGTCGCCACGGTGGGGGGCAGTGTGGCGCAACCGACGTGCCGCTGCAAGGGCGCGCGCCGCGCCGCTGCTCACGCGGGAGGCACGATGTCCGACTCGATCTGCATGCCTTCGGAAAGCGTGTTCAGCGTCGTGTAGTGGTCGACCACGCCCAGGATCTCGAGGAGGTCCGTCTCCGTGTCGCCGGCCACGCGGACGATGGCCGCGTGGTACTCGATCATGTAGCGCGCGCGCACGGACATGGCGACACCGAGCGCCACGCGGCGCTTGTCGCGGGCGCCGAGCGCGCCCTCCCGCATCACGACCTGCTCCTTCCGCCACGTCGACCGGAGGTAGTGCGGATTGCGCGCGAGGATCCGCCAGAGCGCGGGCACCTCCCGCCGTCCCAGGGCCGGCGGCACCGCGGCCCGGATCTCCGCGAGCAGCGCGCCGACCTCCTCGTTCTCGGAGTCGCCGGCCACGGGCGTGACGAGGCCGGCGTCGTCGTCGAGACGCTCGAGCAGCAACCCGGCCGCCGTCGTCGACATCGCCCGCGCGTGCTCGGTCACCGCCATCAGCTCCGTGACCCCGACCTCGTCCAGCCCGAGCCGCATCACGGCGGCCACGTGGGAGTCGATTCAGTAGGTACAGGCGTTGGCCACCGACACGGCGGTGGCGATCAGCTCGCGCTGCAGCGGGGTGAAACGGCCCCGCTGCATCAGCGCGCGCGAGCGCTCCCAGTTCGCCTCGACGTAGTCGGCCACGTGGCCCTGGCAGCGCCAGATGTTCGAGACGGCCGTGGCACCGAACACCTTCTCCTCGCGTCGGAGCACCGCCTCGAAGACGGCGCGGGTCTTGCCGGTCACCTGCGCGGGGTCCACCATCCGGATCGTCGTCATGGCGATCTCCTTCGTGGGCGTCGTCACCGCGCGAGCGCGGGCCGCCGATCGAACCAGGGCCGCGCGGTCTCGAGCTGGGCGGCGAGCCGGAACAGCGTCGCCTCGTCGCCGTAGCGGGCGACGACCTGCACGGCCACGGGCAACCCATCCGGCGCGACGCCGAGCGGCAGCATCATCGCCGGCTGGCCGGTGATGTTGAACCAGACCGTGAACGGCGAGAAGTGGAAGACGCGGCGCCAGTACTCGTCCACGTCGTCGAGCATCATGTCGATCCAGCCGAGCTTCGGCGGCAGCGTCGCNAGGCCCGGCGTCAGCAGNATGTCCCAGCGCTCGTGAAACGCCGCCATCTGGCGGCCCAGGCGATGCGCCGTCTGCGTGGCGCGGACGTAGTCGGCGCCGCTCACGCGCTGGCCNATCTGGCCCGTCGCCCACGTGACCTTCTCGACCTCGTCCGCTCGCGCGGGGCGGCCCNTGGCCGGGTTGCCCGCGAGGTTGACGACGGTGTTGGCGGCGGCGAGCGTGAGGAACGTCGGCACGACGGCACCGCCGTCGATCACGGGATTCGCCTCCTCGACCTGGTGGCCCAGCTCCGCGCACAGCTTCGCCGTCTCGGCCAGCGTACGGAGACTCTCGGCCTCGACCTTGGCGCCGTTGGGCGTCACGCTCGTGAACGCGATCCGTAAGCGCCCGGCGTTGGCGCCGAGTTCCTGGGAGAGCGGGCGGGCGAGGGGCGGCGCCACGTAGGGATCGCCCGGTCCCGCGCCCGCCGTCGCGTCGAGCAGCGCGGCGCAGTCGCGAACGCTCAGCGTCACCGCGTGCTCGGCCGACAGCCCGCCGAGGCCCTCGCCGAGATACGGCGCCTGCGTGTTGCGGCCGCGCGTGGGTTTGAGCCCGACGAGCCCGCAGCACGCGGCGGGAGCGCGGATGCTGCCGAAGCCGTCGGTGGCGTGCGCCATCGGCAGCATGCGGGCGCCGACGGCGGCGGCGGCGCCGCCGCTGCTGCCCCCGGAGATCCGCGCCGGGTCCCACGGGTTCTTCGTCGCGCCGTGCATCTGCGGCTCGCAGGTGAGGGAGAGCCCGAGCTCGCACGTGTTGGTGCGGCCGAAGAAGACGAGCCCCGCGCGCTTGAGCCGGCGCACGTGCTCGCTGTCGGCGGCGGGCGGCGGCGCGTCGGCGTAGTAGCGGCTGGAGCGCGTCATGGGCACGCCGGCGATCGATGCCGTGAGGTCCTTCATCAGATACGGCACGCCGCGGAACGGCCCGTCGGGCAGCCCCGCCGCGATGGCCTGCCGGCCGTAGTCGTAGAGCTTCATGGTGACGGCGTTGACGACCGGGTTGCGCGCCTCGACGCGCGCGATCGCCGCCTCCAGCAGCTCCTCCGGCGTCACCTCGCGCCGCGCGACCAGCGCGGCGAGCCCCAGCCCGTCGTAGCGCTCGTACTCGGCGAATCCGCTCATGGGACGCTCCTTTGTCGCGGCCACTCTACAGTAGAATCGGCTCGGGCTCGCATGGGGTGGCACCTTCCGTTCGACCGCACCGAACGCTGCCTCACGCGAGGCCAGCACGCGCTCGCGCGCCGGGACTTCCCGGCGGCCGAGGCGCTCCTGCGCGAGGCGCTCGCGCGGGATCCTGATTACGCGCACGTTCACATGTACCTGGCCCACGCGCTGGCCGAGCAGGAGCGCCTGGCCGAGGCCGAGGCCGCGCTCGCGCGGGCGATGGCGCTGGCGCCCGACACGTTCGTCTTCCCGCTGCACCTCGGGATCGTGCGGCTCGATGCGGGCGACACGGGCGGCGCGCGCCTGGCGCTCGAGAGCGCGGCGCGGCTCGCGCCCGACAACCCGCTCGTGGCCGGCTATCTCGACCTCGTCGCCTGGGAACAGGGCGGCCACACCAGGCTCGTCGTCCTCGGTCGCAGCGCGCGCGAGCTGCCGGAGTCGTTTCGTGCGCGGCTCCTGCTGCGGCTCGCGGCGGCGCGGCTGGCCACGCGCGGACCCAAGACCGCCATCGCGTTGCTGGAGCCGCCGCCGGAGCCGCCG
>JGI25382J37095_10000455_pt1 | contig 10138 bp, 10 predicted proteins | sample GraSoi013_1_40cm_3_FD_37095 | JGI IMG/M metagenome (IMG submission 37095)
CGCCTTCGTCTTTCCCGTCGCCCGCGCGGCGTGCACTCTGCTCGTCGCCGGCGCCTTCCTCGGGGAGTTCCTGACCGACGGCCGCCCGGCCCTCCTGACGTCCGTCACCCGCCAGCCGCGACGCGAGCCGCTGCCGGTGGCCCGCGTCGCCGCCGACCGCTACGCGGCGCCGGCGCTGCGCGCGGGCGTCCCGCTCGTGCTCGTCCACGGCTTCACGCCGGAGGGCAAGGACGACCCGCGCGCCCGGCAGGCCGCGCGCCTGCTCGCGCGCGCGGGATTCGAGGTGGCCGTCCCCAGCGTGCCGGGCCTCATGCGCGGTCGGCTCCGCCCGGACGACGTGGAGCCGGTGGTCGCGACCATCGCCGCCGCCAGCGCCCGGAACGCCCGCAGCGCCGTCGTGATGGGCGTCAGCGTGGGCGCCGGTCCGGCGCTGCTCGCCGCGGCCGATCCGCGGGTGCGCGACCGCGTCGCCACCGTGGTGAGCCTGGGCGGCTACGCGTCGGCCCTCGAGCTGCTCCGCTTCTTCCTCACCGGCGACTACGCCTATGACGACGTGCGGGGCCACGTCGACCACGATCCGGAGGTGGTGCGGGCCTTCATCGCCGCCAACGCCGATCTCATCGACGAGCCGACGCGGCGGGCCCTGGCCGCGCGCGATCCCGCGCGGACGGCGGCCTTCCTGGGGCACCTGCCGCCCGATCTCCGCCGCCTGCTCGATGCGCTCTCGCCCGAGCGCGTCGCCGCCGACATCCGCGGGCGCCTGCTCCTGGTGCACGGGCGCGCGGATCGGGCGGTGCCTTACACCGAGGCCCTGCGCCTGGCCGCCGCGCGGCCCCTGCGGACGCGCGTCGTGCTGGTCGGGATCGTCGACCACGTGGAAGGGCCCGGGGGAAGGCTCGGGTGGCGCCAGCTCGGCGATCTACTGGCGCTCTGGACGGTAGTGTATGGACTGCTGATGACGCCTGATTGACGAGGACGCGAGCACAATCGGAGCGGACAAGCGCAGAGGGCCACCTCCGGGCGAGGTGGCGCGAGCGTAGGCAAATTCGCTGGTACGGAAATTGCGAACCACATTCGGCTCATGGATGGTCGCACTGCCTTTTCGCTGGCCTCGGCGACCATCGCGTTCGTTCTTTCCCTTTATATGTTTTACCTCGCGATCCACTCGTGCATCGCCAGGCATGCCGCGCGGCGGGACGAGCAGCGGTCTCCCGACTGGCCTGTGGGCGGCACTGGCCGCCGCGTCGCTGTCCGCCTCGCCTGTGGCACCGCCGCGCTCTTTGCGATTTTGGCCCTCACGGCCACNAATGACGTCGGTCGCCTCTCCGCAGATTCCTTGGACGTAGCTGCAATACCCTCTCCCGTGGGCGTCTTCAGCGAACATAAAAGCTCCGCCATCGACGAGGAAGCCGATAACAAAACAACGAGCACGTAGCCAATTCCCGACCACCGAACGACTGAAGCGCGGGATTGCAGAAGTCAGGTGGAACCGGGAGCNTACTCTGCGACGAACCTGGAGTGCCTGGAAAACACCACGAGCGCCGAGGGTGACTCGACGCCCATGGGTGGCGCCTCGTGAACGGAGACCGCCCTTGGCGGCGCCGATAATCCTAGTGCGGTCCTGGTTCGATTGACGCCCCGCAACAATGCCCCACCGCGGTGGTCTTGCCGGTCTCGTCATCGACAACCTGCAGGGAGATCGCGAATGGAAGCTTGCGGAAGTTGATGGCGGCACCCGAGAACGAACTAACATTCAGGATTGCGATGATCTCCGTCCGCTGCACCGCGGGGAGTTGCACCGCGGGGAGTTGAACAGCCGGTAGATCCACCGTCGTACCCTTTCCCGGACCGACGATCGTTGCCTCAGTCTTTAGCAGGATCGCTCCAGTGATCGCGTCTTTAATGGCAATCACGACGAGTGCGTCTTCGCCGGTGGAGTTGTGAACAGCCACGCGGGCCGTCTGGCCCGTAGCGAGGCCGACCGGATCAAAGATGTACTCGACTGCCGTCGGCGCCCAAGCCAGTTGGGGCCACGGCAGGGAACCCGCAGCGAAGACGGCTAAGGCGACGAGCATCCACTTGTGCCGGAGGATTGCGCTTGTCATGGTGGCCTCCCGTGGTTGGGGTCCGAAACATGTGCAGCAACCGGGGCATACAGGATGCCAAACCGGAGCCCTGGAGGATTGTGGCCTTGTCGCGGAGTTAGCGAGGCCCCGCCGCGGCAATAGTGAGCTGCTCCGGGCGTCCCGCCCGGAGGCTTCGGGTACTTCGCCCAGCGCTGACACCACACTCGCCGCGGATCGCGTGGCCTGCGACGCCGTGCGCTGATCGCCGTTCGGTCCGCGCCCGGCGAGGCCCATGAAGGCGGGACCACATTGGGCGTTGGCTACATTCCACCGCTGCCCGAAACCTAACCGAGCAGGGGCAACCGATGATAATAAGATCGTAGGCTCCCTTGCTCTCGACATCGCCAAAAAGGAGGAAGGATATATGCCACCGGCCGATGAAGTCAGGTTCACGCAGATTGCAGGGGTTGAGAACGTCCTCTTCGGCCTGACAGACGACGGCCGCGTCTGGGCCCTTGACCCCAAGGAAAAGGTTTGGCGACCCGTCCCAATGCGGATAAAGCCCTAGGCATCCTGGAAAGCGCACGACACCCATCTGGCCCGGCCGGTGCCGATTCGTCGTCGCCGGCGAGAGGAACAGAGACAGAGGGGAACTTCGACGCTCTTCGAGGCCGCCCGCCTGCAGCGACCCGCTTCGCCAGCGGCGCGAACATGGCCACGCGACGCCAGGAAATCCCGCAGAGCAGCAAGCCCGCGACCCTTATGCCCGCCCGCGCGGGCTCGGCAGTTCCGCCGCCCGGTACCATGCGCGCCAAGAAGCCAAAGCAACCGAGCGAGGGACTATCGGCGCGCGTCGAACAATCGCCTGGGGTCGAGCAGAACGAACGCCTTTAAGCCCCGGTAGCCGTTCGCCGAGCGCCACGAGCGACGCGTGGCCGGCGGGAGCAGCGGGCGACGTGCGAGACAGACGGGAAAGACGGTCAGCCGGAGGCCGAGATGAGTGAAGCAACCGTGGAATCCCTCACTCGACGCCTCGAGCAGCAGCGGAACGGGTGACGATTTTCGTCAATCTGGTTCCCAGCATGACGCACCCGACCAGATATCAGTGACTCTAAATGACCGAGCGGAAAGGGAAAGAGGTTTGGCAGGAAAGCTGCACTTTGTATCTCGTTACGGTGGAAGCGAAAATACGTCGCTATCGAAGGCCGTTCATTCACCTGTTCCTCGCCCTCCTGCTGGCTACGGCCGCGGAGCGCCGGCTGGCCGAACTCCAGTTCGACTGGAGTCGGGCCGAGCGGATCGAGAACGACGAGAAGCCCGATGGCGACGAGATCGTCAACCGGCTGGTTTTCGTCGACGGCAGGGTGTTCCCCACCGTCCCGATCGTCGTCGGAGCCTCCGTCCCGATCGTCGTCCTGGCCTCCGTCGCAGGCGTCTTTCGGCCCGCGCCCTGTTCGCTGTCACCCTCCGTCGGACGGCCCTCAGAGCCCCGCGCCCCTCCGCGCTTTCTCCCGTCCCCCGTCGCGTAGCACCGCCGCCTGACTGAAGGCGGGCACAGCGAACTGATCTCAAGAGACTCGAAAGGAGAAGGTCTATGTTTCGCTTTTGGCATAAACGACTTCTGACTTTCGGTAACCAGCGGGGCTTCACGCTCATCGAGCTGATGATCGTCATCGCGATCATCGGCATCCTGGCGGCCATCGCCATCCCGATGTACGCCAACATGCAGGCCCGGGCCCGGGTCGCCAAGGGCCAGTCCGATCTCCGCGGCATGTACTCGGCCCTCACGGCGGTCGCCGCCCACTGCGGTGACGTGCCAGCGGCCGGCGGCTTCGCCGGTACGCCGAGCTCGCTTGCGTTCGCCACGGGCAACGCCAACTGCGTCGGCGGGGTCAACAATGCCGGGAACCTGACCGTGCTCGGCAGCATCCTGTCCGATTCCAACGGCACCCCGGCCGGGCCCTTCTACCAGGGCACCCTGACCGCGCCCACCGGCTGGACCTACACGTACACCCGGACGGGCGCCGGGACCTTCCAGCTCGTGGGCTCGAGCCCGACCGATCTGCCGACCGGAAACGTCAGCTACCCGTAGCCGGCAGGTCCACTGCGGCCGGCCGCCGAGGGCTTCCCTCGGCGGCCGTGCTGCCGGCGCACTGCCAAAGGACACTCGGCAGCTGGCGTAAGAGGCGTACGCGGGCGTAGAATCCTGCCGGGCTGGACGTCCACGCATTAAGCAGGCTACTCGGCCTCTCCTGCACAGGAGCGATGCTCGCGGGAGTGTGGTCACCGTCCAGCCCGTCTCTTCAATCCGGAGGAGCGCCATGACGAAAGCACGCGCAATCGTGGAGGCGCTGGGCCCCTCGCCGGCATCGGTTGCGTAGCTCCTCGAAGACCACCAGGCTACGTACTGCGCCTTGTCGGACGCGGAGCACACCCGGAGCGGACCCGCGCAATGGGCCNCGTCCGGGGCGCGGAACAGGGCTGGCTTACGGCACGGGCGAGCGGGTCAACGACCTATCCACCCCGGCGCCAGGTGATTTTCGCGCCGAGCAGAGCCAGGAGCATACCGGGCTGGCTGGAACAGGCTTTTCAGGCAGAGCGTGGGCACGCGTGCTCGCCGGCATGACCGTCATCCACAACGCCGAACACCTCGGTGAAGCACTCACGGTGCGGAGTCAGGCGGGACTCGGTCTGGAAATGTGAGAATCACTCCCGCCGCGGCGCAGCCCTGTCCTGCTACATCGAGGCGCTCCGGTCCTCCGGTGTGCCGGGGCGCTGCACGCNCCAGGCCGACAGCTTGGCCAGCACCGTGTTGCGGTGCACGCCCAGCAGCCGCGCCCCCCGGCTGACGTTCCACCTGACGCGCTCGAGGACGCGCAGGACGTACTGGCGCTCGAACTGCNCACACGCTTCCCTGAGCGGCAGCCCGGTGTCCTCCGCCAGCCGCGGGCCGGTCTCCGGCAGCGCCACGTCCAGCGGAATGTCTTGCAGGTGCAGCACGGGCTCACGCGCCAGCACGACCGCGCGGTGGATGACGTTCTCCAGTTCCCGGACGTTGCCCGGCCAGTCGTAGCGGGTGAGCACCTCCAGCGCGCCCGCCGTGACGCCGCGCACGTCGCGGTGGCACTCGCGGGCGAGCTTGCGCACGAAGTGCTCCACCAGCATCGGGATGTCCGCCCGGCGCGCGCGCAGCGGCGGCACGTGGAGGGGGAGGACGTTCAAGCGGTAGAAGAGGTCCTCGCGGAACGCCCGCTCGCGGACGGCCTGGCGGAGGTTGACGTTCGTGGCGGCCAGCACGCGGACGTCGACGGGCACGGGCCGGGCGCCCCCCAGNCGCTCGATCTCGCGCTCCTGCAGCACGCGNAGCAGCTTGGTCTGCAGATCGAGGCGGAGTGAGCCGATCTCGTCCAGAAACACGGTGCCGCCGTGGGCCAGCTCGAACTTGCCCAGCTTGCGCGCGTGGGCGCCGGTGAACGCGCCCTTCTCGTGGCCGAACAGCTCGGACTCCAGCAGCGTCTCGGGAATGGCGGCGACGTTCACCGCGACGAAGGGCTGGCCGCGGCGCGCGCTCCGCTGGTGGATGGCGCGCGCGATGAGCTCCTTGCCCGTCCCGCTCTCGCCCGTGATCAGGACCGTCGTGGGCGCCTCGGCGATCTGGGTGATGAACTGGTAGATAAGGATCATCTCGCGGTGCCGCCCGACCATGCCCTCGAAGCCGACGGTCTCGACGCCGTTCGACGCCAGCGCCGACCGCAGGCACAGCACCTCCCGCTCCAGGGCCCGCTTCTCGAGCGCGCGCTGGACCAGCAGGATGATGTCGTCAACGTCAAACGGCTTGACCAGATAGTCGTAGGCGCCCAGCCGCATCGCTTCCACGGCCGTGCGCACGTCACGCACGGCGGTGACCAGGACGACGACCAGAGTGGGGTCGAGCGCCTTCACGCGGGGCAGGAGGTCGATGCCCTTGTCGCCGGGCATCCGCTGGTCGAGCATGACCACGTCGACGTCGTGAGCCCGGAGCAGCTCCAGCGCCACTGCCCCGTCCTCGGCCTCCAGCACACGGCAGGTGTCCGCGAGGATGGCCCGCACGGAAGCCCGCACCCCCTCCTCGTCGTCGACGACCAGCACCGTCCCGCGCCGAACCGGCTCGGCCTGACCGGGAGACGACGCCGGGCTCATCGCGCGCTCGGGCGTTCCAGGACGAGATACTCCCTGTGCCCGCCGCCGCTGCCCGCCGGTCGATGCACGTAGAGGGGAGCGGACTCGCCGAGCTTGAGCGCGCCCAGCTCGCGGTAGAGGCCCTGGACATCGGTGACGGGGCGTCCCTTGACGTCGAGGATCACGTCGCCCCGGCGGAGGCCGGCCTTGTCGGCGGGGGTGCCGGGCACCACGTCGGTGACGACCACGCCCCGCGAGAAGGGCAGGTCCAGGCGCCGCGCCGGATCGCTGGCCAGCGGCTCGACCGCGAGGCCCCAGCTCTCGTCCTCCTCCGCCCCCGCCACCGGCTCATCGGTCGGCATCTCGCCGGCCGTCACCTTGACCGTCGCCCGGCCGTGCTCGCGGACCACCGTGATCGTCACCGTCTGCCCGGGCATCGCGCTGGCGGCCTGGCGCTGGAGATCGGGCACCTCCCTTATCGGAACGCCGCCGAGCTCGACGATCACGTCCCCGGGCCGGAGCCCGGCCGTGTCCGCCGGGCCGCCCTTCATCACGTCGGCGACGAGGACGCCCTCGCGCTCGCGCACCCCGAAGCTCCCCGCCAGCTCGTCCGTCACGTCCTGGATGACGATGCCGAGCCAGCCCCGCACGACCCGGCCCCGCGCGATGAGCTGGCGCATGACGTCCTTGGCCATGTTGATCGGGATGGAAAAGCCGATGCCCTGCCCGGCGGCCACGATGGCGGTGTTGACCCCGATCACCTTGCCGTCGAGGTTCAGCAGCGGCCCGCCCGAGTTGCCGGGGTTGATCGAGGCATCGGTCTGGATGAAGCTTTCGTACGTCGCCACCCCCACCCGGGTGCGCGCCGTGGCGGAGATGATGCCGACGGTCACCGTGCGATCCAGACCGAAGGGGTTGCCGATCGCGATCGCCCACTGGCCCACCCGGAGGCGGTCGGAGTCGCCCAACTCGGCGACCGGCAGCGGGCTCGGCGCGTCGACCTTGAGCACGGCCAGGTCGGTCTTCGGATCGCGACCGACGAGCCGCGCGGTGAATTTCCGCGAGTCCGAGAGGCGCACCACGATCTCGGAAGCGTTCTCGATGACGTGGTTGTTCGTCAAGATGTATCCCTTTGGGTCCACGATGACGCCGGAGCCGGTGGCGCGCACCTCCTCCCGCCGCCGCCGGAAGTACCGCTCGTAGAACTCCTCGCCGAAAAACTCCCGGAAGCGCTCCAGCTCTTCGGGCGACCCCGCCGTCCCCTTCCGGGGGACGGTGCTGACGTTGACGACGGCCGGCGTCACCCGGTCCGCGACCGCGCTGAATGCCTCTTCCATCGCCCGGAGGGCGGCCCTGGGGTCGGTGGCCGGTTCGCCGCGCCGCTCGGCCCACGCGGCCGGCGCCAGGGTGAAGAGACACACAAGGACGGCGAGGCATTTCATGAGGTGCCCTCGCATTCTACCGGGCGCGGTCGCTCGTTGGCCAGGGGCTTCAGGCTGAGCTCGAGAACGCGGCGGGACCCAGGCGTCAGCGCCGCTCGAGCGCCGCGGCGCAGCCCGGCAACCCATACGATCTCGCCCTTCGCCTCGACGATGGGCAGGCGCTCGCGCTCCCAGCGGGGAATCTTCGCGTCGATCAGGAACGTCTTGAGACGCCGCGCCCCGGCGCCGAACGGCCGGAAGCGATCGCCCGCCTGCCGGGCGCGGACCACCAATGGACCCGGCAGCTCGTCGGCGTCGAACGCGACACGGTCGCGCTCGCGGGGCACGGCATAGCCCTCGGCGGGCAGCAGGCGCGTCTCGAGCCGGAGGCCGACCTCGGGCAAGGCCAGGCTGCCGGGAATCGGCACGGGGCGCGCCAGCAGCGCCGGCGCGGCCCCGCGAGCCAGGCGCACGAGGCGGCCGCTCACCTCGACAGTAAGGCGGCCGAGCCTGAACGGTCGCCGGGGCGGCGGCGAGGCCAGGAGCCGCCCGAGGCCCCGATGGGCCCACGCTCGGAGCGGAGCGCGACCGCCCAGACGCGCCGCCGCCAGGCGCAGCACCTCGGCGGCCACCGGGCGCGGCAACGCCGAGAGCTCGTCCCCCGGCAGGATCAGCCCGTCGCCCTCCACTCGCGTGAGGCGATCCAGCTCGACGCTGGCGACCCGCTCGAGGGTCTCGACCGCCGTGCGCGCGTCGCCGGCGACGCGGTTGAGCGCGACGACGACGTCGGCCGCGTACGACGCGGCCAGGAGCGGCAGCAGCTCGTGCCGGACACGGTTCCTGAAAAACTTGGGGTCCCGGTTGGTCGGGTCCTCGATCCAGGCGAGCCCCGCTCGCTCGAGCCGGGCGACCAGATCGCGACGACGGACGGCCAGCAGCGGCCGGATGATCCGTCCCCGGACTGCGGGGATTCCGGCCAGCCCGCGCACGCCGGCGCCCTCGAGCAGCCGCATGAGGACGGTCTCCGCTTGATCGTCGGCGGTGTGGCCCAGCGCGATGCGGTGGGCACCGATGCGATCGGCCTCGGCCTCCAGCGCGGCATAGCGGGCCTGCCGGGCGGCCTCTTCGAGGGACGCCCGCGCGGTCACCTCGACGGTGGCGACCTCGACGGGAACGCTCAGGCGTCGCCCGAGCGCCCGCACGAAGTCGGCGTCACCGGCAGAGCCGGCGCGGAGCTGGTGATCGACGTGGAGCACGTGGAGTCGAAGGTGCCACTCGGGAGCCAGCCCGCCCAGCAGGTGGAGCAGCGCCGTGGAGTCCGCGCCGCCCGAGACGGCGACCAGGACAGCTTCGCCGCCCGCGAGCATCGCGTGGCGGCGAACGGTGTCGCGCACGACGTCGAGGACGTCGGCCTCCACCGTCATGAGCCTCCCTGCAGGCCCACCCAGACCTCGCCGTCCTCGAAGTGCTCCTTCTTCCACACCGGCACCGAGCGCTTCAGGATGTCGATGGCGTACCGGCAGGCCTCGAACGCCTCCTGCCGGTGCCCGGCCGAGACGGCGATGAGCACGCTCGGCTCGCCAATCTCCAGCCGCCCGATGCGGTGCAGCATCGCCACGCGCTTGACGCCGGGCCAGCGCGCGCGGAGGGCCTCGCCGATCTCGCGCATCTTGGCCTCCGCCATCGGCGCGTGCGCTTCGTACTCGAGAAACTTGACGGGCCGCCCACCGGTCTCGTTGCGCACGACGCCGGAGAAGATCACGATCCCGCCGGCGCCGGGATCGTCCACGGCGGCAGCGATCGCGTCCGGCGACAGGGGCGCGTCCACGACGCGGTAGGTGTCACCGCCGTTCCCCCCGCTCACGGGCGGAAACAGGGACAGCTCGTCGTCCGGCCTGAGGGGGTGCTCGGGCGAGACGTAGTCGTGGCCCACGGCGAAGAGCGTGTACGGCCGGTAGCGCCCCAACTCGGGGTGGCGGTCGACGACCGCCGACCACGCGGTCTCGACGGTGCCGCCCTCGGGGAGCTCGAGCTCGAGCCGCTCACGCCCGGCGGCTTCACGGTACCGGGCGAAGAGGCGGACCCGAACACGCACGGCGGGAAAGGGGGCGAGTTAGAAGCGGTGAGACTGGCCGCAGCCGCAGCTCGACTTCACGTTGGGATTCTTGATCGCGAAGCCGGCGCCCAGCATGTTGTTGTCGACGTAGTCGATCTCGCTGCCCTGGACGTAGGGCACGCTGTGCTGATCGATGTACAGCTTGATGCCGTGCAGTTCGACCACCGTGTCGCCCGCCGTCGCCTCGTCCTCCCACCCGAGCTCGTACGACATTCCGGAGCACCCGCCGCCCACCAGGCGAACGCGGAGCCCCCACTCGGGCTTGCCTTCCTCCAGGCGGAGGTCGGCGATCTTTTTGGCGGCCGTTTCCGTCAGCGTGACCATGCGATTCCTCCCGGGCGCGAACGTCGCGATCGTCGGCCTCGAACGACTAGCAC
>JGI25382J37095_10000460_pt1 | contig 10096 bp, 8 predicted proteins | sample GraSoi013_1_40cm_3_FD_37095 | JGI IMG/M metagenome (IMG submission 37095)
GGCGGGCGCGTGCGTGCGCGGGTCGAGCCGGAAGTTGCGCGGCTCGAGCCGGTGCAACGGCGCGCGCGCGAGCGGCGTGCGCGGGCGGATCCGCAGGGGCTCCGCCGGAGCTCGCGGCACCGTTGGCGGCTCGACCTCGGGCGCGACGCGGAACTCGGCATCGAGCCGGAGCTTGCGAGGTTGCACGACCTCCAGATGCGCCGGGGGCGGAGGCAGCGCCGACAGACGCAGCAGTCGCGACGGATTTCGACCGGCGAGCGGCGGCGTCCAGAATTCGCCCGGCGGCGGCTCGGCCGCCGGCGCCTCTCGAGGGAGGACGAGGCGGACTTCGCCGAGCCCGCGCGGAAGTTGCCGCGCGATCAGCCTGCGCACCCGGAGGCGGGAGAAGAACCTGCGCAGCGCCTCCAGCAGCGCGCGGAACACCTACGTCTCCGCGTCGGGGTCGCGTGATCCGACCGGCACCGGGCCGGAACGGCGACCCCCTTTCGCTACTGGTAGCGATCTCGCCGCGAGCGCTTCCGCCACCGGCAGGAGCCCTTCGAACAGCGCGCCGAACTTCACGCCGCCGTCGCGGGTGATGTAGATCGCCGCTCGTTGCGGCAGCCGCGGGGCGTCCGGCAGGGCGCTGTTGGGATCGTCGGACACGCGAACCTCATCGTACCGGATTCCGACCCTCTTGACGACGACCGCTCGCTTGCTCGAAACTACGGCNGTCNCTCGTCTGTCCGTCTGGCGAGGGCGCGGGGAGTTTCCGCCTTGCCCGACGACAAGCGCTTCGTCCCGGACTTCCAGCTCGTCGTGGACGGGCAGGCGGCGGATCCGGAGCTGAAGGGGTCGATCGTCGGCATCCGCGTCACCGACGACATGGACAAGGCCAGCCGGTTCTGGCTCCACCTCTCGGACGTCGGCCGCAAGTGGACCCGGCAGCAGAAGTTCAAGCCCGGCACCGCCATCGAGATCAAGCTCGGTTACCAGGGCCAGCTCAAGAGCGTCTGCAAGGGAGAGGTGTCGAACATCGAGATCGTGCTCACGGCCGACGGCCCGAGCCGCCTGGTGGTCGCGGGCGTGGACAAGGGGCACGGCTTCGACAAGGGTACCGTCACGAAGACGTACAAGAACGTGAAGGACAGCGATCTCGCCACCCAGATCGCGCGGCGCCACAACCTGTCCGCGGAGGTCGAGGACAGCAAGGTCGTCCACGACTACGTCATCCAGAACAACCTCTCCGACTATGACTTCCTCATGCAGCGGGCGGCGCTGGCGGGGTTCCGCGTCTACGTCGACGACCGGAAGCTGCTGTTCAAGAAGCCCAAGCTCGGCGATCCGCCGGCGGCGAAGCTGGTGTGGCGGGAGAACATCGGCCGCCTGATCCAGGAGGTGAACACCTTCGACCAGGTCTCGAAGATCACGACGTCCGGCTGGGACCCGAAGAACGCCCGCGAGATGACCGGCCCCGGAAAGACGGGCGACGAATACGGCAAGCAGGGCGGGACCGTCACCGGCGCGCAGCTCGTCAAGCAGATGTTCGGCGACATCGAGCAGGTGGTGACGCTGGCCACNGGCGAGAAGAGCTTGCTCGAGGCGGTGGCGAAGAGCGAGTACAACCAGCGCGCCGGAGCNTTCGTGCACGCGGAGGCGCGCGTCACCGGCGATCCCGCCATTCGCGCGGGCTCCGTCGTCGAGGTGGAGAAGGCGGGCAAGCGCGTCGACGGGCAGTACTACGTCGTTTCCACCGACCACCTGTTCTTCGTCGACACCGGCTACGCGACCGAGTTCCGCGCCAAGCGGTACACGATCAAGAAGGGGTCTGCGCCGGTCAAGAACCTCGCCAAGTTCGCCCAGGCCGTGCAGCAAGCCGCAGAGAAGGCGCAGCAGATCGCGCAGAACATCCAGAACGCGGCGGCCTGGGCGCTGAAGGCCGCGCGCGAGGCGGCCAAGCGCGCCTCGCAGGCGCTCGAAGCCGCCAAGCAGGTCTGGCAAGACGTGAAAGACGCTCTCGAGCAGGTGAAGCAGGGCGCCGGCGACGTCGCCCAGGCGGCCCTCAAGAGCGTCGAGAGCAAGCTCGCGGGGCTCAAGGACTACGTCGCCCAGGCCGACGCCAAGGTCGCCGAGGCGGCGCAGGAGGCGGTCAACGCGACTCAGGAGGTCGCGCGCGAGGCGCTGACCAAGGCGCACGAGGCCGCCGCGCAGGTCGCGGAGATCGCCGGCCAGGCGATCCGGCACGCGGCCGACGCCTACGACGCGGTGAAGGCCGCGGCCCTGGACGCCGTGCATACGGTGGGCGACCAGCTCTCGCAAGCGGTGCAGGGACTCAAGTCGAGCGCGCGGGTCGCGGCGGAAACCGCCCTCGAGGCGGGCAAGGCAGGAATGACGCTGGCGCAGGCGGCCATCGCCAAGGGCAAGAGCGCGATCGAGATGTGCGCCGCCTCCGCGGCGGCCGCCGCGAAATCGTTGATCGACGGCCTGGGGAGCGATCTGGGGCAAGTGATCGACGCGGTGAAGTCCTCCGGTGACGCGGCGGGCAAGAGCATCGGGAGCGCCATCGCCGCCGGCGCCCAGAACGTCCTCGATGCCGCCAAGGATGCAATCCACCAGGCGCAGGACGCGATCGCGAAGGCGAAGGAAGCGGTGCAGAACGCCGCCGACACGATCAAGAAGAACGTCGCCGACAAGCTGAAGGACCTGGTCGATCAGGCGAAGGGCATGGTCGACGAGGTGAAGAAGACCGTCGACGAGTACAAGGAGAAGTTCGAGGAATACAGGAAGCAGATCGAGGACGCCATCGATCAGTACGGCGGCAAGTGGATCAAGGCGGGCGTCTACATCGGCGAGCACGGCGAGAACGCGTTCAAGGCCGGCAAGTCCTGCTTCGAGCACATCAAGAGCGGCCTCGCGCTGCTCAAGGAGAAGAAGTGGGAGGACGCCGGCAAGGAAGTCGATCCGGCGCAGCAGGACTTCGAGACCGCGAAGAGCGAGGTCCAGCTCTGCATCGACAAGCTCGAGGAGGTGGAGAAGGACCTCCCGGACAGCGTCAAGCAGTCGCTGCGGACCGTGATCGACAACGTCCGGAAGATGCTCCCGGAGGGGGAGTCATCGCTGACGAAGTTCATCGAGGCGGTGAAGGCGAAGGTCGGCACGCTCGCCGCGAAGGCGAAGGAAGCCTACGAGAAGGCGAAGAAGATCTACGACCAGGTCAAGGCCGGGTACGACGAGTACAAGCAGCAGTTCGAGCAGCTCAAGGAGTTCTACGAAGCCGCGAAGGAGGCCGTCCAGAGCGGTGAGAAGGCCTGGGCCGGGGGGAAGGACGGGATCGCGAAGTGCAAGGAAGCGCTGGACCTGGCTTCGAAGCGCGACGGGGAGGCGGCGAAGAAGGGCGGCGAGGAAGCGAAGGCGGAGCTCGAGCAGGCGAAGCAGGACGAAGAAGACTGTGCCGAGAAGGCCAAGGCCGCCTACGACATGCTCCCCGAGCAGGTGAAGCACGCCCTCGAGCAGCTCGTCGAGAAGCTCCAGGGCCTGATGGGGAACGCCGAGTCCACCCTGGGCAAGACGCTCGCCGCGCTGGAGCGGAAGCCCGGCGAGCCGGCGGAGGGCGGCGCCTTCGAAGAAGCGCAGGCTGCGCAGAAGGAGTCCGAGCAGCTCTTCGCGAAGGGCTGGGACGAGGGGAAGAAGCACCTGGAGAACGTCGCGGCGGAGATGAAGAAGACGATCTCCGAGGCCATCGATCGCCTGCTGAAGAAGATCGAGGAAGAGGTGATGAAGGTCGCCGAGCAAGTCCTGGAGAAGGCGCTGCAGACCGCGGCGGCCTCGTGGGACCTGAAGGAGACCGACAGCGCCACGGAGGCCGGGGCGACCAGGCAGCTCGAGGCCGCGATGCAGCGCGCCCTCGACGACGCCAAGGAGGAACTGAAGCGGCTCGGCGAGGACTTCAAGGCGGCCGCCGAGAGAGCAGGCGCGGACATGCTCACGCACCTCGCGACCGGCACGGATGCGGTGACCGGCAGCGCGGATCAAAGCGTCGCCGCGTCCGAGGAAGTGCAGAACAACCCGGTGCGAAAGGCCGACGAGCACAGCAAGGCCGCCGAGGCGCAGCACGACGAGCTCGCCCGCGGGCACGACGAGAACAAGGACAAGCACGAGGAGCAGACGAAGAAGTTTCTCTCCAGCCTCAAGGACCAGTACGGGAAGGTCCACGAGATGGGCCAGAAGATGCAGGGCCCGCTCGCCGAGGCCGTTCAGAAGAGCGGCGTATCGATCGACAAGAGCGCCGGCATCCAGATGTCGCAGGCGCGCGGGGCGCTCGACCAGATCGCGAGCGCTTACGCGCAGGCGAAGTCGGCGTACGACGAGGCGGAGCAGCATCGCGGGAGCCTTCAGAATCTGGTCTCGCGCATGCCGGAGTTGCGGGAGAAGGTCGACCAGGCTTTCACGCAGCTGAAGAGCGCCTGCGACGAGGGCAGCAAGGCCTCCGACGAGGCGAAGAAGACGGTGAAGGAGCACGAGAAGGAGATCGCGGCCGAGGCGGAGAAGGCGACCGCGGAGGCCGCCAAGGCGGTGAAGCGGGCGGAAGCGGCGCTCGCGGAAGCGAAGAAGAGGATCGAGCAGAACAAGGCGCTCTTCCGTGGGATGCCGATGCGTAAGGGAGCGGCGGAAGCGATCGACGCTGCCTCCGCTGCGGCGCGAAGCGCCACCGGGGCGGCGGAGTCTGCGAAGAACAGTGGCGCGGAGGCGAAGGAGAGCGCGACGGGGGCGTGCAAGGTCCCCGACGACGAGCGCGTGAAGGAGGCAGTGCTCGCCGCCATCGGTGAGTTGGAAAAGGCGGCGAAGAAGGCGGAAGATACCGCGGAGAAGGCGCAGAAAGCCGTGGACAGCGCGGCCCAGGGCGATGCGGCGGAGGCGAAGAAGAACGCCGGCGCCGCGCAGTCTTCGCAGCAGGCGACGGCGAGCGCGGCGGGAAGCGCCAGCGCATCCGCGAAGCAGAGTCAGCAGACGGCGGCGCAGGCGGCGGGGCGGAAGGAGCCGCCCAAGGAAGAGAAGGGTGGGGAGGAGAAAGGTCCGGCGGGTGCAACTGGAGCGGGCCAGCCGCGGAAACCTGCTGGCGCAGCGGAGACGGCCGCCGCGGGCGCTCCGCAAGCAGCCCCATCCGCGGGGCAGGCGCAGGCTCCCGCGGGCGCGGCGCAGACACCCGCAGCGGCGGCAGGGCCGGCAGCGGGCACGAAACCGCCGGGAACAGCGCCGTCCGTACCTGGGGTACCGGAAATCTCCGGCGCCGGCATCGTTTCTCAGGCGCAAGGAGCCCCGGGCCAGGCCGCGGCAGTTGCGCCGCCCGCAACGCCGGAAGTTCCCGGCGCTGGAATCGCCGCTCAGGCGCAAGGAGCCGCAGGCCAGGCGCAGGGAGTGGCCGGTGGACCTCCGCCCGTCCCGAGCGCGCCGGGATTCGTCGAGACTGCGCAAAGCGCCGCCGCAGGGCCGGGAGAAGTCGCGAAGAAGGCCGGCGCCGCCGGAGCGCCAGACGCGGCGTCGGACATCGCTACCGGCATCGGCGCGGCTGCAGGGGCCGCGGGCATCGCGGCAGCCGCCGCGGCGGCGACGCAGACGGCGGAAGCGCGACCCGAGGCAACTGTCGTGAGCGCCGCGACGGAGGCTGTCGGGAAGGCCACCCCGGGCGCCGCCCATGACGTGGCCGACACGGCGCACGATGTGTCCGCGCGCGTCGCGAAGGGGAAGGAGGTGGGGGACGCGGCGAAGGACACCGCGCAGCAGAAGGTGGAAGTCGCGGCGCTCGGCACGAAGCCCGCCGCCGGGTTGGAGCAGGCGAGGGGCCTCGAGGAGAAGCTTGCACGCAAGCTCGAGGGCGTCGAGAGCGCGAAAGACACCGCGGAGAAAGCTGACCAGGGCGACGATAGCGCGGACATCGAGGAGTAAGGCTTCGCGGGGGCCGCGTTGATAATTGAATTCAGGAACGAATTGCAAAAAGAGACGCGCTGCGGCGTGAGAATCCTCCCTGCGCGGCTTGACTCGTCCTGGAATTCTCCCAAAATGGGCGATGCCCCCTTACCTCTGCGCTCACTTCGGGAGAACAACTCCTAAGGTAGTGGAACGTCTTGATGCCCAGACACCAGGTCATCCGCGACGTCAGCCAGACCCTCCTCGGCGTGCTCCGCGCCGAGATGTCTTCGCAGAAGAGCAAGGCGAAGGCTCACCTGGCCGCGCCGACCGCGGAGTTCTTGCGCAAGAACGCGCCCTGCCTGGTCCTGTACCTCTACGACATCCGCCCCTCCATCGACGTGCGCACCAACGAAAACTGGCACCTCGAGGAGGAAGTCACCGACGAGAAGGGCGAAACCCACGTTGTCCGCTACGCCCGTCCGCTGGAGATGGGGCTGCACTACCTGCTCACCGCCGCCGCCGACGATCTCGCGGACGAGCACGAGATCCTCGCGCTGGGCATGAAGGCCTTCCTCGATCACCCGAAGCTCCACGGCGAGGAGCTCTCCGGCGATTCGTTCTTCAAGCACGACGCGCTGTCGGTCCAGCACGACACCGCGTTCACGCTGGAAACCGCCGCGGCCGTGTTCAGCGGGCTGGGCCAGGCCGCGCGGGTCGCCATTGGTTATCGCACCGACGCGCGCCTCTTCTCCGGCCGCGAGCTCGGGCGCAGCAAGCGCGTGCGCGAGCGGCACATCGACGTGTTCGATCAGCTGAGGCCACCCCCGGGCAGCGTGAGCGCCAGGGAGCTGGGGGTGGAGGCGAAGCCACCGAAGATCGTGTCTCCGCCGCGGAAGTGACTCCCTGGACTGAGGGGAAGTTCGTTCGACCTGTGGTCATCACGAAGAGGAAACAAAGCACTCTCCCACGCGAGGCCGCCTCCCTTGTGCGGCCTCCAACCACCGAACGGTAAGGAGCAGTCAATGGCAACGTCGTACTTGTCCCCCGGCGTCTATATCGAGGAGGTCGACCGCGGATCGAAGCCCATCGAAGCAGTCGGGACTTCGACCTGCGCGTTCATCGGCGAGTCGTCCGTCGGCCCCACCAACGAGGCCGTGCTGATCACCAACTGGGCGCAGTACACCCGGACTTTCGGCGACTTCACGCACTCGACCAACCTCGCGCACGCCCTGTACGGGTTCTTCAACAACGGCGGAAGCAAGGCATTCGTCTGCAACGTCGCCCCCAAGTCGGTGACGGCAGAGCAGGCCGCCAAGGAGGCCGAGAAGAAGGAAGCGGAGGCGAAGAAGGCTGCCGAGTCGGGCAAGCCGGCTGCGGCTCCCGCTCCGGCCGCCGCCGCGGCGCCTTCCGGCGCCCCGAACCCGGCGCTGTACGTCGGCAAGGACGAGGGTCCCGGCCGCCGCACGGGCCTCAACGTCTTCAACGACATCCCGGAGATCTCGCTGGTCTGCGCGCCCGGCCAGAGCGACGCGGCGATCCAGGACGCGGTGATCTCGCACTGCGAGAACAACAAGTACCGCTTCGCGATCCTCGACTCGGCGGAGGAGCTGGGCAAGGATGGCATCGCAAAGATGCCCAAGCCGCGCGACTCGCAGTACGCGGCGTATTACTTCCCCTGGATCCAGGTGTACGACCCCGAGAAGGGGAACATCTTCGTTCCGCCTTCGGGCCACGTGGCCGGCATCTACGCGCGCAGCGACTCCGAGCGCGGCGTGCACAAGGCGCCCGCGAACGAGATNGTCCGCGGAGCGCTGGGGCTCAAGTACACCATCTCGCGGCCTGAGCAGGANTTCCTCAACCCGCGCGGGATCAACTGCATCCGCAACATGGGCGATCGCGGCATCCGCGTCTGGGGAGCGCGCACCGTCTCCAGCGATCCGTCCTGGCGCTACATCAACGTCCGCCGCTTGTTCCTGATGATCGAGCAGTCGATCGAGATCGGCACCCAGTGGGTGGTGTTCGAGCCGAACGACGAGGCGCTCTGGAAGCGCGTCTCCCGCAACATCACGGCCTTCCTGCTGCGCATCTACAACTCGGGCGCGCTGATGGGCAAGACGCCGGAGGAGGCGTTCTACGTGAAGTGCGACTCCGAGACCAACCCGCCGGAAGTGGTCGACGCCGGCCAGATGGTCTGCGAGATCGGCATCGCTCCGGTGAAGCCGGCGGAGTTCGTGATCTTCCGCATCGGCCAGATGGCCGGGCAAGCGAAGTAAGGGAGGGGGCGTCCCGGGGGCGGGCTCGTCCGCCGCTCCCGGGACGCATGATCGGTACGGGGACACATCTCCATGGGTGTCCCCTGGACTGCGGGGCAGGAGCGGCGATCCGGGAGGGGCCCGGAAAGTGTGAAGTGGAAGCCCGGAGACGGAACGACCCGCCGCCGGATCGCAGTGCACGGCCCCCGCGGGGGCCTCACAGGAGCAGTTGAATGCCAGTGAAGTTCAGCCGTGACGTCCTCAAGGGGACGACCAAGAACACCGCCGGTGACTTCAACCAGCAGAGCCGGTTCACGGTCGAGATCGACGGTGTCACGCAGGGCGGCATCCACAAGGTGGATGGCCTCGATCACGAGCACGAGATGGTGGCCTACCAGGATGCCGACGATCACTTCCAGCGCATCCGCCCCGGCCGCCAGAAGGTCGGCACCCTGGTGCTGGAGCGCGACTGGTCNTCGAGCACCGAGTTCTACGACTGGTTCAAGACGGTCTACGAGGGCAACGTCCAGCGCAAGAGCATCAGCATCGTCTACCTCACCGACGACGGCGGCGAGTCCACGCGCGTGAACCTGCACGAGTGCTGGCCGAAGAAGTGGAAGCTCTCCGGCCTCAACTCGCGCACTTCGGGTCACGTGAGCGAGACGCTCGAGGTCATGTACGAGAGGATCGACTTCGCGTAGTCCCCTTCAACGCATTCGAGGAACGGAGAGACGACCATGGCAATCAAGTTTTCACGTGAGACCCTGAAGGGGCTGACCAAGACCAACGGCGACTTCCACTTGAGCCACAGGTTCGGGCTGGAGATCGACGGCATCACCATCGGCGGCATCCACAAGGTGGACGGGATCGAGTTCGAGGCCGAGGTGGTGGAGTACAACGACGGCGAGGACGCCTGGACGCACTGCCGCCCGGGCGTGCTGAAGCCGGGCCGGATCACCGTCGAGCGCGACTTCTCCTCGACCAAGGAGTTCTACAGCTGGCGCAAGGAAGTGATCGACGGGAAGGCCAACCGCAAGAGCATCTCCGTCATCTTCCACAACGACAAGGGCGACGAGGCGAAGCGGCTCAATCTCTTCAACTGCTTCCCGGCGAAATGGCACGGCCCGGCGCTNAACTCGAAGAGCTCGGGCCACGCCACCGAGCGCCTCGAGATCGTCTTCGAGGAGTGCAAGTTCGCGTAGCCGCTGCCGCGCCGAAAGGCGCGGCACTGCGGCTATGCAGTGGCCTGTACATTCTCTGCCCTGGCGGTCGTGCTGCTCGCCAGGGCGGGGTTTCTGCTAGGGAGGGAGCTCCACCGCGATGGCGTTCAAGACCGAGTTCGAGTTCACGCTGCCCAAGGGATTCGTCGACGAGCACGGCAACCTGCACCGCAAGGGCGTGATGCGGTTGGCCACCGCCAAGGACGAGATCATCCCGCTGCAGGATTTCCGGGTGAAGAACAACCGCGCCTACCTGGTCATCATCCTGCTCTCGCGCGTGATCACGAAGCTCGGCGACCTCAAGGAAGGCGAGGTGAATCCGGGCATCGTCGAGGGGCTCTTCTCCGCCGACCTCTCCTACCTGCAGGAGTTCTACCGGCAGATCAACGAGAGCGGCACGGCGAACGTCGCCGCCAAGTGCCCGAGCTGCGGCCAGGACTTCCAGGTCGACATCGGGACGGGAGCCACGGCACTGGGGGAATCGTAAGCTACCCGTTGGACAAGCTCTCCGGCGAGGTAGCCTACATCGCGTACCACTTCCACTGGGGCATGGACGACATCCTCTCGATGGAGCACAAGGAGCGCCACATGTGGATCAAGGAGATCTCCGAGATCAACAAGCGCATCAACGAGGCGTCCAAGGGCCCCGGCGGCAGTGGCGAGAGCTCGTTTTGAGTGGCGGGTAGATCATGAGCAGCCTCTACAAATCGCCGGGCGTCCACATCGAGTCCGCCGGCG